>Ga0207655_1000499_pt1 | contig 50341 bp, 50 predicted proteins | sample KBSM44metaG_FD_184398 | JGI IMG/M metagenome (GOLD analysis project Ga0207655, IMG submission 184398) | Miscanthus rhizosphere microbial communities from Kellogg Biological Station, Michigan, USA - KBS M4-4 metaG (SPAdes) (version 2) | ecosystem: Host-associated > Plants > Roots > Rhizosphere >...
TCGGAAGCGATCTCGCAGCTGCAGGTGTATAAAACCGGCCGCGCCGACAGCCCCACCGGCGGCATCGGCGCCACCATCAACGTGATGACCGCGCGTCCGCTGGACAATCCGGGCATGCGCGCCAGCATCGGCGCCAAGGCCGTCAAGGACGACTCCAACAACGAACTGCCCGGCGCGATCAAGGGCAGCAGCGTCACCCCCGAGTTCTCGGGCATCTACAGCAACACCAGCGAGGACGGCCGCTTCGGCATCGCTGTTAGCGCTAGCCACCAGCGCCGCGACTCCGGCTTCAACCGCGCCGGCCTGGCCAACGGCTACCAGGGCCCGTACCTGGGGTCGGCGACCCTGCCCGAGGGCTCGACGCTGCCGCAGCCGGGCCAGCCGGGTTCGGAGAAGATCACCAACCGTCCGGGTCCGAACGACCTGTATCTGATCCCCCAGAACTTCGGCTACGGCGTCAACGCCATCTCGCGCCAGCGCACCAACGGCCAGCTGGTGCTGCAATTCCGTCCGGTCAAGGAACTGACCACGACCCTGGACCTGACGTACTCGGAACAGAAGATCCAGACCAAGCGCAACGAGCTGAGCGTGTGGTTCGGCCAGACCCCGACTTCGACCAGCACCTGGCCGGGCGGCAAGGTACAGACGCCGCTGACCTATATGGAGACGTACAACACGCCGCAGGACATCTCGGTGGTGGGCGGCGACTACGCGACCAAGACCAAGAACAAGTCGATCGGCTTCAACACCGTGTGGAAGGCCAGCAACGACCTGCGCCTGGAGCTCGACGTCCATCATTCGAACGCCGAATCCGGCGCCGACAGCCCATGGGGCACCGAGAACAACCTGTCGAACGCCAGCTACAGCCGCGGCGACACGAAGGTCGACTTCACCAAGGAGTTGCCGGTGGTGAGCATGCCGGCGGCCAACCTGGCCGCCGCGCCGATCCAGGCCACCGGTTCGTGGTTCCACAACAGCTGGCAGAAGGCCACCATCAACCAGGCGCAGACCAAGGGTAGCCTGAAGCTGTTCGAGGCGTCCGAGCTGAACTTCGGCGTCGGCTACACCGACTCGACCAACCGTTCGACCTATTCGAACGTGCAGAACAACAGCTGGGGCGGCGCCTCCAAGGCGTCCGATTATCCGGGCAGCCTGTTCCAGGCCAATTCGCTCGGCTCGTTCTTCAAGGAGTTCGGCGGCCACAACGCGCCGGAGCTGTTCGGTTCGCTCTACACCTTCGACTTCGGCAAGGTGCGCGCCGCCACGGCCGCGGCTACCGGCCTGTCGACCTACCTGCCGAATTTCGACAGCGCCGACACCGACCGCGAGCTGAAGGAAAAAACCACCTCCGGTTACGTGTCGTTCGGCACCGACTGGGATACCGCCATCCCGTTCCACTCGTCGATCGGCCTGCGCATGGAGCGCACCAAGGTCACCTCGGTCGCGCAAGTGCTGGTGGGCACCGACGTGGTGTGGGAATCGCAGAATGAATTGCCGCTCAAATTCGCCGGCAAGTCGTACAGCACCCAGGAGGCCAGCTACAACAACGTGCTGCCGAGCCTGAACTTCGACGCCGACCTGCGTCCCGACATGAAGCTGCGCGCCAGCGTCGGCACCACCATCGGCCGGCCGCGCTACGACCAGATGCAGGGCGGCCTGACCCTGGGCACCATCGGCAACGTCTTCACCGGCGGCACCGCCTCGGTCGGCAATCCGGCGCTGAAACCGGTCAAGTCGAAGAATCTGGACTTGTCGTGGGAATGGTATTACGACCAGCAGAGCGTGCTGTCCATCGCCGGCTTCCACAAGAAGATGGACAACTACGCCGGCCAGACGGCGACGTCGACGTCGCTCTACAACCTGCACACGCCGGTCGGCGGCGCGTATTACACCGCGGCGCGCAACGCCGGTTGCTCGGCGGCCGACACCAACTGCCTGCGCAACTACATCCTGACCAACTTCCGCGGCCAACCGGGCGTGGAATACCTCGGCGTCAAGTCGGACGGCAACCTCGATGGCAAGATCACCGGCCAGCCGGGCGATCCGCTGATGCCTTTCCTGCTGACCTCGTATGCCAACCAGAAGTCGGCCACGGTCAAGGGCGCCGAGATCAACGTGCAGCACATGTTCGGGCGCAGCGGCTTCGGCGTCCAGGCCAACTACACCTACGTGACCTCGCCGACCAAGTACGACGACGCCAACACGGCGGACCAGTTCGCGATCCTGGGGCTGAGCAATTCGGCCAACCTGGTGGGTATCTACGAAGACCAGAAATGGTCGATCCGCTTGGCCTACAACTGGCGCGACAGCTTCCTGGCCTCGACCATCGACGCCGGCGGCGGCCGCCCGGCGCCGGTCTACACCGACAAGTACGGCCAGACCGACGTTAGCATTGGGTACAATGTCACCGAGAAGCTGAGCCTGCAGGCCGAGGTCATCAACCTGACCAACGCCACCCAGCGCCAGTTCGGCCGTACCGAGCGTTCGACGCTGAACGTGACGCAAGCCGGTCCGCGTTACATGCTGGGCGCGCGCTACAAGTTCTGATGGTTGAACGGTAGCCTGTAGCCGGGCCACGGGCCGTCGCGATGCGACGGCCTTTTTCATTGGGGAAGTCCATGCAAGCGATAGTGGAAGTGGACGGCGGCGCGCCGCTGTCCGACGGGATACTGGCCTCGCCGGTGCCGCTGGTGCTGCGCGGCCTGGTGGCCGAGTGGCCGCTGGTGCGGGCCGCGCGCGGCGGCGCGCGCCAGGCCGACGCCTACCTGCGGCGGTTTTACCGCGACGCCACGGTGCTGGCCAGCCACAGCCCGCCGGGCACGGGCGGGCGCATTTTTTACAACGACGACCTGAGCGGCTTCAATTTCACGTCGCAGATGGTGCGCTTCGACCAGGTGCTCGACGCGCTGCTCGCGCATCTGGACGCGGCCGACCCGCCCACCTTGTACGTCGGCTCGACCACGGTCGACACCTGCCTGCCGGGCCTGCGCGCCGAAAACGATGTCGACCTGGGCGCGCGCGATCCGCTGGCCAGCATCTGGATCGGCAACCGCACGCGCATTCCGGCCCACTACGACGTGCCGGACAACCTGGCCTGCGTGGCCGCCGGGCGGCGGCGCTTCACCTTGTTCCCGCCGGAGCAGTTGAAGAACCTGTACGTCGGGCCGCTGGATTTCACGCCGGCCGGGCAATCGGTCAGCCTGGTCGACTTCGCGAGGCCGGACTTCGCGCGCTTTCCGTTGTTCGCCGAGGCGCTGCGGCACGCGCAATCGGCCGAGCTGGAGCCGGGCGACGCGCTGTTCATCCCCAGCATGTGGTGGCACCACGTCGAGGGGCTCGAGCCTTTTAATATCCTGATCAACTACTGGTGGCGCCAGTCGCCGGACTGGATGGACACGCCGGCCAGCACCCTGTCGCTGGCCTTGATGACCCTGCGCGATCTGCCGCCGGCCCAGCGCGCCGCGTGGAAGGAAATCTTCCGCCACTATGTGTTCGACAGCGACGGCGGCGAGGCGGCGCACATCCCGCCGCCGGCCCGCCACTCGCTGGCGCCGCTCGACGACAACGCCGCGCGCATGTTGCGGGCGCGGATTCTCAGGCGGTTGAATCGTTAGTACGCTCGCGCGTAGGTAGGCATGGGGAGCTCCTGAAAAATTCGGGATTTACTAAGCGCCGCTAATCTTCGCTAACCTGTACTACGACGCGCTATTCCCTACTAAAGTTGCTGCGCTGGACTCTAAATCATACTAATAGTGACCCGCTTAAGTATTAGCGCCGATTAGCGTGATCTAGTTCGCCGATAGTTGTCAGCAGAGCGAAGTAGCGCTGTCTATCAGGAGATAGTAGGCAATCGTAGGTTTTAGTAAAACGCCGAAAAATCGAGTGGCTTCCCGGAATATCAAGGGAGGTTCTGGACAGAAATTGTCCGCGCCGTTAGGCTGTTGTCAATCGCCCAACCGGATACGCCATGCTCGCCGCGCTAGACCAGCATTTGCTCGACAATTCGCCTCGTCACACACTGCGTGGCGCTCCGCGTTTTCTGATTGAGTTCCTTTATTTCGGCATCAAGGAGGCACGTGCGTGCCTATTTGTCGTGCTGTTCTTCGCCGCCGTGTTTCTTGTGCCGCGCGCCGGCATCCTCGGACTGCCGCGCTACGACGTGCTGCTGGTCGCCGCGCTGGCGATCCAGGTGTGGATGGTGTGGGCCGGACTGGAGACGTGGGACGAGCTCAAGGCCGTCTGCCTGTTCCATTTGGTCGGCTTCGCGTTGGAAGTATTCAAGGTGTCGGGCAGCATCCAGTCGTGGAGCTACCCGGACTTCGCCTACACCAAGGTGCTTGGCGTGCCGCTGTTCTCCGGCTTCATGTACGCCGCCGTCGGCAGCTACATCATCCAGGCGTGGCGCTTGCTGGACTTGCGGATTCGTCATCATCCGCCGTACTGGATGGCGGTGCTGATCGCGCTACTTATATATGCCAACTTCTTCACCCATCACTACGTCGGCGACTACCGCTGGTATCTGGCCGCCTGCGCGCTGGGCCTGTACGCGCGCACCACGGTGGTGTTCCGTCCGCTCGACCGCGACCGCCAGATGCCGTTGCTGCTGGGTTTCGTGCTGACCGGCTTTTTCATCTGGCTGGCCGAAAACATCAGCACGTTCTGGGGCGTGTGGCGCTATCCCAACCAGCTGGGCGCGTGGTCGGCGGTCCACGTCAGCAAATGGAGCTCGTGGTCGCTGCTGGTGGTGATGACCTTCACCATCGTCGCCCATTTGAAGCACATCAAGGCCCGCATCCACGTCCCGCAGGAGTGATGGTGCGCGCGTATGTCACGCCATGACTCCTGCCTTTAGCCGCCGCCTGGCGCTGATCGGCAGTCTGCGACCCTTGCGCCCGGACAACCCCGACCGGCAATCGCCCCGCCGCAACCCGCATGCCGCCTCGCTTTGCCCCGTCCCGCCACACCGCCCAAATAATTCCGCGTAAACCCGACATACCCCGTACTTAGTTGTTGCGTCAAGCCCCTTTTCACGCTACACTAGCCGGCTTCGGTATGGATTCGACCTTTTATTGGTCCGTACTAATTTTGTAGTTCAACATATCCCCGCCCAATCGTAGGTGGGAATTGGAGAAAAAATGAGCCTTGGCCTCCTCGGTCGCAAGGTTGGTATGATGCGCATCTTCACGGATGAAGGGGATTCGATCCCTGTCACCGTGTTGGACGTATCGAACAACCGTGTTGCGCAAATCAAAACTCCTGAAACCGACGGTTACTCCGCGGTTCAGGTCGCATTCGGTCAACGTCGCGCTTCCCGCGTAACGAAGGCTGTTGCTGGTCACCACGCTAAAGCTGGTGTTGAAGCCGGTACTCTGTTGAAAGAGTTCCGCGTCGACGCCACCAAGGCAGCAGAATTGAAAGCCGGCGATGTCGTTGCCGCTTCGCTGTTCGAAGTCGGTCAAAAGATCGACGTTCAAGGTGTCACGATCGGTAAAGGCTACGCCGGCACCATCAAGCGTCACCACTTTGCTTCGGGCCGTGCTACCCACGGTAACTCCCGTTCGCACAACGTTCCAGGTTCCATCGGTATGGCGCAAGATCCAGGCCGCGTGTTCCCTGGTAAGCGCATGACCGGTCACCTCGGTGACGTCACCCGCACCGTGCAGAACCTCGAGATCGCCCGCATCGACGCCGACCGTCAGCTGCTGCTGGTCAAAGGCGCGATCCCAGGCGCGAAAAATGGCCAGGTCGTCGTATCGCCTGCTGTCAAAGTTAAAGCAAAGAAGGGAGCTTAAACGATGGAACTCAAGCTCTTGAACGCTCAAGGTCAAGCCGCCTCTAACGTAGCTGCCGCCGACACCATTTTCGGCCGCGACTACAACGAAGCCCTGATCCACCAGATCGTCGTTGCTTACCAAGCCAATGCACGCAGCGGCAACCGTAAACAAAAAGACCGTGAAGAAGTCCACCACACGACCAAGAAGCCATGGCGCCAAAAAGGCACCGGCCGCGCTCGTGCTGGTATGTCGTCGTCGCCACTGTGGCGCGGCGGTGGTCGCATCTTCCCGAACTCGCCCGACGAGAACTTCACCCACAAAGTGAACAAGAAGATGTACCGCGCAGGTATCTGCTCGATTCTGTCCCAGCTGGCCCGCGAAGAGCGCCTGGTTGTGGTCGAAGATTTCGCGATCGAAGCGCCAAAAACCAAGCTGCTGTCGCAAAAGCTGACCGGCATGGGCTTTGACTCGGTACTGATCATCACCGACGTCGCCAACGAAAACCTGGAACTGGCTTCGCGCAATCTGCCGAACGTCCTGGTCGTTGAACCACGTCACGCAGATCCAATGTCGCTGGTGTTCTACAAGAAGATTGTAGTGACCAAGGCCGCATTGGCCAAGATTGAGGAGATGCTGGCATGAGCGCATTGAAATTTAGCGAAGAGCGCCTGATGAAGGTGCTGGTAGCTCCAGTCATTTCCGAGAAGGCCACCATGGTCGCGGAAAAGAACGAGCAGATCGTGTTCCGTGTCACCACCGACGCGACCAAGCCGGAAATCAAGGCCGCCGTTGAACTGCTGTTCAAAGTCGAAGTGGAATCGGTGCAGACCGTCAACCGCGAAGGTAAGCAGAAGCGTTCCGGTGCCCACACCGGCCGCCGCAACCATACCAAGCGTGCTTTCGTGTGCCTGAAGCCTGGCCAGGAAATCAATTTCTCCGAGGAGGCTAAATAATGGCACTCGTTAAGATGAAGCCAACCTCCCCAGGCCGTCGCGGCATGGTGAAGGTTGTGAACCCGGACCTGTACAAAGGTCGTCCGTTCGCAGCCCTGGTTGAGAAAAAATCGAAGACCGCCGGCCGTAACAACAACGGCCACATCACCACCCGTCACATCGGTGGTGGTCACAAGCAACACTATCGCCTGATCGACTTCAAGCGTCAGAAGGATGGCATTCCAGCGAAAGTGGAACGTATCGAATACGATCCGAACCGCACCGCGAATATCGCCCTGCTGTGCTACGCCGACGGCGAGCGTCACTACATCATCGCCACCAAGGGCATGAGCGTGGGCGACACCGTCATGAACGGCTCGGAAGCGCCTATCAAGTCGGGCAACTGCCTGCCGATCCGCAACATCCCGGTCGGTACCGTCATGCACTGCGTCGAAATGCTGCCAGGTAAGGGTGCCCAGATGGCCCGTACCGCCGGCGCCGGCGTCGTCCTGATGGCCCGCGAAGGCACCTACGCCCAGGTCCGCCTGCGCTCGGGTGAAGTCCGTCGCGTGCACATCGAGTGCCGCGCCACCGTCGGTGAAGTCGGCAACGCCGAGCACAGCCTGCGCAAGATTGGTAAAGCCGGCGCGATGCGCTGGCGCGGTGTTCGTCCTACCGTTCGCGGTGTGGTCATGAACCCGGTCGATCACCCGCACGGTGGTGGTGAAGGTAAAACCGCAGCTGGTCGTCATCCAGTGTCGCCTTGGGGCCAACAGACGAAGGGTAAGAAGACCCGCAGCAACAAGCGCACTTCTTCCATGATCGTCTCGCGCCGCGGCAAGAAATAAGGGGTAGCACATGACTCGTTCATTGAAAAAAGGGCCGTTCTGTGACGCCCACCTGGTGAAAAAAGTCGAAGCGGCGCAAGCGGCCAAAGACAAAAAGCCAATCAAAACCTGGTCCCGTCGTTCGACCATCATGCCTGACTTCATCGGCCTGACGATCGCCGTCCACAATGGCAAGCTGCACGTGCCGGTGTACGTCTCCGAGAACATGGTTGGTCACAAGCTCGGTGAATTCGCGCTGACCCGCACGTTCAAGGGCCATGCCGCTGACAAGAAGGCGAAGAAATAATGGAAACCAAAGCAATCCTCAAGGGTGTGCGCTTGTCGGATCAGAAAGGTCGCCTCGTGGCCGACCAGATCCGCGGCAAGAAAGTTGACGCAGCACTCAACATTCTGCAATTCAGCCCGAAAAAGGGCGCGACCATCATCAAGAAGGTCCTCGAGTCGGCTATCGCCAACGCCGAGCACAATGATGGCGCCGACATCGACGAATTGTTCGTGAAAACGATCTACGTCGAAAAGGGTCCGATCCTCAAGCGCTTCACCGCACGCGCTAAGGGCCGGGGTGATCGCATTTCGAAGCAATCGTGTCACATTTACGTGACCGTCGGCAACTAAGGAGCTATAGCATGGGTCAAAAAATCCACCCAACCGGCTTCCGCCTGTCGGTTACCCGTAACTGGGCCTCGCGTTGGTACGCTGGCAACAGCAACTTCGCTTCGATGCTGAACGAAGACTTGAAGGCGCGCGCCTACCTGAAGACCAAGCTGAAGAACGCTTCGGTCGGCCGCATCGTCATCGAGCGTCCAGCCAAGAACGCGCGCTTCACGATCTACAGCTCGCGTCCGGGCGTGGTCATTGGTAAAAAAGGCGAAGACATCGAAGTACTGAAGTCGGCGCTGACCAAGATCATGGGCGTGCCTGTCCACGTGAACATCGAAGAAATCCGCAAGCCGGAAATCGACTCGCAGCTGATCGCCGATTCGATCGCCCAGCAGCTGGAAAAGCGCATCATGTTCCGCCGCGCGATGAAGCGCGCCATGCAAAACGCCATGCGTCTGGGTGCCCTGGGCATCAAGATCATGTCGTCGGGCCGCTTGAACGGTATCGAAATCGCTCGTAAAGAGTGGTATCGCGAAGGTCGTGTGCCACTGCACACCCTGCGCGCCGACATCGACTACGGCACCAGCGAAGCTTCGACCACCTACGGCATCATCGGTGTCAAGGTCTGGGTCTACAAGGGTGACCGCGCGCCGAACGGCGACGCACCAGTCATCGATACCCCGCCGGACGAGAAGAAGCCACGTGGCCCACGTCGTGACGACGGCAAACCAGCTGGCCGTCCGCGCCCAGCCGGCGCCGGCGCCGGTGCTAAACCAGCCGCCCCGGGCGCAGCACGCGTGCGTAGCGCCGCTGCCGCCAAGCCGGCCGAGAAAGCAGGAGAATAATCATGCTGCAACCAGCACGCAGGAAGTATCGTAAAGAGCAGAAAGGCCGCAACACCGGCATTTCGCATGGCACCGGCACTTCGGTGTCGTTCGGTGAGTTCGGTCTGAAAGCCGTCGCCCGTGGTCGTATCACGGCACGCCAGATCGAAGCCGCACGTCGCGCCATGACCCGCCACATCAAACGTGGCGGCCGTATCTGGATCCGCATCTTCCCGGACAAACCGATTTCGAACAAGCCAGCCGAAGTTCGTATGGGTAACGGTAAGGGTAATCCAGAGTACTACGTCGCTGAAATCCGTCCGGGCAAAGTCCTGTACGAAATGGACGGCGTCGACGAAACCTTGGCGCGCGAAGCATTCCGCCTGGCCGCTGCCAAACTGCCGCTGGCGACGACCTTCGTGGTCCGCCAAGTCGGCCAATAACAGGAGTGAAATATGAAAGCATCTGAACTCCGCGGCAAAGACCAGGTAGCTCTGCAAAAAGAGCTGACTGACCTGTTGAAGGCCCAGTTCGGCCTGCGCATGCAAATCGCGACGCAGCAGCTGAGCAACACTTCGCAGCTCAAGAAGGTACGTCGCGATATCGCACGTGTAAAAACGGTAATGAACACGAAGGAAGCCAAATGACCGAACCAGTAAAGTCGCTCAAGCGCACCCTGATCGGTAAAGTGGTGTCCGACAAGATGGACAAGACCGTTACCGTTCTGATCGAACGTCACGTCAAGCATCCTTTGTACGGCAAGATCATCGTGCGCTCGAACAAGTATCACGCGCACGACGAGACCAACCAGGTGAAAGCCGGTGACACGGTGGAAATCGTGGAAGGTCGTCCGATCTCCAAAACGAAGGCATGGACCGTGACGCGCGTGGTGCAAGCCGCGCAAATCGTTTAATTGAAGCCGTCGCCTCCGGACCACACGGGCCGGAGGCGGTTTTCAATTAGTTCTTGCAAGCCCGCGAGTTGTATGACATACTTGCGGGCTTCGTTCATGTAACGCCGCAAAGTGTCTGGCCACAGACGCAGAACCGTGCGGTCGGTCGCAGTACGAAGGTCAAGCACCCAAACATCGGGCCCTGCATGGGCGCGCTGGCGGGACCAAGACTGACCGCAGGTCCGCATTGTGTGGATTCTTCGGCTTAAGTTGGGAAAGAGAATACTATGATTCAAACTGAAAGCCGGCTCGAAGTGGCCGACAATACCGGTGCCAAAGAAGTTATGTGCATCAAGGTATTGGGCGGTTCCAAGCGCCGTTATGCTGGCATTGGCGATGTGATCAAAGTGACCGTCAAGGTCGCCGCGCCACGTGGCCGTGTCAAAAAAGGTGAAATTTATAACGCCGTGGTTGTGCGCACCGCTAAAGGTGTTCGCCGCCAAGACGGTTCCCTGGTGAAGTTCGACGGCAACGCCGCCGTTCTGTTGAACGCCAAGCTGGAACCGATCGGTACCCGTATTTTTGGACCAGTGACGCGCGAACTGCGCACTGAAAAGTTCATGAAGATCGTGTCCCTGGCACCGGAAGTCCTGTAAGGAGTCGTAATGGATAAGATTCGTAAAAACGACGAAGTCATCGTTCTGACCGGGAAAGACAAGGGCAAACGTGGCGTCGTTTCGCGTCGTGTAGATGCGGAGCATGTCGTGGTTGAAGGCGTCAACGTCGCGAAAAAAGCGACCAAGCCTAACCCAATGACTGGCGTACAAGGTGGTATCGTCGACAAGACTATGCCGATTCACGTGTCCAACGTCGCGTTGTTCAACGCGGCTAGTGGCAAGGCAGACCGTGTCGGTTTCAAAGAAGTGGATGGCAAAAAAGTCCGCATCTTCAAATCGTCCGGCGAAGTAGTGAAGGCTTAAGAAATCATGGCACGTCTCCAAGAATTCTATAAAGAAAAAGTCGTCGCCGACCTGACCGCGAAATTCGGTTACAAGTCGGTGATGGAAGTTCCACGCCTGACCAAGATCACCCTGAACATGGGTGTCGGTGAGGCCATCGCGGACAAGAAAGTCCTCGAACACGCCGTCGGCGACCTGACCAAGATCGCTGGCCAAAAGCCAGTGACGACCAAGTCGCGCAAAGCTATCGCGGGTTTCAAGATCCGTGAAGGCTACCCGATCGGTACCATGGTCACCCTGCGTGGCGCTCGCATGTACGAGTTCCTCGATCGCTTCATCACCGTGGCCCTGCCGCGCGTGCGCGATTTCCGTGGTGTCAATGGTCGTTCGTTCGACGGCCGCGGCAACTATAACATCGGCGTCAAAGAGCAGATCATCTTCCCTGAGATCGAGTACGACAAGATCGATGCGCTGCGTGGTATGAACATTTCGATCACCACCACCGCCAAGACCGACGACGAAGCCAAAGCTTTGCTCGCCGCCTTTAAATTCCCGTTCAGGAACTAAGAAGATCATGGCAAAACTCGCACTGATTAACCGTGAGCAAAAGCGTGTGGACCTGGCGAACAAATTCGCCGCCAAGCGCGCTTCGCTGAAGGCCATCATTGATGACCAGTCGAAGTCGGAAGAAGAACGTTACGAAGCGCGCCTGAAGCTGCAAGCGCTGCCACGTAACTCGGCTCCGACCCGCCAGCGCAACCGCTGCGCCGTCACCGGTCGTCCTCGCGGCACTTTCCGTAAATTCGGTCTGGGCCGTATCAAGCTCCGTGAATTCGCCATGCGTGGTGAGATTCCGGGTATGACTAAAGCAAGCTGGTAATAGGAGAATATGCAATGAGTATGAGCGATCCTATCGCCGATATGCTGACCCGCATTCGTAACGCCCAGGGCGTGCAAAAAACGACCGTGGCCATGCCATCGTCGAAAGTCAAAATTGCGATTGCCAACGTCCTCAAGGACGAGGGTTACATTGAAGATTTCGCCGTAGCCGAAGCTGGTGGCAAAGCGGAACTGAAAATCGGTTTGAAGTATTATGTTGGCCGTCCCGTCATCGAGCGCCTTGAGCGCGTGTCCCGTCCGGGCCTGCGCGTCTACAAGGGCAAAGACGAGATCCCTACTGTGATGAATGGCTTGGGTGTGGCGATCGTGTCGACTCCGCAAGGCGTCATGACTGACCGCAAAGCACGCGCTACCGGTGTCGGCGGCGAAGTTATTTGCTACGTCGCATAAGGAGTTAGACATGTCTCGTGTAGCTAAAATGCCAATCGCTGTGCCAGCTGGCGCTGATGTCGCCATCTCCGCGCAAGCGATCACTGTCAAGGGCCCGCTGGGCGTCTTGACCCAGGTCCTCAACGGCCAGGTCAAAGTGGAAAACAAAGAAGGAACCCTCAATTTCGTCCCGGCCGATGACAGCCGCGAAGCCAATGCCATGTCCGGCACGCTGCGCGCCCTGGTCAACAACATGGTCACCGGCGTCACCAAGGGTTTCGAGAAAAAGCTGAACCTGGTCGGTGTGGGTTACAAGGCGCAAGCGCAGGGCGACAAGCTGAATCTGTCGCTGGGCTTCTCGCACCCTGTCGTGCACTCGATGCCAGCCGGCGTCACCTGCGCCACCGCGACGCCGACGGAGATCATCATCAAAGGGATCGACCGTCAGCAAGTGGGCCAAGTGGCTGCTGAAGTTCGCGCTTACCGCTCCCCAGAGCCTTATAAAGGCAAGGGTGTTCGCTATGCGGACGAAGTGGTTAAGATCAAAGAAACCAAGAAGAAGTAACTAGGGGCTGACGATGGACAAGAAAGAATCACGTCTGCGCCGCGGACGCCAAACCCGGATCAAGATCGCGCAACAGAAAGTGAACCGCCTGTCGGTACACCGCACTAACCTGCATATCTACGCGAACCTGATCTCGCCGGATGCCAAAGTACTGGTATCGGCCTCCACGGCAGAAGTCGAAGTGCGCAACGAACTGGCTGGCAAATCGGGCAAGGGCGGCAACGCCGCAGCTGCCGCGATCGTCGGCAAGCGCGTCGCAGAGAAAGCACTGAAAGCAGGGATTACCGAAGTCGCGTTCGACCGCTCCGGTTTCCGTTACCACGGCCGTGTGAAGGCGCTGGCAGAAGCCGCGCGCGAAGCCGGTCTGAAGTTCTAAGGAACGATCATGGCAAAAATGCAAGCAAAAATGGCAAGCGACAAGCCGGATGACGGCATGCGCGAAAAAATGATCGCGATCAACCGCGTGACCAAAGTGGTCAAGGGTGGTCGTATCATGGGTTTCGCCGCGCTGACCGTGGTTGGTGACGGCGATGGCCGCATCGGCATGGGCAAGGGCAAGTCGAAAGAGGTACCGGTCGGTGTGCAGAAGGCAATGGAAGAAGCCCGTCGCAACCTGATCAAGGTCAACCTGAAAAACGGCACCCTGCAGCACACCGTCACCGGCCGTCACGGCGCATCGAAAGTGATGATGTCGCCTGCGAAACCGGGTACCGGCGTCATCGCCGGCGGCGCAATGCGCGCGATCTTCGAAGTAATGGGCGTGACCGACGTCGTGGCGAAATCCACCGGCTCGAGCAACCCGTACAACCTGGTCCGTGCAACGCTGGATGGTCTGGCAAAAATGAGTACTCCTGCTGAAATTGCTGCGAAACGCGGCAAGTCGGTAGAAGAAATCCTGGGCTAAGGTGAACGTTATGACAACCAAAACCGTCAAAGTACAATTGGTCAAGGGCTTGATCGGCACGCGTGAAGACCACCGTGCCACCGTCCGCGGTCTGGGCCTGCGTCGTGTCAACTCGGTCTCCGAGCTGCAAGACACCCCATCCGTGCGCGGCATGATCAACAAAGTATCGTACCTCGTTAAAGTAGTTGCGTAAGCCCTCGGGCTTACACACGGAGAAATCATGGAACTGAATACCATTCAACCAGCCGATGGCGCCAAGCACTACAAGCGTCGCGTCGGCCGCGGTATCGGCTCCGGTCTGGGTAAAACCTCGGGCCGTGGTCACAAGGGTCAAAAATCGCGTTCGGGCGGCTTCCACAAAGTCGGTTTCGAAGGCGGTCAGATGCCTCTGCAACGCCGTCTGCCTAAGCGCGGTTTCAAGTCGCTCAACGCCACCTTCAAAGCTGAAGTGCGCCTGTCCGACCTGAACAACCTGCCGGTCGGCGACGTCGACATCCTGGTGCTCAAGCAAGCCGGCGTGCTGGCCGTGCTGGCCCGCGACGTGCGCGTCATTCTGTCCGGCGAGATCACCAAGGCGGTGAACCTCAAAGGCCTGAAAGTGACCGCTGGCGCGAAAGCGGCCATCGAAGCAGCCGGCGGCTCGGTAGCCTGAGTTGACCGCTAACAGCTTGATCGGAGCGAAAATTGGCGACTAATCCACAATTGGCTAAAAGTGCGGCAGCCGGGTTCCCTTGGAACCGGCTCTGGTTCTTGCTTGGTGCATTGGTGGTTTATCGTATCGGCGCTCACATCCCGGTTCCCGGGATCGATCCGGTACAATTGGCCGCGCTGTTCAAGTCGCAAGAGGGCGGCATCCTGGGCATGTTGAACATGTTCAGCGGTGGCGCTCTGGCGCGCTTCACAGTCTTTGCGCTGGGTATCACGCCTTACATCTCGGCCTCGATCATCATGCAGCTGGTGTCGATCGTGTCGCCGCAGATGGAAGCGCTGAAGAAGGAAGGCGAATCGGGCCGTCGCAAGATCACCCAGTACACCCGGTATTTCACGGTCGTGCTGGCGCTGTTCCAGGCGCTGTCGATCGCCGTGGCGCTGGAATCGCAGCCGGGCCTGGTGCTGGATCCGGGCTATGCGTTCCGCTTCGTGACGGTCGTCACCTTGTTGACCGGCACCATGTTCGTCATGTGGCTCGGCGAGCAGATCACCGAGCGCGGCCTGGGCAACGGCATCTCGATCATCATCTTCGCGGGTATCGCGGCAGGTCTGCCGAGCGCGCTGGGCGGTTTGGGTGCCTCGGTGAGCAATGGTTCGATCGGCGCGTTCTCGGCGATCATCATCATGATTCTGGTGGTGGCGGTGACGTTCTTCGTGGTGTTTGTCGAACGTGGCCAGCGCAAGATTCTGGTGAACTACGCCAAACGCCAGGTGGGTAACAAGATCTACGGTGGACAAACGTCGCACCTGCCATTGAAGTTGAACATGGCCGGCGTGATCCCACCGATTTTCGCTTCGTCGATTATCTTGTTCCCGGCAACGATCGTGGGCTGGTTCACGCAGGGCGCCGACACGGCCAACCCTGTCGTCCGGTTCCTGAAAGATTTGGCAGCATCGATGGGGCCAGGCGAGCCCATCCACGCACTGTTGTATGCCATTGCGATCGTGTTTTTCTGTTTCTTCTATACGGCGCTGGTCTTCAACAGCAAGGAAACAGCGGATAACTTGAAGAAGAGCGGGGCCTTTGTGCCAGGGATCCGTCCCGGTGAGCAGACTGCCCGTTACATCGACAAGATCCTGACACGTTTGACACTGGCTGGCGCCATCTACATCACTTTGGTGTGTTTGTTGCCGGAATTCATGCAAGCCGAGTGGAAGGTACCGTTCTATTTTGGTGGTACTTCTCTGTTGATTATTGTGGTTGTGACCATGGATTTCATGGCCCAGGTACAAAACTACGTGATGTCGCAGCAATATGAATCGCTGCTGCGCAAAGCAAATTTCAAAGGCGGAATTCCGACGCGATAAGCGCGGTAAACATACCGAATGGCAAAAGACGACGTCATACAGATGCAGGGCGAGATTCTTGAGAATCTCCCCAATGCAACATTTCGAGTAAAGCTGGAAAACGGACACGTGGTGCTCGGGCATATTTCGGGTAAAATGCGGATGAACTATATCCGCATTCTTCCTGGCGACAAGGTGACGGTCGAACTGACACCTTACGATCTGAGCCGAGCACGCATCGTGTTCCGGACCAAGTAACTAACCAAAGAGAGAGCAAAATGAAAGTTAACGCCTCAGTCAAGCGGATCTGCCGCAACTGCAAGATCATCAAGCGCAAGGGCGTCGTTCGCGTAATCTGCGTCGAACCGCGTCACAAGCAGCGTCAAGGTTAATAACCGTTATTTATCGAGGAATAACGAATGGCACGTATTGCAGGGGTTAATATCCCAAATCATCAGCACACCGTTATCGGCCTGACGGCCATCTACGGTGTAGGCCGCCCACGCGCAAAGTTCATCTGCGCCGCGACGGGTATTGCGACCGATAAAAAGGTCAAGGATCTGGACGACAGCGAACTGGAAAAGCTGCGCGATGAAGTAGCTAAATTCATCGTCGAGGGCGATCTGCGCCGCGAATTGTCCATGAACATCAAGCGTTTGATGGATCTGGGTTGCTACCGCGGTATGCGTCACCGTAAGGGCCTGCCGGTCCGCGGTCAGCGCACCCGCACCAATGCACGTACCCGCAAGGGCCCGCGCAAAGCCGCTCAATCGCTCAAGAAATAATCTAGGGAAATCACATGGCTAAGCAACAAAGCAGCGCAGCAGCAGCGCGCGTCCGCAAGAAGGTCAAGAAGAACGTCGCCGAAGGTATCGCGCACGTTCACGCTTCCTTCAACAACACCATCATCACCATCACCGACCGCCAGGGCAACGCTCTGTCGTGGGCGACCTCCGGTGGTGCTGGCTTCAAGGGTTCGCGTAAATCGACCCCGTTCGCAGCGCAGGTTGCGGCTGAAGCGGCTGGTAAAGTCGCTGTTGAATGCGGCGTGAAGAACCTGGAAGTGCGTATCAAGGGCCCAGGTCCTGGTCGCGAATCCGCGGTGCGCGCACTGAACAACCTGGGCATCAAGATCACCGAGATCCAGGACGTTACCCCAGTACCGCACAACGGCTGCCGTCCTCCAAAACGTCGTCGTATCTAATAGCGCGGTCGGCGGCGAAGTTCGCTTCGCCTCCTTCCCGCTGTCAGAAATCGCTGGAGCAGAAAGCCGGAAACGGTTATACTGCCCGGCTGTTGTCGCCTGTCGAACACATTCGGCGGGTTATTCGTATTTAAGCCACCGTCTGGCCCACCCTGAGGATCAGACTAGCGCCTAACCATATTTCGATGTGGCTGGGGCGTTATTATTTATAAAAAGGAAGCATCGTGGCACGTTATATCGGACCTAAAGCAAAACTCTCCCGCCGTGAAGGTACTGACCTGTTCCTGAAGAGCGCACGCCGCTCGCTCGACAGCAAGTGCAAACTGGACGTCAAACCAGGCCAGCACGGCGTCAAGTCGGGTGCCCGCACCTCGGACTACGGCAACCAACTGCGCGAAAAGCAAAAAGTCAAGCGTATGTACGGCGTGCTGGAACGTCAGTTCCGTCGCTACTTCGCCGAAGCGGACCGTCGCAAGGGTAACACCGGCGAAACCCTGCTGAAGCTGCTGGAAACCCGCCTGGACAACGTCGCATACCGCATGGGCTTCGGCTCGACCCGCGCCGAAGCGCGTCAGCTGGTATCGCACAAAGCGTTCACCGTGAACGGCCAAGTGGTCAACATCGCTTCGTACGCAGTGAAAATCGGCGATGTCGTCGCCGTGCGCGAAAAGTCGAAGAAGCAAGTGCGTATCGTTGAAGCGCTGTCGCTGGCTGAACAAGTCGGCATGCCAAGCTGGGTGTCGGTCGATGCCAAGAAAATGGAAGGTACCTTCAAGTCCCTGCCAGAGCGCAACGAGATCGCCAACGACGTCAACGAATCGCTGATCGTCGAACTGTACTCGCGTTAATCTGTAGTCTAGTCGTAAAAATCCCGCCCGCTGTGAACAGCGGGCGTTTTCACTAATGCCATCAGCCTTATCGGCCTAACGCGCCGAGGGTATTGAAAAGGACATTTACATGCAAAACAGTCTGTTGAAGCCACGTATTATCGATGTAGAGGCGCTCGGCGCCGGCCACGCTAAAGTAGTGATGGAGCCGTTCGAACGCGGCTATGGCCATACATTGGGTAACGCGTTGCGCCGCGTGCTGCTGTCGTCGATGGTCGGCTACGCGCCAACCGAAGTGACGATCGCAGGCGTTGTACACGAATACTCGTCGCTCGACGGCGTGCAGGAAGACGTCGTCGATCTGCTGCTGAACCTCAAGGGCGTGGTCTTCAAGGTCCACAACCGTGACTCCGTCACGCTGACCCTGAAGAAGGAAGGCGAAGGCGCCATCCTGGCCTCGGACATCGATCTGCCACACGACGTGGAACTGATCAATCCGGACCACGTGATCGCCCACCTGACCGCCGGCGGCAAACTGGACATGCAGATCAAGGTTGAAAAAGGCCGCGGCTATGTGCCGGGCAACGTCCGCCGCCTGTCCGAAGACACCAACAAAACCATCGGCCGCATCATTCTGGATGCGTCGTTCTCGCCGGTGCGCCGCGTTTCCTACTTCGTCGAGTCCGCTCGCGTGGAACAGCGTACCGACCTGGACAAGCTGATCATCAACATCGAAACCAACGGCGTCATCTCGCCGGAAGAAGCGATCCGCCAGTCGGCGCGCGTCCTGGTTGACCAGTTGAACGTGTTCGCCGCCCTGGAAGGCACCGAAGCCGCCGCCGAAGCGCCATCGCGCGCGCCGCTGGTCGATCCGATCCTGCTGCGTCCAGTGGACGATCTGGAACTGACCGTGCGTTCGGCCAACTGCCTGAAAGCGGAAAACATCTACTACATCGGCGACCTGATCCAGCGTTCGGAAAACGAACTGCTCAAGACGCCGAACCTGGGCCGCAAGTCCCTGAACGAAATCAAGGAAGTTCTGGCTTCCCGTGGCCTGACCCTGGGCATGAAGCTGGAAAACTGGCCGCCTGCAGGGCTGGAAAAATAACAGATTGGGCGACAGTGCTGGACATCGCGTAGCGATGTTCTGCCCTGTTGCCAACTGATTAGCATTTTGCACCACCCGCCCGCTACATGTTGTAGCGGGCGTATATCCCTAGAACCGGTCCGCGCCCACCGTCACACGTGAGCGATCGAAGAACTCGGATTTAAACACCTGAAAGGAAGTACCATGCGTCACCGTCACGGCCTCCGTAAACTGAATCGTACCTCGTCCCACCGTCTGGCAATGCTGCGCAACATGACCGTTTCCCTGCTGCGTCATGAAGCCATCAAAACCACGCTGCCAAAAGCGAAAGAACTGCGTCGCGTGATCGAGCCGATCCTGACCCTGGGCAAGACCGACACCCTGGCAAACAAGCGTCTGGCGTTCTCCCGTCTGCGCGATCGTGAAATGGTTCTGAAGCTGTTCGCGGAACTGGGCCCACGCTACGCAAACCGCAACGGCGGCTACCTGCGCATCCTGAAAATGGGTTTCCGTGTTGGCGACAACGCTCCAATGGCTTACGTTGAGCTGATGGACCGTCCAGAAGTCACCGACATCGACGCCGCTCCAACCGCTGAAGAGTAATCTTCGCTGTTGAGTAGTGTCTAAGAAAAAAGCCAGGCGATGCCTGGCTTTTTTTATGGACGTGGTTTACGGGCCGCCAACCCGCACCCCCAACCGGGGTCGTACCCATGGGGTACGACCCCTAAGCGGTGACCCGCGCGTATCGCCAAACGCAGGCCGGGTTGGTTGCGCGCGTTACCTCAGCCGCTTGTCACCCGCCGCCTTGAACTCCGACCCGGCGTTCCACGCCGGCGTCACCCCCTGCGCGATATCCCATCCCACCTGGAACAGCAGCTGGATGTCCTGCACGCCGCCGCTGAAATCCCAATCGTCGCGCACATCGTCGGTCACCTGGTGGTAATCCTTGGTGAAGTAGTGATCCACCTTCTCGCGCGCATAGTTCTCCGGCTTGTCCAGATAGCGGCTGCGCGCCTTGGTGTACAGCACCGGCACACCGGCGCGGGCGAACTCCAGCTGGTCGGCGCGATAGAAGCTGCCCAGCTCGGGACGCGAATCGCCGTCCATCACCCGGCCCTGGGTCTTGGCGTACTTGGCCAGCAGCGCGTCGATGCTCGAATGCCCGGACGTCACGTTCTCGATCTGCGCCGTCTTGCCCCAGGCGTTGATGCCGTCGATGTTGATATTGGCCACCGTCTTCTTGAGCGGATACAGCGGATGGCTGGCGTAGTACTTCGCCCCCAGCAAGCCGCGCTCCTCGGCCGTGGTCGCCAGGAACAGAATCGAGCGCTTCGGCGCCTGACCCGGCGGCAGCGCCTTGTAGGCCCTGGCGATCTCCATCAGCGCGGCCACGCCGGAGGCGTTGTCGAGCGCGCCGTGATAGATCTGCTTGGTCCGGTCGCCCGGCAGGCGCTCGTCGATGCCCAGATGGTCCCAGTGGGCGCTGTAGATGACGAATTCATCCTTCAGCTTGGGATCGCTGCCCGGGATCATCGCCACCACGTTGTTCGAGTTGACGGTGCGCGCCGTGTTGTCGATCTTGAAGCTGGCCGTGCCTTTCAGGCTGACGGGACGGAAGTCCTTGGTCAGCGCCTGCTTCTTGAGCTTGTCGAAATCGTAACCGGCGGCCGCCATCATCGCCTTGGCCTTGTCCAGCTGAATCCAGCCCGGCACCGCCGGCGCGTCCGGATCGGGGCCGTCGCGCAGCAGGCTGAAGTTCTCGCTGTTGCCGCCGCTGCGCACCACGTCCCACGGATAGGCGGCCGGCTTGGTCTCGTGGATGATGATCGCCGCCGCCGCGCCCAGCTTGGCGGCGATCTCGTACTTGTAGGTCCAGCGGCCGTAATAGGTCATGGCCTTGCCCTTGAACATGGCCGGGTCGAGCTCGGCCGGATTCTTCGGATCGGGGACGGCCGGATCGTTGATCAGCATCAAAATGGTTTTGCCGCGCACGTCGACGCCCTTGTAATCGTCCCAGCCGTACTCGGGCGCCTGCACGCCGTAGCCGACGAACACGATCTCGGACTTGTCCACGCCGACCTTAACCGGCTGGCTGGTCGAATGCGCGACATAATCGTCCGGAAAATTGAGCGCCACCGTCTTGCCGCCGATCGTGTAGCTGAACGACGGCGTCGGCGTCATGCCGCGCATCGGCACCGGCTGCACCCAGCTGCCGTTCGGATTGCCCGGTCTCAGGCCCAGCTTCTTGAATTCCTGCTCCAGATACGCCACCGTCTTCGCTTCGCCCACCGAGCCCGGGGCGCGGCCCTCGAACTCGTCCGAAGCCAGGGTCTTGATATGGTCCAGCAAATCCTCGGCGGACACGGCGGCCAGCGCCTCGGCCGGCGCCTGCGCCAGCGTCGGGACGGCGGCCAGCGCCAAAGCGGAAAACAGCAAGGGGCGTAGCGTAGACATCGGGGTGCACTCCAGGTGGGCAAAAGCCGAGTTTCGCACAAAACGGGGAGACCGGTGAAACCACGGGCCGGAACCCGTTCCCCGCGGCCCGGGCGCGGGCGGGAAAGCACGGCTCGGTGTACTATCCCACTTGCTCCAACGACCACTCCCGCTGATAGAAGGTTTTCATGTCCCGTTTCGCCCGTCTTTTCGCCACGCTGTTGTCCCTGATCGCCGTGCTGTTGACCGCTCCCGCCCGCGCCCAGGACTTCCTCGATCCCGCACTGGCGTTCAAGTTCTCCGCGCGCATGGTCGATGGCCACACGATCGCGGTCAACTTCCAGATCGCCGACGGTTACTACATGTACCGCGAGCCGTTCAAGTTCAGCGCCGTCGGCGCCAAGCTCGGCACGCCCTTGATCCCGGCCGGCAAGGTCCACTACGACGCCACCTTCGAGAAGGACGTCGAAACCTACCGCCAGAACGTCACCATCACGATACCGGTCGACGTCGACGGCCCGTTCACTCTGCTGGTCAGCGGCCAGGGCTGCTCCGAAAAGGGCCTGTGCTACTCGCCGCAGGATTACAAGGCACAGCTGACCGGCAGCGGCTCGGTGCCGTTGCCGGCGGCGCCGGGCGCCAAGGGCGCCGCGGCGCCCGCCACGAAACCGGCAGCGGCGCCGGCGACCGCAACGGCCCAGGCCATCGGCGAAGGCAAGCCGGCCGCCGTTAGCCCCGGCGTCAACATCTACACCATTCCCAAGCCGACCGCCGAGGATATCGTGCCGCCGGCCGCGCCGGCCCCCGCCGTGGCGGCCGCGCCGGTCGGCGAATCGGGCCGGCTGGAAGCCGCGCTCAAGACCGGCAGCCTGCTGGTCATCCTGCCGCTGTTCGCCTTGCTCGGCCTGGGCCTGTCGTTCACACCCTGCGTGCTGCCGATGGTGCCCATCCTGTCGTCGATCATCGTCGGCGAGGGCGACCGCAGCAACCGCGGCCGCGGCCTGCTGCTGTCCGTCACCTATGCGCTGGGCATGGCCATCGTCTACACCGCGCTGGGCGTGGCCGCCGGCCTGGCGGGCGAGGGCTTGTCCGCCGCGTTGCAAAACCCGTGGGTGTTGGGCACCTTCGCCGTGCTGATGGCGATCCTGTCGCTGTCGATGTTCGGCTACTACGACCTGCAGGTTCCGGCCGCGTTGCAATCGAAATTGAGCGGCGTCTCGAATCGCCAATCGTCGGGCAAGCTGGCCGGCGTGTTCATCATGGGCGCGATCTCGGCCTTGATCGTCGGACCGTGCGTGGCCGCGCCGCTGGCCGCCGCGCTGGTCTACATCAGCCAGACGCGCGACGTCGTCATCGGCGGCGCCGCGCTGTTCGCCATGGCGGTCGGCATGAGCGTGCCGCTGATCCTGGTCGGCGTCTCGGCCGGCGCGCTGTTGCCCAAGGCCGGTAAATGGATGGACTCGGTCAAGCGCTTCTTCGGCGTGCTGATGCTGGCGATGGCGTGGTGGCTGGTGTCGCCGGTGCTGCCGGCGGCGGTGCAGATGATGGGCTGGGCCGCGCTGCTGGTCGGCTACGGCATGTACCTGTTGCTCAACTCAGCAGCGTGGGTCGGCAAGACGGTGGGCGTGGTGGTCGCCGTGCTGGGATTGACGCAGCTGGTCGGGGTGGTCAGCGGCGGCCGCGATCCACTGGCGCCGCTGGCGCACTTGACCGGCAACCAGCATACGCCGCTGGCCTTCCAGCGCATCAAGACCGTGGCGCAGCTGGACGCGGTGCTGGCGCAAACCGGCGGCAAGACCGCCATGCTGGATTTCTATGCGGATTGGTGTGTGTCGTGCAAGGAGATGGAGAAGCTGACCTTCGTCGACGCCAAGGTGCGCGACAAGCTGGCCAACACCGTGCTGCTGCAGGTCGATGTGACGGCCAACGACGCCGACGACAAGGCCATGCTGAAGCGGTTTGGTTTGTTCGGGCCGCCGGGGATCATCCTGTTCGACGGCAACGGGCGGGAGATACCGGGTTCGCGCGTGATCGGATATCAGAACGCCAGCCAGTTCCACGGTTCGTTGTCGCGCGCGTTTCCGTAAAGTCGCGCGGTGCGTGGTTCGCCGTGGTTCCACGTAGGGCGGATTAGCGCAGCGTAATCCGCCATGCATGAGCCGCCGACGGCATATACATGGCGGATTACGGCGTTCCGCCTCTAAGGCCTACCGGCCAGGTAGGCCGCCTCTTCGATGGGCCCCCGGGGCGGATTGGCGGGCCTCGCCCGCCTAATCCGCCCTACGTGTCTCCAGATTAGCCGTGATGACGCCAGCCGCCGCGCTGGCCGTGGCCGCCATGCTTGCCGCCCATCGCGCGATCATCGAACACCTTCTTCTGCTCCGGCGTCAGCTGGCCGTAGAACGCCGTCAGCGCGGTCAGGTGGGCCTCCATTTTCGCTTCGCGCTGCTTGGTCATTTCGATCATCTTGCTCAGACGCTCAGGCGCCGTCAGCTTGGCGAACTCGCCGCGCTGCGGACGCGGCCCGTCCGGCATCGCCGGCTTGATCGCCGCCTGGTAGCTGGCCCAGGCCGATTCCTGCTGCGTGGTCAGCTTCAGCTGGTCATGCAGCCTGGCCTGCCGCTTGGCGTACATCTCCGACATCTTGGCGCGGCGCTGCTCCATGTTGGCGGCTTTGTCCGGGCCGGCGGCCGGCGCCGTGTCCTGGGCGTGCGCGGCGGCCATGCCCAGCACCGTAAAACCGATCAGTATGCTTTTGCGAAGGATGTTCATGGTCATTTCCTTTATCGATGAGTAGTTCAGTGATTCATTCGGTATCGCGGCGTTTTGTTGTCGCGCTTGAATCCATCTTCGCAGCCGAAGATTGCCATGACGTTTCCCGTGCCATAGTGTTTGTATCCAGATGTTTCGTGTTGCCGCCGCGTCGTCACAAGTTGTCGGTCATATACAAGACGATACAATTGGTGATTGGTCAGGCGCGTCCGAACTAAGGATAATTAAGGCATGGAACCCACATCTACTATTCTGATCGTCGACGACGATCGCGACATTCGTACCCTGCTGGCCGACTACCTCGAATCGAACAGCTACCGCGCGCTGTGCGCCGCCGACGGCTTGGCCATGTGGAAAATGCTCGACGAAGCCAAACCCGACCTGGTCGTGCTCGACCTCAACCTGCCCGGCGACGACGGCCTGACGCTGTGCCGCAAGCTGCGCGCGCAGTCGACCCTGCCGGTCATCATGCTGACCGCGCGCGGCGAGCCGCTCGACCGCATCCTCGGCCTCGAGATGGGCGCCGACGACTACCTGCCCAAGCCGTTCGAGCCGCGCGAGCTGCTGGCCCGCATCCGCAGCGTCCTGCGCCGCAGCAACGCCATGCCCAGCGGCAGCGGCGCCGACAAGGCGCAACAGATGCGCTTTTCCAACTGGACGCTGGACCTGACCGCGCGCCACCTGCTCAATCCGGACGGCATCGTCATCATGCTGTCGGGCGCCGAATTCCGCCTGCTCAAGGTGTTCCTCGAGCACCCGAACCGCGTGCTCAACCGCGACCAGCTGCTGAACCTGACGCAGGGCCGCGACGCCGACCCGTTCGACCGCTCGATCGACATCCAGATCAGCCGCCTGCGGCAAAAGCTGGGCGAGGACGCGCGCGTGCCGCAAATCATCAAGACCGTGCGCAACGGCGGCTACGTGCTGGCCGGGCAGGTCACCGTGGAGCCGCACCCTTGAAAGCCTTCCTCGGCTCGATGACCGGCCGGGTCTTCGCCGTCCTGCTGCTCGGTATCATCGCCTCGGCGGCGCTGACCCAGTGGCTGGCCGTCGGCGAGCGTACCCGCGCGTTCGAGCGCTACCGCGACTTCCACGCGATGGAGCGCGCCGAACAGTTGATCTCGACCGCCGAGGCGCTCACCGAACCGTCGCGCGCGACCTACCTGCGCATGGCCACGCGCGGCACCATCCTGCTGCAGCGTCCCGACGAACCGCTGGCCGAGACCACCGGGCCGACCGAGTTTTCCACCCGGCTGCAGCAGCGCCTCGGCCACGGCATCCAGCTGATGCCGCTGCGCGAGCGCCCGGCCGCCTGCTACCAGCCGCGCCAAAGCTACATCTTCGCGCCGTCGCAGTGGGGCGGCGCCTGCGAGGCCATGCGGGTGCGCCTGCGCGACGGCGAACTGCTCAAGCTGTCGATCCTGCCGCCGCCCGAGAAGCCGGCCACCGCGTACAGCGAGATGCTGGCGCTGCTGCCTTTCCTGTTCAGTGTCGCGGTGCTGGCCTACCTGGTCACGCGCATGACCATGCGTCCGCTCAAGCTGCTGGCGCAGGCCGCCAAGGACCTGGGCAACGACATCAACCACCCGCCGGTGGTGCTCAGCGGCGCGGCCGAGATCCGCCAGGCCAGCGCCGCCTTCAACGCCATGCAGGCGCGCATCCGCCAGCACATCATGCAGCGCACGCAAATGCTGGCTGCCATCACCCACGATCTGCAAACGCCGCTCACGCGCCTGCGCCTGCGGCTGGAGAAGGTCGACAACGCCGACCTGCAGCAGCGCCTGATCGACGACCTGTCGGCCATGCAGCAAATGGTCAAGGAAGGCCTGGACCTGGCGCGCAGCATGGACACCACCGAAACCATGCAGGCGCTCGACCTCGATTCGCTGCTCGACAGCGTCTGCAGCGACGCCACCGACAGCGGCCAGCCGGTCGCCTTGAACGGCAAGGCCGGCATGGCGCTGATGGGGCGGCCGATGGCGATCCGTCGCTGCCTGGTCAACCTGATCGACAACGCCGTCAAATACGGCCACCACGCCAACGTCACCGTCGAGCGCCTGGCGGGCGCGGCGCGCATCCGCATCCGCGACGGCGGCCCCGGCATTCCGGACGACCAGATGGCGCGCGTGTTCGAGCCGTTCTACCGCATCGAGACGTCGCGTTCGCGCGAGTCCGGCGGCACCGGCCTGGGCCTGACCATCGCCCGCAACATCGCCGAGCAGCACGGCGCCAACGTGGTGCTGGCCAACCATGCCGACGGCGGGCTGGAGGTCACCCTGGTGGTGCCGGAATACTACGCCGTGCGCTGAGCCGCGCGGCGCTTTCAGTTCACGCAAAAACGCCACAGAGTAGCGAAGAAGCGCGAGTTTTGGTCAAAAACCATGCGACAATGCTTCGCCTTCATGCACGGCGGCAATAATCTCGGCAGTCACTTCATCAGTAAACCCTGGCTTAAAAAATGAAAAAATCTTCGTTAACATATGTGGTGGGCGCCATCCTGATCCTTGGTGGCGGCGTCTGGTACGCGACCCACGGCGGCTCCGGCGCGGCCCAGACCGGCGCCCAGTCGAAGAACGGCAATGGCCCGCAGGGCCCGACCACGGTCAGCGTCGTCGCGCCGACGCGCCAGGACGTCGCCGTCGTGCTGCAAGCGAACGGCACCGTCACGCCGGTCAGCACCGTCGACCTGCATCCGCAAACGACCAGCACCATCGCCAAGGTGCATATCAAGGAAGGGCAGTTCGTCAAATCCGGCGAGCTGATGTTCTCGCTGGACGACCGCAGCCAGCGCGCCAACGTGCAAAAGGCGCAGGCCCAGGTCGCGCGCGACCGCGCCACCCTGGCCGACGCCGAGCGCCAGTACCAGCGCGCGATGGAGCTGCTGGAGCAGAAATTCGTCGCCCAGGGCGCCGTCGACACGCTCAAGAGCCAGGTCGATTCGGCCCGCGCGCTGCTCGAGGCCGACATCGCCGCCGCCCGCGCGGTCGGCGTCGACGCCAGCTACACCGCCATCCGCGCGCCGATGACGGGCCGGGTCGGCGCCATCAACGTCTATCCGGGCAGCCTGGTGCAGCTGGAGACGTCGCTGACCACCGTCACCCAGCTCGATCCGATCAACGTCGCCTTCACCTTGCCGGAGTCGGCGCTCGGTGCGCTGCTGGAGGCCAAGCAGCGCGGCGAGGTGCCGGTCAAGGTCACCCTGGGCGGCTCGGACAAGGAAATCAACGGCGTCCTGAGCTTCATCGACAACACGGTCGATCCGGTGGCCGGCGTCATCCGCGTCAAGGCGCAGTTCGACAACAAGGGTTCGAGCCTGTGGCCCGGCCAGTACGTCAACACCCAGCTGGTCTCCCACGTGATAAAAGACGCGACGGTGATCCCGCAAAACGCTATCATCAGCAATACCCGCGGCACCTTCGTCTACGCGGTTGATAGTGACCAATCCGCCAAGGTGGTCAACATCAAGCGGCTGCACTCCTTTGGCGACCACGCCGCCGTGTCCGGATTGAGCGGCACCGAGAAAATCATCGTCGACGGCAAGCAGAACCTGCGGCCGGGCGGCAAGGTGCGGATCGCCGGGGCCGACAAGCCGGCCGACCCGACAGTCGATAACGCGAAACAGAAGGGCTAAGCGATGAACCTTTCCGAGTTGTGCATACGGCGCCCGGTGATGGTGGTGCTGCTGTCGCTGACCCTGGTGCTGGCGGGCGTGCTGTCGTACTTCTACATCCCGGTCGCCGCGCTGCCCAGCTATAACACGCCGGTCATCAACGTCTCGGCCGACCTGCCGGGCGCCTCGCCCGACACCATGGCGTCGTCGGTCGCGCTGCCGCTGGAAAAGCAGTTCTCCACCATCGCCGGCTTGTCGCTGATCACCTCCACCAACACGCTGGGCAACACCTCGCTGACCCTGGAGTTCGACCCCAGCGTCAACGTCAACGAGGCGGCGGTCGACGTCCAGGCGGCGCTGCTGCGCGCCCAGCGCCAGTTGCCGGTCGAGATGACCGACCTGCCGTCCTACCGCAAGGTCAACCCGGCCGACGCGCCGGTGCTGTTCATGACGATGACGTCGCCGTCGATGACCCTGGCCGAGCTGAACGACTACGCCGAGAACCTGATCGCGCCCAGCCTGTCGACCCTGCCGGGTGTGGCGCAGGTCACCGTCAACGGCCAGAAACGCTTCGCGGTGCGGGTGCGCGCCAAGTCGGACCTGATGAACGCGCGCGACCTGACCCTGGACGAATTGCAGCAGGCGATCAAGTCGGCCAACGCCAACACCCCGCTGGGCATCCTCGACGGCCCCAGCCAGACCCTGACCATCCAGGGCAACGCCCAGCTGATGAAGGCGTCCGAATTCGCCGAGCTGATCGTCGCCACCCGCAACGGCGAGCCGGTGCGCCTGAAGGACGTCGCCACGGTCGAGGACAGCTTCCAGTCGGTCAAGACCGCCGGCAGCTACAACGGCGAGCGCTCGATCGTGCTGCTGGTGCAGCGCCAGCCCGACGCCAACACCGTGCAGGTGGTCGACGGCGTGCGCGCGCTGCTGCCGCGCTTCAAGAACCAGGTGCCGGAATCGATCAGCATCAACCTCGTCAACGACCGCTCGGTGTCGATCCGCGAGGCCATCCACGACGTCAACCTGACCCTGCTGCTGACGATCTTCCTGGTCGTCATGGTGATCTTCCTGTTCCTGCGCCGCGCCGCCGCCACCTTCATCCCGGCGATCACGATGCCGATCTCGCTGCTGGGCGCGCTGGCCTTGCTGTACGCCTTCGGTTACAGCCTTGACAATGTTTCATTATTGGGCATCACCCTGGCCGTCGGCCTGGTGGTCGACGACGCCATCGTCGTGCTGGAAAACATCGTGCGCCACATCGAGATGGGCAAGAAGCCCCTGCAGGCGTCGCTGGTCGGCGCCAAGGAGATGGGCTTCACCATCATCTCGATCTCGGTCTCGCTGGTGGCCGTGTTCATCCCGATCTTCTTCATGCCGGGTGTGATCGGGCTGATGTTCCATGAATTCGCCGTGGTCGTGGCGCTGTCGGTGCTGGTGTCGGCGGCGGTGTCGCTGATGCTGGTGCCGATGCTGGCCAGCCGCCTGCTGCCGGCCGACACCATCGATCCCGAGCACGACAAGGGCAACTTCCTCGGCCGCTGGTTCGAGGCCGGCTTCACCAGGCTACGCAACGGCTACGCCAGCACGCTGGACCTGGCGCTGCGCCACCGGCCTATCGTGCTGCTGGCCGCGCTGGGCACCTTCGTGCTGACGGTGGTGCTGTACATGACGATACCGAAGGGCTTCTTCCCCGAGGAGGACCTGGGCCAGATCCGCGTCAACACCGAGGCCTCCGAGGACATCTCGTCGGCCGCGCTGATGGCGCTGCAGGACCGCGTGGTGGCGGTGATCCGCGCCGACCCCAACGTGCAGGACGTGACCTCCTTCGTCAGCGGCGGCAACAGCGGGCGCATGTTCCTGGTGCTCAAGCCGCGCGGAGAACGGCAGAAGATGCCGCAGGTGCTGGACAGCCTGCGCAAGGCCACCAAGGCCGTGCCCGGCATCGCCGTGTATCTGAGCCCGGTGCAGAATTTGCAACTGGGCGGGCGCCAGTCCAAGAGCCGCTACCAGTACACCCTGCAATCGGTCAGCCCGGGTGCGCTCAACGACTGGGCGCAGAAATACCTGGACCAGATGCGCAACGACCCCGACTTCCGCGACGTCACCAGCGATTCGCAGAACAAGGGCTTGCAGGCGTCGCTGAAGATCGACCGCGACAAGGCCAACAACCTCGGCGTGGCCATCGGCGACATCCGCACCGCGCTCTATCTCGCCTTCGGCGAGCGCCAGGTGTCGACCATCTACTCGCCGGCCGCCAGCTACTACGTGATCCTGGAGGCGGCCGACGCCGACCGCCAGTTCGACAGCGCGCTGACCAAGATCTCGGTGCGCAACAAGACCGGCCAGCTGGTCAAGCTGTCGAGCTTTGCCAGCGTCGAGCGCACCATCGGCCCGACCGCCGTCAACCACCAGGGCCAGCTGCAGGCGATCACGATCTCGTTCAACCTGGCGCCGGACGTACCGCTGGGCACGGCCACCGCCAAGATCGACCGCATGGGCGTGGACATGAGCCTGCCGCCTTCGATCATCACCAACTACGGCGGCGACGCGGCGGTGTTCCAGAGCTCGCAGGGCAGCCAGCTGATCCTGATCATCGCCGCGCTGGGCGTCATCTACGTGCTGCTGGGCGTGTTGTACGAAAGCTATATCCACCCGCTGACCATCCTGGCCGGCCTGCCGTCGGCGGCCGTCGGCGCCTTGCTGACCTTGCGCCTGTTCAATCTGGACCTGACGATGATCGCCATCATCGGCATCCTGATGCTGATCGGCATCGTCAAGAAGAACGCCATCATGATGATCGACTTCGCGCTGCACGTGCAGCGCAACGAGGGCCGCACGCCGGCCGAGGCGATCCGCGAGGCGTGCATCTTGCGCTTCCGGCCGATCATGATGACCACCCTGGCGGCGCTGATGGGCGCGCTGCCGATCGCGCTGGGCCTGGGCGCCGGCGCCGAGCTGCGCCAGCCGCTGGGCCTGGCCGTGGTGGGCGGCTTGATCTTCTCGCAAGTGATCACGCTGTACATCACGCCGGTGATCTACCTGTTCCTCGACAAATACAGCGGCACCGGTCCGATGAGCGACACCGAACTGGCCGGCGAGGACGCGCCCATCGTCGGGCAACATGAAAGTGTGCACGCCGTACCACTGAAGGCGGTGAACATAGTCAAGCATTGACGGGAGACAAGTTAATTTGAGGGTCGATTATTTATTATAGGCAAGTTGGCTATTAATAAAGAGGCGACCAGAATGAAACGCTACAGTGTCACCATCGTGGGCATGGGGCCGCGCGGGCTCAGCGTGCTCGAACGCATCGCGGCGATCGCCGCCAGCCGCCAGCTGCTGCTCGACATCGTGTTGATCGAACCCGGCGAATGCGGCCCCGGCGTGCACACCACGCGCCAGCCGCAGCACCTGCTGATCAACACGGTGGCCAGCCAGGTCACCATGTTCCCCGCGCTCGGCGCGGTGCAGCACGCGCCGCTGTGCGCCACGCCGTCGCTGACGGCGTGGGCGCGCCAGAGCGGCTACCGCCGCTTCGGCGACAGCTACCACCGGATCGAGGGCGCCGGCGACGGCATCACCGAGTCCGATTACCTGCCGCGCAGCATGCTGGGCGAATACCTGGCCTGGGCCTACCAGCAGGTGGCGGCCTCGTTGCCGGCTTGCGTCACGCTCACCCACCACCGCCAGCGCGCCAACGACCTGTGGCAGCAGCAGGACGGGCGCACCGCCATCGAGCTGGAGAGCGGTTTTATTGTCCACAGCGATTTCGTCTTCCTCACCACCGGCCACGGCCGCAACCTGCCCAGCGATCTGGACGCCTCGCTGGCCAAATTCGCGCAGGACCACGCGCGTTACAACAGCCGCCTGTCGTTCGTGCGCCACGTCTATCCGCTCGACAAGCTGGCGCGGATCAGCCCCGAGGCGCGCGTGGCGATCCAGGGCCTGGGCCTGAGCGCGCACGATGTGATCGCCGAGTTGACGGTCGGGCGCGGCGGCGTCTTCGTGCGCCAGCCGAACGGCGAGCCGAACGGGCAGGGGGGGCCGGGTCTGCTACGGTATCAGCGCTCCGGGCGCGAGCCGAAACTGACCTTATGCTCGCGCAACTGCCTGCCGTACGCCGCGCGCGGCATCAACCAGAAGGGGCTGGACGGCCGCCACCACCCGCATTACTTCACCCCCGACGCGGTCGAGGGGCTGCGGCGCATGGCGCTGGCCACGCGCGGCAGCCGCCAGCTCGATTTCGACCGCGAGCTGCTGCCGCTGCTCAAGCGCGAAATGGCCTGGGTCTACCGCAACACGCTGGCGCGCACCGCCGCGCTGCCGGCCAACAACGCCCGCGCCGGCGGCGCCGTCGAACACGCAATGTCGCCAGCCGCCTCCCCGGTGCCGGACCCGCTCACCTTCGTGCCGGACGCCGACGACGAGGCGCTGATCGATACGCTGCTGTTTCCGCTGCGCGAGCGCCAGTTCGCCAACCTCGACGAATTCCGCGACTTTTTCACCGACTGGCTGCAAGCCGACCTGCGGGAGGCCCGGCTGGGCAATACCGGCAGTGCGACCAAGGCCGCCACCGACGTGCTGCGCGACGTCCGCGCCACCTTGCAGGCCGCCATCGAGCACGGCGGCCTGACGCCGACCTCGCACCGCAAGTTCCTCAACGTCTACCATCCCGCCATCAACCGCGCCGCCTTCGGCCCGCCGCTGCGCCGCAACGAGGAGCTGCTGGCGCTGCTCGACGCCGGTGTCATCGACATCGTTTCCGGCCCCAACAGCGTGGTCGAGGTCGACGAGGACGACTCGACCTATGTGCTTAACACGAAATTCGCCGACGGCAACGAGCGGCGGCCGATCGACGTGCTCGTCGTGGCCCGGCTGGACGCCTTTTTCCCCGAGACGGACGAGTCCTTACTTATCCGTAATGTGTTAAAACGCGGCCTGGTGCGGCCGTACTACAACGGCATGTTCCACCCCGGCGGCATCGAAATCGACGAGGCCAGCCAGCCGCTCAACGTCCAGGGCGAACCGGCGCGCAACATCTGGGCGCTCGGCTATCCGGTCGAGGGGTGTCATTACTACACGCATGCCTTGCCGCGCCCGATGCTGCGCTCGCGCCAGGTGCTGGACGCCGACCGTTGTGTCACCGCCATGTTCGCCCGGATGGCCGACCATCCCCGCCACACCCCCGGGCGCCGGCCGGCGGTGGCCGCGCCCGTCCCGGTGAACGATACCCCACATGTCATTTTGTAAAGGCCTGGATACATACGGTAACACCCGTCAAGACGTGAAAATTGTAAAGTGGATACTTGGGATACGCGCACCGAATTGACGGGCGCGGTATGATGGTCCTGAACAGATGTTTCCAAACGATCGGGACTCTGGCACTATGGCCGCATTTTCACGCACAAGGTTTGGTATCTTGCACCACGACTCCCATATACTTTCCGCAACAGGATATTGCGAAACCTGCGGGCAACCCCTGCCGCAGGCGGGGGAGGCGTACGCGACGTGGGACCGCAAGGCCAAGAGCAACCGCATCGGCATCGGCATCTCGATCGGCCTGCACCTGCTAGCGGTGTTGTATTACTTCATCGCTCCGGCGCCGGAAAAGACCAAGACCTCGGCGCCGCCCAAGGGTGGCCAGATGGTCTACATCCAGCCGCAGCCGATCACGCCGACCAAGCCCACACCCAAACCGCAGCCGAAGACCGAGGTGGCCAAGGCCAGCAAGCCGCCGCCGCCGCGCAAGCAAAGTGTTGCGCGCGAGACGCCGGCCGCCGTCAAGCCCAAGCTGGAAACCTATGTGCCGCCGGTGCAGGCGACGATGACGCCGCCGCCCGAGGCGGACATGTCGGAAATGATCGCCAAGCGCCGCGCCGCGCGCGAAGCCAACAATCCGCAGCCGGCGCCGCCGGCGCCGGAGGAGAGCGCCAACGACCGCGCGCTGCGCATCGCCAAGGCCAACATCGCCGGCGCCCAGGGCCGCTCCAGCGGCGTGGACAAGGACGACACGGGCGGCGTGTTCTCGGTCGACAAGCGCTCGAACAGCGCCGACGTCAAATTCCGCGGCTGGAACACCAACTTCAAGCGCAACTGGCTGCAGCAGATCCACGTCGAGCAGGGTGGCGAGCGCGACATCGAAACGGCCGTGGTCAAGGAAATGATCAAGATCATCCGCAAGGAAAAGCCGGGCGATTTCGAATGGGAATCGCGCCGCCTGGGCAAAACCGTCCACATGAGCGCGCGCAAGGAAGACGAGAAGGAATTGACCGCCTTCCTGCTCAAGGAAATGTTCCCCGAGTACCGGCCGTAGGGCGATGGCGGGAAATCCCCGTCCATCCCCCGAAATCTGCGGCCCATCGCAACATCCTGCTAAGTTTGCAACTTTACCTTATAGTAAGGTTGCCACGGACCCCGTCCGTTTCTTATCCGGAGAATGCGTTCCATGCTATCGATCAAACAGCTGAGCAAGACCTACGCCAACGGCGTCAAAGCGATCAACAACGTCAGCCTCGACATCCCCAACGGCATGTTCGGCCTGCTTGGCCCCAACGGCGCCGGCAAATCCTCGCTGATGCGCACCATCGCCACCTTGCAAGATCCCGATAGCGGCAGCATCGATTTCAACGGCCTCGACGTGCTGGCCCAGCCCGAGGCGCTGCGCCGCCAGCTCGGCTACCTGCCGCAGGACTTCGGCGTCTACCCGAAGGTCAGCGCCGAAACCCTGCTCAACCACTTCGCCGTCCTCAAGGGCCTGACCGCGCGCGGCGAGCGCAAGGAAGCGGTCGAGGCGCTGCTGCAGCAAACCAACCTGTGGGAAGCGCGCAAACGCAACCTCGGCACCTACTCGGGCGGCATGCGCCAGCGCTTCGGCATCGCCCAGGCGCTGCTCGGCTCGCCCCGCCTGGTGATCGTCGACGAACCGACCGCCGGCCTCGACCCGGACGAACGCAACCGCTTCCTCAACCTGCTGGCCAAGATCGGCGAGCAGGTGGTGGTGATCCTGTCGACCCACATCGTCGCCGACGTCACCGACCTGTGCCCGCGCATGGCCATCATCGTCAAGGGCGAGGTGCTCAGCCAGGGCGAGCCGCTGGCCGCCATCGACACCATCAAGAGCAAGGTCTGGCGCCGCAGCGTCAGCGCCGAGGCGCTGCCGGAATACCAGCAGCGCTTCAACGTGCTGCACACGCGCCTGGTCGGCGGCAAACCGCAGATCAACGTCTACGCCGACAGCCAGCCGGACGACGGCTTCATCGCCGTCGAGCCCGACCTGGAGGATGTCTACTTCCTGCACGTGCGCAACGCCGCGCGCGCCGCCGCGCCGGCCGCCCCGTCGGCCGCGTCGGCCGCGTCGCCGGTCGCGGCGTAAGGAGCCGCCATGTTGCTTGAATTCTTTAGATTCGATCTGCGCTACCAGTTGCGCCAGCCTCTGCTGTGGGTCAGCGGCCTGATCCTGGCCCTGATGGCGTTCGGCGCCACCACCAGCGACGCCATCCAGGTCGGCGGCGCCATCGGCAACGTCCACCGCAACGCGCCGACGGTCGTGGCGCAGATCATGGGCACGTTTACCGTGATCTCGATGTTCATCGTCACCATCTTCATCGCCGGCACCGTGCTGCGCGACAGCGAGGTCGGCATCTCCGACATGCTGTTCGCCACGCCGATGCGCAAGTACCAATACCTGCTCGGCCGCTTCAGCGCCGGCCTGGTGGCCTGCCTGGCGATCTTCGTGCTGATCGCCATCGGCATGCTGCTCGGTCCGCTGATGCCGTGGGTGGACGAGGCCCGCGTCGGCCCGCTGCCGGGCGCGGCCTACCTGTGGAGCTTCGCCTTCTTCGTCATCCCCAACCTGCTGTTCGTCGGCGCGCTGCTGATGCTGCTGGCGGCCACCACCCGCTCGATGATGCTGGTCTACGTCGGCGTGCTGGGCTTTTTCGTGCTGTGGGCCGTCGCCGGCGCCTTCACGCGCGACATCAACAACGAATGGATCGCCGTGCTGGTCGACCCGTTCGGCGTGCGCGCCTTCGGCCGCGCCACCCGCTACTTCTCGGCGGCCGAGGCCAACGCCGGCCTGCCGCCGTTCACCGGCTACCTGCTGGCCAACCGCCTGCTGTGGCTGGGCGTCGCGGTGGTCTTCTTCATCGCCACCTTGATCCTGTTCAAGCCGCAAAGGGTCGGCACCGGCCGCCGCCTGTTCGGCAAGGCCAAGCCGGCCCCCGTGGCGCCGGCGCCGTCGCCGGCCGGGGCGCTGCCGCGCATCGCGCCGCGCTTCCAGGCCTCCACCGGCTGGATACAGTGCTGGCACATCCTCGCCTTCGACGCCCGGGGCGTGTTCAGGAGCGTGCCTTTCCTGGTGATGCTGCTGTTCGGCGTGCTCAACTTCATCGGCGCCGCCAGCCAGGCCGACAACATCTTCGGCACCGCCGTCTACCCGGTCACGCACCTGATGTTGCAGACCTTGAGCGGCACCTTCAACTTCATGCTGATCATCGTGCTGACCTTCTACGCCGGGGAACTGATCTTCAAGGAGCGCCAGGTCAAGATTTCCGACGTCGGCGATGCCATGCCGGTGCCGGACTGGGCGCCGCTGGTCGCCAAATGCGTCGCGCTGGTCGGCGTCATCTTCGGCTTCCTGCTCGCCGGCGCGGTGGCGGCCGCCGGCTTCCAGCTGTTCAAGGGCGGCGCGCCGATCGAGGTCGGCCTGTACGTCAAGGGCATGCTGCTGGAATCGGCCTTCTTCGTGCTGATGGGGCTGTTCGCGCTGGCGCTGCAGGTGCTCACCAACAACAAGTTCATTGGCTACCTGCTGGTGATCCTGCTGATGGTGTCGCAGATCGTGCTGGGCGTGATGCACTTTAATCACAACCTGTACAACTTCGGCGCGCTGCCGAGCCTGCGCTATTCGGACATGAACGGTTACGGCCACTTCCTGAAGGGCTGGTCGTGGTTCGCGCTGTATTGGAGCTTGTTCACGGTGTCGGCGCTGATCCTGGCGCAGGCGTTCTGGGTGCGCGGCCTGGCGCGGCCGTGGCGCGCCCGCCTGCGTCTGGCCGGCGCGCGCTTGAAGAGCGGCGCCGGCTTGGCGCTGGCGCTCAGCGTGGCCGGCTTCATCGGCACCGGCGCCTGGATCTTCTACAACACCAATGTGCTCAACAAGTATGTGCCGTCGGACCTCGCCATGGACCGCCAGGCGGACTACGAGAAGAACTACCGCAAATACAAGGACTTGCCGCAGCCGCGCATCACCGATGTGCGTGCCGATGTCGACATCTATCCGGCCGAGCGCCGGGTGGTGATCCGTGGCCGCTATCTGCTGGAAAACAAAACCGGCCTGCCGCTGACGGAACTGCGGCTGCAGGTCAATCCGGACGTCGAGACCCGCTACGCCAACCTGCCGCCGCACCAGGTCGTGCTGGACGATAAGATCGCCGGCTTCAAGGTCATCAAGCTGGCGCAGCCGATCGCGCCCGGCGCGCGTGTCGACCTCGGCTTCACCGTCGACGTCCGCCACGAAGGGTTCACCAACAGCGGTGCGCCCGACAGCGTCAACCTGAACGGCACCTTCTTCAACAACAGCGAGTTCTTCCCGCACTTCGGCTACCGCGACGATGTCGAGCTGAAGGACCGCAACGAGCGCCGCAAGCGCGGCCTGGGCGAACCGCAGCGCATGGCCAAGCTGGAGGACGAGAAGGCGCGCGCCAACACCGCCTTTGGCGGCGAGGCCGATTGGATCAATTTCGAGACCACGGTCTCGACCAGCGGCGACCAGATCGCCGTCGCGCCGGGCTACCTGCAGAAGACATGGGAGCAGGGCGGGCGCCGCTACTTCCACTACAAGATGGACCGGCCGATGGTCAACTTCTTCGCCTACCTGTCGGCGCGCTGGAGCGTCAAGAAGGGCGAATGGCGCGGCCTGCCGATCGAGGTCTACTACGACAGCAAGCACGCCTACAACGTCGACCGTATGATCGAGTCGACGCAAAAGTCGCTCGACTATTTCGACGCCAACTACACGCCGTACCAGCACAAGCAGGCACGCATCCTCGAGTTCCCGAACTACCAGGGCTTCGCGCAATCGTTCGCCAACACGATCCCGTATTCGGAATCGCTCGGCTTCATCGCCGACCTGCGCGACAAGGAAGACATCGACTACGTCTACTACGTCACCGCGCACGAGATGGCGCACCAGTGGTGGGGCCACCAGGTGACGGGCGCCAACGTCCAGGGCTCGACGATGCTGATCGAATCGCTGGCGCAATACTCGGCGCTGATGGTGATGGAAAAGGAATACGGCCGCGACAAGCTGCGCCGCTTCCTGCGCTTCGAGCTGGACGGCTACCTGCGCGAGCGTGGCGGCGAGCTGATCGAAGAACAACCGCTGTTCCGCGTCGAGAACCAGCAATACATCCACTACCGCAAGGGCAGCCTGGTGTTCTACCGCCTGCGCGACGAGATCGGCGAGGCGGCGGTCAACCGCGCGCTCAAGCGCTTCCTGCAGGACAAGGCGTATCAGGAGGCGCCGTACACCACCAGCCGCGAGCTGCTGGCCTACATCCGCGCCGAAGCGCCGCAGGACAAGCAAGCGCTGATCACCGACCTGTTCGAAAAGATCGTCTTCTACGACAACCGCGTGACGGACGCCAAGGCGAAAAAACGGGCCGACGGCCAGTGGGACGTGACGATGACCCTGCACCTGGCGAAGATGGAAGCGGACGGCAAGGGCAAGGAAACGCCGCGCGCCTATGACGAGCCGGTCGAGATCGCCGTCTTCGCCCGCGCGCCGGGCGCCAAGGAAAGCGAGGAACGGGTGCTGTTCACGGAGAAGCGGCTGCTGGTCGGCAGCGAGCCGGTGGTCACGGTCACGGTCAAGGAGCAGCCGTTCGACGTTGGCGTCGACCCGTACAACAAGATGATCGACCGCGTCTCGCGCGACAACCGCAAGGAAGTTGTTATTGAGTAACTCCGGGGTCAGGTCCACCATTTCTACACGTGCTCATGCGTACATGGTGGACCCGACCCGGATCGTGGGATTTATGCGGCCAGGGCGGGGCGGTAGGGGTGGTAGAAGGCGTCGTTGGCGCTGGTGCCGGTGCGCATGCGCGGCAACGGCGAGGCGACCACCGACACCGGCTGTTCGTCGCCGAGCAAGGTCATCATCGCCGGCACGTCGCGGCCGTTGATCGCCGCCTGGAAGCGGCGTATCAACTCCCGGCATAGCTTCTCGCTGGCCGGCGCCTCCGCGCCGTCCTCCCGCAACCGCCGCCGCGCGCGCGCCAGGTATTGACGCGCGTTCACCGCCGTTGTGCCGAGCGCCGCCGCGATGTCGGCATGGTCGCATTCAAACACTTCGTGCAACACCAGCGCCAGGCGTTCGGATGGCGACAGGCGGCCCAGCAAACGGGCCAGCGCCTCGCCCAATTCCGCGCGCCGCAGCAGGCCGTCCTCCGGCGGCGCCGGTGGCACTTCGGGCGCCAGTTCCATCGCGTTGCGCGCCGCCGCCATATCCCGCGCGCGCTTGCGCAGCCGGTCGATCGACTGGTGCCGCACGACGGTGGTCAGCCAGGCCGCCGGGGTCGCCAGCGCCGCCTGTTCGACGTCTTGCCATTTGAGAAAACAATCCTGCACGACGTCCTCGGCTTCCGCTTCGCTACCGACGATGCGGCGGCTGATCGCTTTCAGGCGCGGGCGCAGCGCTTCGAACATGGCGCCGTCGGGGTCGGTAATGGGGGGCATCGGAATCTCCTGTGATGGGGCTGGTGCCACATGACGCCCGGCGCTGCCCGGATGTGACACGCCAACTATATATTTTTTTCCCGTCACACCGCGCGGTGGCGCGGGCGTCAAGCGGACAGTAATCAATTTGGTGATTACTTCACACGCGAAAGGATGGCCATGACTGCGAATTCCCCCCTGGCGCTCGGCCTGGTGCCCACCGTCGTCGAACAGACCGGGCGCGGCGAGCGCGCCTTCGACATTTACTCCCGCCTGCTGAAGGAGCGCGTGATCTTCCTGGTCGGCGAGGTGACCGAGCAATCGGCCAACCTGATCGTCGCGCAGTTGCTGTTCCTGGAGTCGGAGGACCCGAACAAGGATATTTCGCTGTACATCAATTCGCCCGGCGGCTCGGTGTACGCCGGCATGGCGGTCTACGACACCATGCAGTTCATCAAGCCGGACGTGTCCACCTTGTGCACCGGCTTCGCCGCCAGCATGGGTTCCTTCCTGCTGGCGGCGGGCGCGATCGGCAAGCGTTACGCCTTGCCCAACGCCCGCATCATGATCCACCAGCCGCATGGCGGATCGCAGGGCGTGGCGTCCGACATCGAGATCCAGGCGCGCGAGGTCCTTTACCTGCGCCACCGCCTGAACTCCATCTATGCCGAGCGCACCGGACAGACGCTGGAGCGGATCGAAAAGGATTCGGACCGCGACCATTTCATGTCCGCCAGCGAGGGTGCCGAATACGGCCTGATCGACCGCGTGCTGGCGACGCGCGACGCCGTCTAAAACCGCTGCCGAGCGAGAAATTTCCAGCGCCACGGCAGGGCCCGTGTAGAAATGGTGGACCTGACCCCGGAGCTTACAAAATATGACAAGTTAAGGAATTGACAAAAGATCGCGGCGCCGGGATACTTCCCGGCATGATCGAGCTCAGTAATATTCGCAAGACCTACCGCCAGGGCGGTAACGAGATCCACGCGCTGGACGGCATCGACTTGCGGGTGGCGCCCGGCGAGTTCGTCGCCATCATGGGGCCGTCCGGCTCGGGCAAGTCGACCTTGCTGAACGTGCTCGGCGCGCTGGATCGTCCGGACACCGGCCGCTATCGCCTGGCGCAGGACGAGATCAGTGCCCTCGACGACGATGCCGCCTCCGATGTGCGCAACCGCCGCATCGGCTTCGTGTTCCAGTCCTTCCATTTGCTGCCGCGCCTGACCGTGCTCGAGAACGTGCTGCTGCCGCAGCGCTACGCCCGCCACGCCGACACCGGCGCCGCCGAGCGCGCCGTCGCGCTGCTCGAGCGCATCGGCCTGGGCCAGCGCATCGGCCACTTGCCCGGCCAACTGTCCGGCGGCCAGTTGCAGCGCGCCGCCATCGCCCGCGCCCTGTTGAACCAGCCGGCCCTGCTGCTGGCCGACGAGCCGACCGGCAACCTCGATTCGCGCAGCGCGGCCGACGTGCTGGAGCTGCTGCGCGAATTGCACGCCGGCGGCCAGACCTTGGTGCTGGTCACCCACGATCCGGCCATCGCCGCCGGGGCCCAGCGCACCATCCATCTGCGCGACGGCCGCATCGCCGAAGGCGGGGCGTGAGGCGCGCCACCCTGGCGCTGTCGGGCGCGGCGTTGCTGGCGCTGTCCGTCGCCGCCGCGCTGGGCCTGGATGTCGGCGCGGCCGGGGCCGGCACCGCCGTCGCGTCCGCGCCCGCCACGGGCAAGGCCGATAACGCAAGGAAGGCCGAAGCCGCCGCCGGCGCCGCCGCGCCACAGCGCCGTCCCGTTCTGCTGACCGGCGAGGTGGAGGCGCTGGACTCGCAAACCATCACCGTGCCGCCGTCGAATTCGGCGCCGCTGACCCTGCGCAATTTCGTTGCCGAGGGCACCCACGTCAAAACCGGCGACGTGGTGCTGCGCATCGAGACCGGCGGCGCCGCCAACATCGACCGGCTCGAAACCGAACTGGAGCAGGCACGCGCGCGCGCCGAAAAGGAAACCGCCACCCTGGAGGTGGCCGCCGTCGAGGCCGAGAAGGCGCTGGTCACCGCGCAGGCCGCGCTGGCCAAGGCCAAGGTCGAGGCGGCGCTGCCCAAGACGCAGATCTCGGTGCTGGACTACGATCGCCACCAGGCCGAGCTCGGCCGCGCCACGCGCGACCTGGCGATCAAGCGCGACGCCGAAGTCAGCGCGCGCGAGGCGGTCGGCCGGCGCCGCGAGGACGGCCAGCTGGAAGTCAAGAAGCTGCAGATCAACCTGGCGTTCCAGCTCGCCCAGCTGGCGCAATCGGAGGTGCGCGCGAAGCGCGACGGCGTGGTCGTGCACGGCTACAGCCCGTGGATGGGCCAGCGCTTCGAGGAGGGTTCGTCGGCTTGGCCGGGCAACGCCGCCGGCGTGGTGCTGGGCAACGGCGAGATGGCCGTCACCGCTTGGGCGCTGGAGGCGGACCGGCCCTACCTGTCCGAGGGGCAATCGGTGAGCCTGCGCTTCGACGCCTTGCCGGCCACCGCCACCGCCGCCGTCATCGGCAAGGTCAAGTCCATCACCAGCGCGCCGGAGGCGCGCGCGAGCTGGGGCCTGGGCCGCTACTTCCGCATCAAGATCGCGCTGCCCGACCGGCACGGCCTGCCGCTGGTGGCGGGCATGAGCGCCCTGGTCGAACCGCACGCGGCCAAGACGTCGCCGCCGGCGCCGCCGCCGGGGGACGAGGCGCTCACCGTCGAAGGCGAGATCGCCTCGCGCGGCGCGCTGGCGGTGTCGCCGCCGAGCATCCCCCATGTCTGGCAGTACAAGCTGGCGCAGATCGCGCCCGAAGGCACCCTGCTCGAGGCCGGGCAGCAGATCGCGCAGTTCGAATCGAACGACGTCACCACCCGGCTGATCGCGCAGCAGGGTACGCTCAACGAAAAGCTGCGCGCGCTCGACAAGCTCAAGCTCGACCAGACCGAGGCCGACCGCGCGGGCGAACTGGCCGTGGCGGAGGCGCAAAGCAACGCCGACAAGGCCGACCGCAAGGCCACCATGCCGAAGGAACTGATACGGCGCGTCGACTACGACAAGCTGGTGATCGAGCGGGTCGAGAAAAACCAGCTGGCCAAGCTGGCGGTGACCCAGCACCAGGCGCAAATGCGCGCCCGCCACGCCGAGCGCGCCGGCCTGCAGGCCGAGATCGCGCAGCAGCAGACGCAGATCGCCGCGCTGGCCAAGGGCCAGGCGGCGCTGAAGGTGGTGGCGCCGCGCAGGGGACTGGTGGTCTATCGCACTGGGTTCGACGGCCAGAAATTCAGCGCCGGCAGCCAGGTGTGGGTGGGGCTGACGGTGGCCACCTTGGCCGATCCGGAGCGGTTGTACATCGCCGCCAACGTGCCCGAGGCGCAGTCGTCGCGGGTGCGCGTGGGGCAGGCGGCGCGCGTGACCGTACCGGGCAGCAACCAGACGCTGAACGCGCGCGTGGTCGGACTCGGACGCGCCTTCCACGGCAAATCGACCGCCCAGCCGACCATCGTGCGCGATGTCGAATTGCAGTTCGACGGAGGCACCAGCGGCCTTAAGCCGGGCGCGGCGGTGCAGGCGGTGCTGGTCGCCGACGCCGCCCCTCCGGCGGAGAACAAACGATGAGGCGCGACGCACGCAAGCCGCAGGCAATCCTCTTGGCGCTGGCCTTCTCGATGAGCGTCTTGTTGGCCGCCTGCGGCGGCGACACGGCGTCATCGGGCACCGCCGCCGAGACGCTGGCTCCGCGTCCGTGGCTGGAGACCCTGGCCGTCGACGGCGAGATCAAGGCAGCCGCCAGCACGCCGCTCAACGTACCCGGCAACAACTGGAGCCAGCGCATCCTGGTCGATATGGTGGCCGACGGCAGCAGCGTGGAAAAGGGTCAGGTCGTGGCGCGCTTCGACTCGCCGCAATCGCGCATGGAGTTGTCGCAGGCCGAGCTGGAACTGTTGCGCAAGACGTTGGCCGAGCAGACCAGCGCGAGCGCCGCCAGCGTCGAGCGCGACAAGCTGGCCGGCGACCGCGCCAAGGTCGAGGACGACCTCGGCCTGAGCCGGCGCTACGCCAGCGTCGACCTGAGCATCTTCCCCCGCAACGACATACTGGATGCCCTGGCCGACGTCGGCTTCCTGACCACCAAGCGCACCTATCTGGAGTGGAAGGGCGGGCAGGCGCAGGCGCGCACGGCGGCGCAGGACGCGGTGCTGCATTCGCAGCGCGACAGCGTGGTGCGGACCGCCGCGCAACAGCGCGACAGTCTGGCCGCGTTGGAACTGGTGGCGCCGCACGACGGCGTGTTTCTGCTGGCGGCCAGGTGGGACGGCACCAAGGCCGAGATCGGTTCGACCCAGGTGGCGGGCCAGGAGTTCGGCTCGCTGCCCGACCTGAATCAGCTGGTGGCCCATTTCAGCGTGGCCGAGGGCCAGGTGTTCGGCCTCAAGACCGGGCTGCCGGTGCGGGTGCGCCTGGCCGGCACCGGCACCGAGCTGCAGCTCAAGGTGACGCGCGTCGGCAGCAACGCCAGCACCACGTCGCAGGAGTCGCCGGTCAAGTACAGCGACTTCGACGCCGCCATCGACACCGCCACCGCGCGCAAGCTCGGCCTCAAGCCGGGCCAGGCCTTGCGCGGCACGGTGGAGCTGGTGGCGCGGCCGGCCGCGCTGACGGTGCCCAACATCGCGCTGGTGCAGGACGGCGCCGGCTATGTCGTCTACACGGAAGAGGGCGGCAAACAGACGCGCCGCAAGGTCGAACTGGGCCAACGCGGTCCGGTGCGCAGCGAATTGAAAAGTGGCGTCGCCGCCGGCGCGCGCATCGTACTGTTGCCGCCGGCGCCGACGGAGAAATCATGAACCTGGCATTGATACGCGAGGCGGTCACCGAGCTGCAGCGCCGCAAGCTGCGCACCGGGCTGACATTGCTGGGCATGGTGTTCGGCGTAGCGGCCATCGTCGCCATGCTGGCCGTGGGCGAGGGCAGCAAGCGCGAGGCGCTGCGGCTGGTGGCCGAGCTGGGGCTGGACAACGTGCTCATCGAGAGCAAGGCCATCGACCCCGAGCAGCTCAAGGATATCCGCACCCGCTCGCTGGGACTGTCGGCCGCCGATGGCGCGGCGGCCTTGTCTGTGGTGCCGGGCGCGGTGTCGGTGTCGATGAAAAAGGAAATCAAGGTCGACCAGCTGGTGCTGGGACAGCGCGTGGTGCCGGCGCGCGCCTATGCCGTCTCGCCGGCCTACGCCGAGCATGGCGGCCTGCGTCTGGCTACCGGCCGCTGGCTGGCGCCGGCCGACGGCGCCACCCTGGCGCCGGTGTGCGTGCTGGGCGCCCGTCTTGCCCGCACCTTGTTCGGCAACGAACCCGCGCTCGGCCGCCGCCTCAAGCTCAACCATGTGTGGCTGGAGGTGGTGGGCGTGCTGGAGGACCGCGCGCAGAGCAAGTCCGACTTCGAAGGCGTCAAGCTGGGGCTCGACGACGAGCGCCTGTTCGTGGCCTGGGAGACGGGCAGGGCGCGCTTCAACTTCAAGCGCATCGAGGACGAGGTCGACGGCATCAGTGTGCGGCTCGACGGCAAGGTCGCGCCGGACCAGGCCGCGCGCGTGCTGCAGGCGCTGATCACCAAGCGCCACGGCGGCGCCGATGACACCAACCTGATCGTGCCGATGGGCCTGTATCGCCAGAACCAGCAGACGCAGCGGATCTTCGCCATCGTCATGAGTTCGATCGCGGCGGTATCGTTGCTGGTCGGCGGCATCGGCATCATGAACATCATGCTGGCCAACGTGCTGGAGCGGCGCCGCGAGGTGGGCCTGAAGCGGGCGCTGGGCGCGCGCCGGCGCGACGTGGTCGAGCAATTCCTGGCCGAGGCCCTGGTGATCGCCGTCAGCGGCGCATTGCTTGGTGTGGTGCTGGGCGCGGTGGCGGCCTACAGCATCGCCGCCTTGGCCGGCTGGTCGGTGGCATGGTCCGCGGTCAGCCTGATCGCGGCGGTGCTGCTGTGCGTAGCGGTGGGCCTTGCCTTCGGCGTCTTCCCCGCGCGCCAGGCCGCCGCCCTCGACCCGATCGCCGCCTTGCGCAGCGACGGCTAAAAAAACCACGGGGTCAGTGCCGACATTCGGACATTTTGGAACTTTCGGCCGTCTAAAAAGTTCCGCGTTTTTGCGATTTGTCCGAATGTCGGACCTGACCCCGGGTTAGCGGCCTTATTTGCGACTTTCGGGTTGCAACGTCATCCGCGCTGGCGGCGCCGGGCGGCAAAGCTCAGCGACAGCGCCGAGACCAGGAAGTAGAACGCGCCGAAACCCGCGTAGCCGGCGACCGTGGCGATCGATGGCTCCGCCGGCAGTTGCGCCTGGGAGATGAAGAACGCGCCGGCGAGCGCCGATTGCGCGCCGCTCAGTATCATCGCCCATTGCGCGCCGTGGGTTTTCCAGCGGCGCAGCGCGGTGCCGAGCTGTAGCAATCCTGACCCGATGGCCCAGGCGCCGAACACGACCAACACCCGGTGCATGTCGGGCAGGCTGACCGCGATCGCCAACGCGACGGCAAGGCTCACGAGGACGTTGATCAGCTGGGTACGGTTCCGCGCCAGCCCGCCGCTGCGTTTGCCGTCGATGAAATTGGCCAGCGCGTCCCATGCCGGATAGCCGATCAGCAGCAGCGCGCTGGCGGTAGCCGAGTTTTTGCCAATCGTTATCGCCGCGATGAGCCATAGCGCCGAAAAAGCCGCGCGGACGTAGTAGTAGCGTTTGAGCCAGTTTTCCTGCTCGGCCGGGATGTTGATATTCGTTTGCTGGGACATATATTTTCCGTTTGTGTGCTACCTACTAGTTGGTAGGTATTAGGGTTAAAAAACCGAGCCCGAAGCGCATTAGAGCTTAGGGGCTCGACGAAACTACGGTCGCGATAAATACCGCGTCAATTGTGCGCTGGCGATAGTGCCGAACATCGAGCCGTCGCCATACGCACGTGCCGATAGCATCGCGCCGTGCACCGTGGCCATGAAGATCTCCGCCTCGACCTGCGGCGTGTAGGCCGATTGGATCGTTCCTAGTCGCATTCCCTCGGCCAGCACCGAGGCCAGCCAATCCGACAGGAACCGAAAGTAGGAACGCACTTCGATCGCCACATCTTCGGGCAAGATCGGCAACTCTCCGGCCAGCAGGGCGCAGACGCAAAATGGCGCGCTCAGATCCTCGATGCATTTCGACCAATGCTGGATGTAGGCACGCAACTGCTCCACCGGATCGGCAATGGCTTGCCGCAGATGGCCTAGCCCTTCCTCCGTGGCGCTGCGGTGTTGCACCACCAGCGCCTTGACCAGATCCACCTTGTTGGGAAAGTGGTGGTGGATGCTGGCCTTGCGGATACCGACCACCTCGGCGATATCGGCGTAGCTGAAACCGTTATAGCCGCCTGCGACGATCAAACCCCGTGCGCAGGCGACAATCTCTTCAGCGGTGTTGGATAATTTACTCATGTGACGAATACTACCTTCCAGTAGGTAGGCTCGTCAACAGCTTTTTAATGACGGGCCGATGCCGACGCGCCTTGCCGGTAGCCGTCGGTCAGGGTGTTGAGGAAGGCCACCAGGTCGGCGATGTCGCGTTCGCTCAGGGACGGCGCGCCGCCCGGGCGGCCGCCGAACGGCGCGTCCATGTTGACGTTGGCCTCCAGCCCGGCCGGCTGGTCGTCGAACTTGCGCTCTTTGTACCACTTCATCGGCGTCGTATCGCGCGTGGCGTAGAAGCGCACCACGTCCTCCAGCCGGCTAAAGCTGCCATTGTGGAAGTAGGCCTTGCGCAGCGCGACGTTGCGTAGCGACGGCGTCTTGAAGCGGCCGCAATATTCCTTGTGGTCCTTGAGGTCGGTGCGGTCCGGGCCGCACAGGCCGAGGTCGTAGTGGCGCGGGTCGGCGTTGACCAGCAGCTTGCGGTTGCGCGGTACGCCAATGTCGATCAGGCCGTAGTCGGTGAACTGCGGGAACACGCCGCCGGGCGAGATGCGGCTGATGTGGCAGGACGCGCAGTTGCCCTTGGTTTCGTCGTTGAACACTTGTAGCCCGCGCAGCTCCGGCGCCGACAGCGTGGCCTGCTTGCGCAGGAACGCGTCGTACTTGCTGGTATAGGGATAGAAATCGGCCGGGCTTTCCTGGAACACCTCCAGCGCCATCAACGCGCCCTGCAGGGCGGCGTTGGGCCGCGTGAAGATGTCGGCGCCGTACACCTCCCGGAACTTCGCCGCCAGCGGACTGGCCTGCAACCGCGCCAGCACCGCCGCCCCGTCCTTGTTGCCCATCTCGCGCGCCGATAGCAGCGGCCCCAGCGCCTGCTCGTGCGCCGACCGCGCGCGGCCGTCCCAGTCGTGGCCGCCGGTCGGGCCGGCGTCGGTGCTGTCGTCGCCGTCGTCGTCATGGTAGTGCTCGCTGAAGGCGGGGGCGTTCTGGATGTAGCGCAGCGACGGCGTCGCGCGCGTGCCTTCGGTCTTGCCGTCGGCGCCACCCAGTTGCGCCGCCAGATTGTTGTTGGGACCGTAGGCGTTGTCGGGACTGTGGCAACTGGCGCAGGCCAGCTTGCCCGAGGCCGACAGGCTGGTGTCGTTGAACATGGCACGCCCCAGTTCGGTCAGTTCGGGCACCGTCGGCCGCCGCCCGGCCGGGGGCGCATAGGCGGCGCGCGGCGCGTCGGCGGCTGGGGCGGAGACTTGCGCCGCGTCGGTGGGTGTCGCGCGCTGGCAGGCGCCCAATAGCGCGGCCAGCAGAAGTGCATAAATGATTTTCATGCGCTCAGACTACCAATATGACATGACGACTACATGACTGTTAGAAAACGATACAAAACGATACGTTTCCGGCTCCGCCATTTCATCGTCCTGACATATTCGCCGCCTAGCATGAGCCGCTTTCATCCCACCCACAAGGCAAGAACATGACATCCAAACTGAAAACGGTCCTGCGCCCGCTACCGCTGTTGTTGTTGGCGGCCGGCGCCGGCGCCGGCCTGATCGCCTGCGGCAGTTCGTCCGACGGCGACGTACCGACCCTGTCCGGCCAGGTGGTTGGCAGCTATTACGAAAACGCTTCGGTCTGTCTGGAAAGCGGCAGCGCCAAGCTGACCTGCGACAGCAATTCGGGCAGCGTGCGCACCGGTGCCGACGGCAGTTTTAAAGTGACCGGCACCAGCAGCGGCGCGCTGCTGGTCACCGTCGGCACCGACGCCGTCCGTCACGACGCCCCAGGCGACGCCGGCACCAAGGTCACGCAAAAGCTGGTGTTTCGCGCGCCGAACGGCCACACCGGCATCATCGACGCCATCAGCACCGAGCTGAGCGCGATCATGGACGCCAACGGCGGCGACTTCGCCAAGGCCAGCGCCCAGCTGGCGGCGCGTATCGGCGTGGCCGAAAGCAATCTGCTGGCCGACGTCAACAAGGTCTCCGGCGACGACCAGGCCAGGCTGAAAGCCGAGAACGACAATTTCACCGCCGTCATCGCCGCCGCCGGCACGCAGAGCGCCAGCGCCGACGTGGCTAACGCCATCAGCGCCGGCGCCGCGCTGGGCAACATCAAGAACATCGTCGTCATCTACGCGGAGAACCGGGGCTTCGACAATCTGTATGGCCTGTTCCCGGGCGCTAACGGCGTGCCCGGCGTCAATCCGACCTCGACCGGCGGCTACGTGGCGCAGAAGGATGTCGACAACAGCACCTTGCCGGTGCTGCCGCCGACCTGGGGCGGCATGACCGCCGCCGGCCAGAGCCTGGTGATCACGCAGGCGCAGTCGGCCAACCTGCCGAACAAGCCGTTCCAGATCGACGACGTCAACAGCCCGATCGCGATGCCGCAGTCGGTCATCACGCGCGACCTGGTGCACCGCTTCTACAACAACCAGATGCAGATCAACGGCGGCGCCAACGACAAGTTCGCCCTGTATTCGGACGCCGGCGGCCTGACCATGGGCTACTACGACGGCAGCAAGATGAAGATGTGGGACATCGCCAAGCAGTATGCGCTGGCCGACAACCTGTTCATCGGCGCCTTCGGCGGCTCGTTCCTGACCCACCAGTACCTGATCTGCGCCTGCGCGCCGCAATACCCGAACGCCGACAAGTCGGTGGCTGCCGGGTCGATCTCGAAGATCGATGTCGACGCCAAGGGCAACTTCGTGCGCCTGACGCCGTCGGCCACCTCGCCCGGCAGCGTGCTGAACGGCGCGCAGACCTACGCCAACGACAGCACCTTGACGCCGGCCGACGCCAGCGGCATGTTCTACGCGGTCAACACCATGCAGCCGCCGTTCCAGCCGAGCAGCAACGCCCCGGCCGGCGCCGACGGCAGCCACTTGTACGCCGATCCGGCCAAGGCCAACACCTTGCCGCCGCAGACGCAGAAAAACATCGGCGACATGCTGACCAGTAAGAACATCGACTGGGCCTGGTATGCCGGCGCCTGGAACAGCACCACCGCCAACGCCACCTCGGCCACGCGCGGCGGCTTTGCCAACCCGCCCAACTTCCAGTTCCACCATCAGCCGTTCAACTACTTCGCCGAGATGGACCCGGTGACGAATGCGTCCTACCGCGCGGCGCACCTGAAGGATTACGACACCCAGTTCGTGGCCGACGTCGCCGCCGGCACCTTGCCGCCGGTGGCCTTCTACAAGCCGCAGGGCAACCTGAACCAGCATCCCGGCTACGCCTCGGTGGCCGACGGCGACGCCCACATCGCCGATGTCATCGCCAAGCTGAAGCAGAGTCCGCAGTGGAAGAACATGCTGGTCATCGTGACCTACGACGAGAACGGCGGCTTCTACGACCACGCCGCGCCGCCGAAGGGCGACCGCTGGGGCCCGGGCACGCGCGTGCCGGCGATCATCGTGTCGCCGTTCGTCAAGAAGGGTTCGGTCGACCATACGCAGTATGATTCGGCCTCGATCCTGCGCGCCATCACGCATCGCTTCAACCTGCCGGTGCTCGATGGCCTGACGGTGCGCGACCAGGCGCTGGCCGCCAACGGTGCCAAGCCGATGGGCGATTTCAGCGCGGCGCTGGCCCTGACGCCGCAGGAGTAGGCGACCGGCGCCGAACGGGAAACCGGCGCCACAAACAAAAATGGCCGGGATCGTACCCGGCC
>Ga0207655_1000500_pt1 | contig 50276 bp, 51 predicted proteins | sample KBSM44metaG_FD_184398 | JGI IMG/M metagenome (GOLD analysis project Ga0207655, IMG submission 184398) | Miscanthus rhizosphere microbial communities from Kellogg Biological Station, Michigan, USA - KBS M4-4 metaG (SPAdes) (version 2) | ecosystem: Host-associated > Plants > Roots > Rhizosphere >...
ATGAATACAACAGTGAGCGGCCCCATGAATCCCTGAATAATCTGACACCGGAAGAATACCGGCTGATGGCTGAGAAACCGGAAATCTCAAAAAGTGTGTGGAACTAAAACAGGTGTGCTTACACCTTGTCCGAGCGTCTATACAGAACGCAAGCAATTGATACCCAGGAACTATTCGGTCACTCAAGTAAAACCATGACAGATCGATACAATGATTCGCGCGGGAAAGAGTGGAAGAAACTGGCCATATAATGACCAGTTTTGCTGGGTTGTGCAGAAGAATTCAGAAACGATAACCCGCCGAGAACATAAACACCCACGGATCCAGACGCGTACTCACGCTCTGGTTAACGCCACCCGCTTTAAACTTCACGTTGGTGTCGATATCCATGTACCAGACCGACATATTCAGCAACCAATCACGGTTAATCAAATAATCCAGCCCCACCTGCCCTGCGGCACCCCAGGAGTCGTCGAGACTCAGATCGGAAAGTCCTGCTTCTTTGCCCGTGTCGTTAAAATCACTGTCAAAGAACGTAGTGTAGTTAATCCCTGCCCCCACATATGGGCGGAATTTGCTTTGCGCGTCACCGAAATACCACTGCGCCATCAGCGTGGGCGGCAGTTGATGAACAGTGGCGATATTGCCGGTTGGCCCTGTACCGACTTTGTGACGGAATGGGCTGGCAGCCAATAGTTCGATACCGATGTTATCGGTCGCCATATAGGTAAAGGTTAAGCCAAGCTGCGTATTGTTGCTGACGTTAAAGCTACCGAGACTTCCCAGAACGTTATCCGACCCTTCGGTTGGACGCACCGTCGCAGAACCCGCGCGAATGAAAAATTCCCCTGCCTCATGCGCCCAGACGCTTCCGGATAAGGTACTTAACGCTAATGCAACCACTGCTAACTTTTTCATATCCACTTCCTCGTTATGGTTTTTCAAACGCGGCAAATATACCTATAACGAGTTACTTTTGATCATCTATAGATCACACAAAGTCATTAGATTTAACCTTTATTGATCTAGATTAATTTTTACGACTTTGTAACATAACGTGATTAATACTCGGATCAATTTTCCGCAATCGAAAAGAAACTCTTCGTCGGGTAAATATTGAATGATTAATCGCCAATGAAAACAGGCTATGTTCATCTTATGTACACATCACTGTACTGAGTTGCTCATTAAGGCTTCCTCTTTACAAAGATATACTTAGCGGGTGTCTTGCGAAGAGTGCTACGGCCACGAGATTTGCGGTACAATTGCCGACTAATTAACACCTGCAATACTCAAGGAGAGTGCATGTCTATCACGGCGCAGTCTGTATACCGTGACACGGGTAATTTTTTCCGTAATCAGTTTATAACCATCTTACTGATTTCATTGCTCTGTTCATTTATCACGGTGGTGCTCGGCCATGCCTTCTCTCCCAGCGAAGAGCAGCTTGCTACGCTGACGGTCGGCGAGCATCTCACCGGAAGCACCGGTCTGTTTGATTTGGTTCAGAACATGACGCCGGAACAACAGCAGATCTTGTTACAGTCTTCTGCGGCCTCAACGTTTGCTGGGCTGATTGGTAATGCCATTCTGGCGGGCGGTGTGTTGCTGATGATTCAGTTAATTTCCGCCGGGCAACCGGTAAGCGCTTTGCGCGCCATCGGGGCTAGCGTACCGGTGCTGCCAAAGCTGTTACTGCTTATCTTTATCAGCACCTTCCTGATTCAGATGGGCGTGATGCTGATTGTGGTGCCGGGAATTTTGCTGGCTATCGTGCTGGCCTTCGCGCCGGTGATGATGGTGCAGGATAAACTGGGCGTATTCTCTGCCATGCGCAGCAGTACGCGTCTTGGCTGGGCCAATATGCGCCTTATCGCGCCGGCGGTAGTCGGTTGGATGCTGGCAAAAACGCTACTGCTGTTGTTCGCATCCAGCTTTGCCGTGCTCACGCCATACCTGGGTGCCGTGGTGCTCAATACGCTGAGCAACCTGATTTCAGCATTGTTGCTGATTTATTTATTCCGCATGTATATGCTGATTCGTAACTAATCTGATGCTGCCCGCTCGCGGGCAGTGCTGAACGACGGAATCGAAGTATGAAGCAGTTTCTGGATTTTTTACCACTGGTGGTTTTCTTCGCCTTTTACAAGATTTATGACATCTACACCGCAACTGCCGCGCTGATTGTCGCCACCGCAGTGGTGCTGATTTACAGTTGGGTCCGCTATCGCAAAGTCGAAAAAATGGCGTTGATCACCTTCGTCCTGGTGGCCGTTTTTGGTGGACTGACCCTATTCTTCCATAACGATGAATTCATTAAGTGGAAAGTGACCGTTATTTACGGACTGTTCGCCGGTGCCCTGCTGGTCAGCCAGTGGGTGATGAAAAAACCGCTGATCCAGCGGATGCTGGGGAAAGAGTTAACCCTGCCACAAGCGGTCTGGTCAAAACTTAACGTCGCCTGGGCGGTCTTTTTCATCCTCTGTGGGTTAGCAAATATTTATATCGCCTTCTGGTTACCACAAAACATTTGGGTCAACTTTAAGGTGTTCGGTCTGACGGCGCTGACGCTAGCATTTACCGTGCTAAGCGGGGTTTACATCTATCGCCATATGCCACAAGACGACCATAAGTAAGCACAGAGAATAAGAATGACACTACAAAATGACGCTCCTCAGGGTGAGCTGGTATTACGCACATTAGCGATGCCTGCGGATACCAATGCCAACGGCGATATTTTCGGCGGTTGGATCATGTCACAAATGGATATTGGTGGCGCCATTATGGCGAAAGAAGTGGCGCATGGTCGCGTGGTCACCGTAAGGGTTGATGGCATGACATTTTTGCGGCCTGTGGCGGTTGGCGATGTCGTGTGCTGCTACGCGCGCTGCGTAAAACGCGGTAATACGTCGATAACCATCAACATTGAAGTGTGGGTGAAGAAAGTTTCTTCCGAACCGATTGGACAGCGTTATAAAGCGACCGAGGCACTGTTTATCTACGTCGCGGTCGACCCTCAAGGCAAACCGCGCGCCATTCCCACTGCGTAATCACAAGCCCGGCATCGCCGGGCTTGCTGCATTCAGAGGAAACCCAGAACTTTTAATACGAAGTAGCCGACAACAATCACGATAATCGGCAGAACGTAAAGCGGGAAAAACTGAACGAAAATAGTATGGCGCGGCACTTCGATACGCGCTTCCAGTGCTTCACGGCTTAATCCTTCCGTCCCTTTCGCTTTCTCCAGAATCAGCTGATCGTTCACCCTTTCACGTAAGAACTTCGCCTGGCGCGACATACGCGCTCCAGAATCCTGTAACGCTAATGCCACAAAAATCAGCGCAAAGATAACCCAGAACAGGACGTTCAGACTGTTGCTGAAATCTGGCTGCGGTGAGTTGTACCAGAACACATTCAAAAACGGCGTATTGAATCGCATCATTTCGACCATCACATGGACAAAATCCATCATGACAGCATCGATTCCTGGCTGCTTAGCGCTGTGCTCATACATAAATTTAAGCAGTGAAATCAGTGTCGAAATCAGCGCGGGAATAAAAATAATCCACCCGGCAATGCGCTTAAGTATGGCAATGCGTCCAGCTTGTTGATACGTCATGGGTTCCCCTTGTTGAGACGCTTTATTTCGGGACTCAGCCTCAGTCTATCTGCTGATGGCGACTTTCGCCCGACTTTACCTCCGATATGATATACCATTCCCCTGCATTCGTTATCCTAAAGGAGAGGTTGTTATGTCCGCCGAGCGCCAAATACGTGCTGCGATTTTTGATATGGATGGTTTACTGATCGATTCTGAACCGTTGTGGGATCGTGCTGAGCACGAAGTCCTGGGTGAACTGGGCGTCGATTTTAGCCGTCGTCATGAGCTTCCTGATACCCGTGGTTTACGTATCGACCTGGTAGTGGATTTGTGGTTTGGACAGCAGCCGTGGAGCGGTCCTGACCGCGCGACTGTAGTGAAACGCATCATCGCCAGCGTCATCTCACAGGTAGAAGCCACGCATCCGCTGCTACCTGGGGTACGCGAAGCGGTTGCGTTGTGCAAAGCCTCTGGATTAAAAGTGGGCCTCGCCTCTGCCTCACCGCTGTATATGCTCGAAAAAGTGCTCGCCCTATTTGACCTGCGCGACCAGTTTGACGCGCTGGCCTCCGCCGATACGCTGGCGTACAGTAAACCGCACCCGCTGGTGTACCTTAACTGTGCCGCTGAGCTTGGCGTCGACCCGCTGTGCTGCGTGGCGCTGGAAGATTCCGTCAACGGCATGATTGCCAGCAAAGCCGCGCGTATGCGCTCTATTGTCGTTCCGGAAGCGGCAAGCCAACAGGATCCACGTTTTAGTCTGGCTGATGTAAAACTGCTGTCGCTCGAATCCCTAACCCGCGAAAATCTGTGCGGCTAATCGCTCTGCGGGCACGTATTGTGCCCGCAAATGCTAGCCACATCATAAAAATGAAACGCTGTTTTAAAATTATTTGAATTTTTGCTTTCCCCCTTCTATGCTTCGCCCTGTAGGTCATCCATCAAAACGATAAAAACCGTATACAGGGGTCGACATGATTCTGAATGCTTTCAATTTGCAAGGTAAAGTTGCGCTCGTGACCGGGTGTGATAAAGGTCTGGGTCAGGGAATGGCGCTGGGATTAGCGGAGGCGGGTTGTGATATTGTCAGCGTCAGCCGACGCGTGCCGCAGGAAACGGCAGAAAAAGTGAAGGCCCTTGGGCGTCAACTTTTTGCCATACAGGCCGATCTCAGCCGCCATGACAGCATTGCCGATATCGTCCCTGCTGCTGTGAAAGCCGCAGGACGGATTGATATTCTGGTCAATAATGCTGGCACCATTCGTCGCGAAGATGCACTGACCTTTAGCGAAAAAGATTGGGACGAGGTGATGAACCTGAATCTAAAATCGGTCTTTTTCCTCTCTCAGGCAGTAGCAAAACAGTTCCTGGCGCAGGGTGGCGGCGGCAAAATCATTAATATTGCCTCAATGCTCTCTTTCCAGGGCGGTATACGCGTGCCATCCTACACCGCCTCAAAAAGCGGGGTATTAGGCCTCACCCGTTTGTTAGCCAACGAATGGGCCCAGCATAACGTCAACGTTAACGCGATTGCGCCGGGCTATATGGCAACCGATAATACGCAGCAGCTTCGCGAAGACAGCGAACGAAGTAAGGAAATCCTCGACAGAATCCCCGCCGCACGCTGGGGTACCCCCGAAGATCTCAAAGGCCCGGTGGTCTTCCTGGCCTCCCCAGCTTCTGACTACATCAATGGCTATACGGTCGCCGTCGACGGTGGCTGGTTGGCGCGTTAATTTTTTGACAAAGAGTTACACTGTAACCACTTCCGCCTACTGTATAAAAACCCTATACTGTATGAATTTACAGAACAATGGGTTTTATCATGACGGCGGAAGGTCATCTGCTCTTTTCCATCGCCTGCGCGGTGTTTGCTAAAAATGCCGAACTGACCCCTGTGTTAGCACAGGGTGACTGGTGGCACGTCGTGCCGTCGGCCATTTTGACCTGTCTGCTTCCTGACATCGATCATCCCCGCTCGTTTCTCGGTCAGCGGCTAAGCTGGCTGTCAAAACCCATTGCGCGTATGTTTGGCCACCGGGGCTTTACCCACAGTCTGCTGGCGGTGTTCGGCTTGCTTACCGTGTTCTATCTCAAAGTGCCAGATAGCTGGATTGTCCCCGCCGACGCGCTGCAAGGGATGGTGCTGGGTTATCTGAGCCATATCCTTGCCGATATGCTCACGCCCGCAGGCGTCCCACTACTGTGGCCCTGCCGCTGGCGCTTTCGTTTTCCTATCCTCGCGCCGCGTAAAGGCAACCAGCTCGAACGAGTGCTGTGTATGGCGTTATTCGCTTACGCGGTGTTTATGCCCCAGTCACTGCCGGAAAATAGCGCTGTTCGCTGGTCATCCTCAGTGATTAATATGTTGCAAACCGACTTCAATCGCTTTATCAACCGGCGGGCTGAACAATAATTCGGCACAAATCGCACTTTTGGCATAATCAATTCCATTTGGATATAAGCGTGTTATTCGAGTTCTGTTAACCTTCTCACATCCAGACAAATCTTTACGGATTTGTTCTAAAAAAAGACTCGCCGCAGCGCGGTTCATCGCTGCCGGACGGCGTGGATAAATTTCAGGAGAACGGGGATGAACTTTCCACTAGTTGCGAACATTATCGTGTTCGTCGTATTGCTGTTTGCGCTGGCCCAGACTCGCCACAAACAGTGGAGTCTGGCCAAGAAAGTGCTGGTCGGCCTGGTTGTCGGCGTGGTCTTTGGCCTTGCCCTGCAGATGATTTATGGCTCCGATAACCCGGTGCTGAAGGATTCTATTCAATGGTTTAACGTGGTCGGAAACGGCTATGTGCAACTGCTGCAAATGATCGTTATGCCGCTGGTATTCGCCTCTATTCTGAGTGCCGTTGCCCGTCTGCATAATGCTTCCCAGTTGGGTAAAATCAGTATTCTGACCATTGGTACCCTGCTGTTCACGACGCTGATTGCCGCACTGGTCGGCGTGCTGGTGACAAACCTGTTTGGTCTAACCGCCGAAGGTCTGGTTCAGGGCACCGCAGAAACGGCGCGCCTGAACGCAATTCAGAGTAACTACGCAGGCAAGGTCGCTGACCTGAGCGTACCGCAGTTGCTGCTGTCGTTTGTACCGAAAAACCCATTTGCTGATCTGACCGGCGCGAACCCGACGTCAATCATTAGCGTGGTTATTTTCGCCGCCTTCCTGGGTGTGGCTGCACTGAAACTGCTGAAAGACGATGCGCCGAAAGGCCAGCGTGTTCTGACCGCTATCGATACGCTGCAGGGTTGGGTGATGAAGCTGGTACGTCTGGTCATGCAGTTGACCCCGTACGGTGTGCTCGCGCTGATGACCAAAGTGGTCGCGGGTTCGAACCTGCAGGATATTATTAAGTTAGGCAGCTTCGTGGTCGCGTCTTACCTCGGCCTGCTGATTATGTTCGTGGTACACGGCATTCTGCTCGGCGTAAATGGCGTCAGCCCGCTGAAATACTTCCGTAAAGTCTGGCCGGTGCTGACGTTTGCGTTCACCAGCCGCTCCAGTGCTGCGTCTATTCCACTGAACGTCGAAGCGCAAACTCGTCGTCTTGGCGTGCCAGAATCTATCGCCAGCTTCTCTGCATCCTTTGGGGCAACCATTGGTCAGAACGGCTGTGCAGGTCTTTATCCTGCGATGCTGGCGGTCATGGTCGCGCCAACCGTGGGAATTAACCCGCTGGATCCCCTGTGGATTGCCACGCTGGTAGGGATGGTGACCGTTAGCTCCGCAGGTGTTGCAGGCGTGGGTGGTGGTGCGACCTTTGCTGCGCTGATTGTACTGCCTGCAATGGGTCTGCCGGTGACGCTGGTTGCTCTGCTGATTTCCGTTGAGCCACTTATTGATATGGGGCGTACCGCGCTGAACGTCAGCGGTTCGATGACGGCCGGTACGCTGACAAGCCAGTGGCTGCGTCAGACCGACAAAGAAATTCTCAATAGTGAAGATGATGCGGAATTAGCACACCGCTAAGCTAATCTCCACAACTTCCATAAAAAAACCGCTGATAAATCAGCGGTTTTTTTATTCCTCAACATCTTATGCGTCAATTTCCCCTTCCTGCCGCATCTGTAGCGCCCAGCGCTGTGCTGCTTCCGGAATAGAGAACGCCTGCGAACGTTGAAACGCGCTGCCCATCAGCACAAACGCCACGTACTTACCACGCAATATCCAGACATCGCGAAAGCCTTCGACTTTAACGGCGTGGTCGGGTGGAGCGGGTTCAAGACGCGGAACATAGCTGACAATCTGTCGGTTTTGTTGGCGAAACGGTTTCATAAGCAGTGAAATTCACAATCAATAATGATGACTCAGGAAAACCCTATGATAGCAGGATTCCCGTATCACCGTCATATACAAAAAAGCCCGGCAGAAAGCTGCCGGGCAAAGGTTGAGGGGGGTAAATCTCTAACACTACACGTCGCGGTAAGTCCCGAGACGATAACCTCGTTCCGCTATCGCATATTTAAGCGTTGCAGAGGTCAGAACATCCAGTTCCGCCAGGCGCGGGTAGCAATATGCGCTACCCATAATCGTGTTATCCACAAACGCCGGGTGGCACATCACTTCCACAGACTGTTCGTTATGAGCGGCAGAAGCATCCAGAACCTTCAGGAACAGCTCATCTGAAATGGCCTCTCCATAAAACTCACTGCTGAACGCCTCTGTGCTGCGCAACCCTTCCGGGATGTCAAACGGATAAGGGATAGTGCGATCAATACGCATCGCAATGCCTTTTGATTTCGCAAATGCCGCTACTAACGGGAAGATTTGCGGGATCATGTGTACATGATGGTGACTATCAAAATGCGTCGGCTCTGCGTCAAACAGTTCAACGAAGCGGTTGTACTGACATTCCAGTTCACGCGCAATCTCGTCAAGCGGCAGCGTACCCTCTTCCGCCATCTGCCAAATCCACTTACCGAGTTTCCCTTCGCGGGTCAGCCCCGGCATTGGCGTTAGCGGTTCGCCCAACGTCAGCACGAAGTGCATCCCCACGGCCAATTCTGGCGTGCGGCGACTCATTTGCGCCGCGTGGTTGATAGCCGCGCCGTTAACCAGCGCGGTAGTGGAGGTGACCACACCATTCTTACAGGCGTCGAGAATGCCGTAGTTCTGGCCTTTACTCAGGCCAAAATCATCCGCGTTCACGATTAACAAACGTTCCATCATGCCTCCTGTCACTTTTTCAGTGTCTCCACGGTGGCAGCGAAATTCGGCAACCATTTTTCATGAGCCAGAATCATTTCTCGCGCCAGAATCTCTGCATCCTTATCAGAGTGGATAAGCGGGCTCAAGTTCAGTGCCAGGAGTACGTCGTTAAACTCACCGCTCAGCGCTGCATTGCTCGCCGCAATCTCAAATCCTTTGATGGTGTGGATAAGGCCCAATACTTTCTCATCGAAATGGGTCACGCGTGGGTGCGGTTTCGCGCCGTCACGTCCGAGGATGGAGGTCACTTCAATGGACCAGTCCGCCGGAATATTGTCGATATGACCGTGGTGCGGAATATTAACGTAGTGTTCAGTCTGCTTATCGTTGTAAATGGCGTTGATGACTTCACAGGCCGCATCCGAGTAATACGCCCCGCCGCGCAGCTCCAGCTCTTTTGGCTTAACGTTCAGATCTGGGTTCTTGTACAGCTCAAACAGCTGCTTCTCGACTTTCTGAACCACCTGAGCGCGCGCGCCGCCTTTGTAGTACTCGCCCATTTCGATAGCCAGCATCTCTTTTTGCTTGAAGTAATACAGCAGATAAGAGCACGGCAACAAGTTCAGAGAGCGGATCAGCCCTTCACTGAACGGCATATCGAAAATGTTCTTCACGGTGTTGGCAGACAGCGTACCAGAGGCCACGCCATCAAGCAGTTCGGCAAAGCGAGATTCACCATTCACCAGCACGTCACGAATAAAGACCATGTGGTTCAGACCAAACAGGTCGATGGACAGGTCATCTTTTTCGCTCAGGCGCAGCACGTCGGTAATGAACATTTTCATCCCGATAGGGATGTTACACACGCCGATGAAGCGTTTGAAATTGGTATGGCGGTAAACCGCTTCGGTCACCATGCCGGCCGGGTTGGTGAAGTTAATCACCCACGCATCCGGGCAGATTTCCTGCACATCTTTAATAATGTCGAAAATCACCGGAATAGTACGCAGACCTTTAAACAGGCCGCCAGCACCGTTGGTTTCCTGCCCCAGATAACCGTGGCTCAGCGGAATACGCTCGTCTTTTTCACGCGCCTGCAGCTGACCTACACGCAACTGCGTGGTCACGAAATCTGCACCTTCAAGGGCTTCACGGCGATTCAGTGTCTTATAAACTTTCAGCGGTACGCCGGCTTTTTCTACCATGCGCTCGCATAATGCGTGGATAATATCCAGCTTGGCCTGGCCATCCTCTACGTCCACCAGCCACAATTCGCTGACCGGCAATTCGTGATAACGTTTGAGAAAACCTTCCAGTAATTCCGGCGTATAGCTGCTACCACCACCAATAGTAACGACTTTTAATTTCTGGCTCATATCTTTTCTCCCTGGAGATCCACAAGCTAAACGTGGTTGACCCTCCGCAGAATATGCGGCGAGCTAAATAATTCGTGTCAGAACTACGAACTTGATTCGTAGCGCGTTATTTAATAACCGTCAGCTGCTTCCGATAATTACTTGGCGTGAATGAGGTCAGTTTTTTGAATGTTTTAATAAACAAACTCGGGCTGCTGTAACCTGATTCATACGCAATATCAGTAACTGAATAGTTGGTTATTTCAAGCTGTTTTTTGGCAAAATTGATGCGGATGTCATTAATAATCTGCATCGGCGTTTTACCATAATAGCGTTGGGTAGCACGAGTTAAATATTCCTGGGTTTTCCCGGATAACTCGACCATATTTTCCAACGCGCCTTCACCAAATTTTAATTTATCGTGCATGGTTTCTACGGTGGATTTTAACCACTGTGGCATAACATCCTGTGACTGCTCTTCGCGATGATGACGTAGGCGGTTAATGACGTAGAAGGAGACCAGTTCAATAAATTCGTCAAATTCAGTTTCGCGAAAATGCAGTGACGAAATAACCGACTCAATGTAGCTAAGAAAAGTGCTTTTGATCGAATAGACTTGTGAAGCAACCAACGCAAACGGCACCAGTGACTGGTAGTGAGTATCGAAGAAATCTTTGCTGATCCCAACATTGAGGATTCGCGTCGCGCCAAACTCGTAGAAGCTCTGGTGGTGAGAACCCATAGGGATGAAGACAAAATCTCCACGCTCCAGCATCACCCGTTTGCCATTTATCACCTGATAGTAGCGTCCGGTCAGTACGATTGTGAACTCGTAATAGTCATGCTGGTGTAACCCACTGATACTTTCCGTTTTATTGTAGATGAAGACATGAAAATTCTTACCGTTAAAGAGCTGCTGTTCTCGGGCGGTGTTGATTTCCATGCTGATCATCTTCGGTTGCCTCATAGGGAAAAGCCTATTGTACCTTCTCGTGAAGTTCGATCAATTCAGCAACCAGTTCACGGGCCAACATTGATGTCATTAGATGATCTTGCGCATGAACCAGCACCAGGCTCACCTTCATACGTCCTTCGCCTTCATCGCTTTCGATAAGCTGAGTCTGGACGCGATGCGCTTCACTCAGCGCGACGCGGGACTGTTCCATGGTGGTTTTGGCAGTTTCAAAATCACCCTGCTTGGCCTGCTTTAACGCGGTGTACGCCAGGCTACGCGCCTGCCCTGAATTGATAATCAGGCCCATCACCACTTCTTCGAGATCGTTTTCCTGCACGTCCTCAGCAACAACATTATCCAGATCGAACATATTTATTCCCTTCTTGTTGAGGGCGGTATGGAGGATGGCTCCATACCGCATTGGCATTAGAATTTCAGTGCGTTAGCGATGTCTTCTTCGCTCTCTTCTTCTTCGATTTTAGCCTGCGCCTTGTTCGAGATAATCACGAATGGCATGTAAACCAGTGTCGCAACACCCAGGTTGAACAGGGCCAAAATCAGTGCAGCGATACTGCCGTTGGTGTTAAAGAACGCACCCAGACCGGTAGGCATTGTCCATGGCGCCACGTTGGTGATTGGCGGGATGATGCCTAAGGTGTACGCGGTCATGGTGATTGCAGCCAGCAGCGGTTGAATCAGAATGAACGGGATGAACATGACTGGGTTCATGATAATTGGCAGGCCAAACAGAATCGGTTCGTTAATCTGGAACAGACCTGATGGCAGAGCCAGTTTTGCTACCTGACGGTGATCTTCGCGGCGTGAAGCGATGAAGATGGCGATGATAAGGCCCAGAGTCGCACCGGTACCACCGAGGAAGATGTAGGAATCCAGCATAGGTTTCGCCCACATGTGGAAGCTATGACCTGCTGCCACTGCGGCTTCAACGGAACCGTACTGCTGATAAAGAGAGATGTTTTCCAGCGCCCATGGGGTCATGATGCCGCTATCAAGCGCGGAAAGCGCCAGAGAACCGTGCACACCAAAGAACCACAGCAGCGAAGTAAAGATAACGTAAGCCCAGCCTACAACGTGGCCCATCGATGCCAGCGGCGTAGAGATGGTATCCATGATGATCTGGTGGAAGTTAGTTCCCCAGTGGGTCAGAGCCCAGGAGATAACGCCCATAATGGTCAGAATGATGAAGCCTGGGATGACCGCCGAGAAGGAACGTGATACCGATTCAGGTACGCTGTCCGGCAGACGAATAACCCAGTTACGACGAACCACAAAGGTAAACAGTTCGGCGACAACCAGACCAATAACAATACCGGAGATAATGTTCGCCCCGCCCAGCCAGTTAGCGCCTACCGCGTAGGCTTCACCGACGCTGTATGGGGTAACGGTCATAAACGCTGCGATGGCAATTAAGCCTGCGGCCATGGAGTCAACTTTGCGTTCTTCCGCAAGCGCTGCGCCTATAAAGAAAGGCGCCATCAGCGACATAATGCCTAAGGTACCGTTATAAACGTTACCGCCGATGGCTTTAAAGCCGTTTAAAGTATCAATGGTGGATGCATCCAGACGAATGCCCATTGAATAGAAGAAGGAACCCTCACCAAAACTCAGAAAAACGTTGTTGATTAATACAAACATGGCCCCCGCAAGGGTCAGTGGCATTAATTTAATAAAACCGTTTTTAATCGCATTAACGTGAGGCTGCTTTCCTATTTTAACAGCAAAAGGAAGGAGTACCTTTTCAAGCGAATCGATCACTTTACTCATATAAAATACCCTTAAAAGGCCGCAATAAATTTGCGGCGATTAAATATGAAATAACTCTTTGACGGGAAAAATAAATAAAATTACTGCGAAGCTGACTTCTTAATAGCAGCAACGGCTGCTTTTAATACACCTAAACCATCTACTTTGCCATATAAGGTTGAGTCAATAACTTCAACCGGCTTATTCGGTAAAATCTTTTTGATATCGTCGAGCATATAGGCGATTTGTGGGCCAAGTAAAACCACGTCAGCCTGTGGGCCTTTTTCTGCTGCAAACGTTTCTGAGAATGCTTCGATAACAACCGGTACTTCGTATTTTTCAGCTTGCGCACGCATTTTGGATACTAACAATGACGTGGACATCCCTGCTGAACAAAATAGGTAGATATGTTTCTTTTCCATTCACGCTTCCTCAACTTGTGAAATCTGCCATCATCGGGCGATGTTCCATGTGCCCACTACCCTCGTATGTAACAGATGAGTTATCTTCTGTTTATGCCTTGAGTATACGGCAACATTTTGGGTACGGATAATTCTCAATGCCCCAAAATTGTCTCTCATTGACCTCCCATCTTGATTGCCCTCACACTTTGGTCAAAATAATTCGCGACAAGAAATAAGCATGATGGCTCATAAAAAAACCCGACACAGTGGTCGGGTTTTCGTAGACATCCGATAAATACACGATTATTTCTTAGCGGCCTGCGGGTCAGTGTCGTACTGCGCACAGGTTTGGTAACCGGAGTTGATCACATGCCCGGTATCATCTAACGCCACAAAGTAGGTTTCTGTTTTACCATCACGTTGACCCAAGATATAGGTCTGGCAAGTGCCTCGAGCGTGAATCATTGATACTTCTGATGATGGTTTACCCGCAACCTGCGCGACCTGCGCACGGCTCATCCCTTTCTTCACATCTTTAACAACCGGCTGGGTAAACTGGTCTGCTGTGCGATCATAAGCGGTACAGCCAGCCAGCATGGTCATTACAGCGGCAGCGCCCAGAAGCCCGATTACATTCTTATTCATCTTCCCTCTCCTTTTTTATGATGTGCATTAAGCCTGGAATAAATATCGCTATTTATCAACTAATACGGCCAAATGAACCCAAACATAGGCTAGATTCGGATTAATTTACATCAGGCAAAACTGTGATCCTTGTCGTTTTAGCGTCAAAGAGGTAGCTTTAACACATTGTTCTGGTGGGTAATCGGTACGGCTGACACACACATTCCGGAGGGGTAAATGGCGTTACAACAAGAAATTATTCAGGCGCTTGGCGCAAAACCGCAGATTGATGCAAAAGAAGAGATCCGCCGCAGCGTAGATTTTCTCAAGGCTTATCTAAAAACCTACCCGTTTATCAAGTCATTAGTACTGGGGATCAGTGGAGGTCAGGACTCGACCCTGACCGGAAAGCTGTGCCAACAGGCAATCAATGAACTGCGTACTGAAAGCGGTGATAGCGCGCTGCAATTTATTGCCGTTCGCCTGCCCTACGGCGTGCAGTTCGACGAACAAGACTGTCAGGATGCGATTGCTTTTATCGAGCCAGACCGTGTGCTGACAGTGAATATTAAGGGCGCAGTACTGGCCAGCGAGCAGGCGCTGCGCGAAGCGGGTATTGAGCTCAGCGACTTTGTTCGCGGCAATGAAAAAGCCCGTGAGCGCATGAAAGCACAGTACAGCATTGCTGGGATGACTCACGGCGTGGTGGTCGGTACCGACCATGCAGCGGAGGCGATTACCGGTTTCTTCACCAAATATGGCGACGGTGGCACCGACATCAACCCGATTTTCCGTCTCAATAAGCGCCAGGGGAAGCAACTACTGGCCGAACTCGGCTGCCCGGAGCATCTTTATAAGAAAGCGCCAACCGCCGATCTCGAAGACGACCGCCCTTCTTTGCCTGACGAAGTGGCATTGGGTGTGAGTTACGACAATATTGATGATTATCTGGAAGGCAAAACGCTGGCACCGGCACTGGCACAGACGATTGAAGGCTGGTATCTGAAGACCGAGCACAAACGCCGCCCACCGATTACCGTATTTGATGATTTCTGGAAGAAATAAAGAAGAAAACCGCCGGGTCTGCCCATAGCCTGTTGGCGTTTATGAGCAGACCCGGCGGTCTTAAGACTGTGTGCCGTTAAACTTATTCGGCAGGCGCAGGTGGCATTTTACCTTCTGGCGCGTGGTGTTCTGTCAGACGCTTCTCAAAATTAGCATTAAATTGCTTTTTCTGTTCTGGCGTTAAGACGTTGTAGATCTTGTTCTGGGTTTCCAGACGAGACAGCGTCATCCCTTTATGCTGCTCTTCCATTTTAGTTACCTGAGCTTCTGCTTTCGCTTTGTCGAAGGTATCGCTAGCAATCAGGTTATGCATCGCACGCATCTCTTCTTGCGGCGGACGTTTCATCTCATCGCGACTTGCTTTACGAATGTCACGAATCTGTTGTTTCTGAGCATCGGTCAGGTTTAAACCCTGGAACATCATGTCGTGGCGTGGGCCCATATGACCTTTGTGATGCTGCATCATTTTACCGTTCGGCTGCGCCGCTTCGGTGGTAGTAGAGGTCGTGGTATCAGCAGCGTGCGCCACACTTGCAGCACCCAGAGCCAGCGTAGAAGCAACGAACAGAGCAGTTAATTTTTTCATTATTGAGTCCTTACTTTCAATTATTCTGACGGCGTAGTGCCGTGTTGACGAGATTAACTTTACGAGGTTTATCGTCAATTAATCAGAGCCTGCGTAAAACACTGAAAGTGTAAAAAACGTTTTCTAACCAATTATGAAGAAATTAAGGATAAACTGTGGAGAGTTGCAAGAGAAATAGACAATTGACTGATTAAGAAGGGGTTTTGAAGAAGTATAAGGCACCGAAGATTAATAATAAAGCAATAACCCAGGAATAATCTGTAATAACGTCAGGTGAACAATATATGCCACCTGCTTGCGCCGGTGGCATCGTGAATTAATCCGCTATCAGCAACGCTCCAGCATTAACCCGGCGCGTAACCCAATTGCCACATCGGGATTGGGGAACAGTACGTATTCACAAGGTGATGTCACCACGTAGCGCGTTTCCCCATCCTCAGCAAGCAACGTGCCTTTAGCAAACGGCGTGAAATTTAACGTTTGCGCCGACATATGCAGTTGGAAATCCTCGCTGCGTCGGGTGATTTGCTGCACGACACGGTAGTAAAGCGGTGTCATCGCCGACCCTCCCCCGAGTTCTCCCGCCAGTAAATTTGCCAGTTGACGCGCCACCAGCGCGAACCGTGAGAGATCGTTTTGCCCAAACGGTCTGGCTTTGCCTAATTCCAGCGTGCAGGCCTGAGCATCAAAAGATTCACAGGTGAAATGGGTAAACGTCCCGCCAGGCGCCTGATGAAATACCAATGCCTCAAGTCCCGCCGAACCTAGCCAGCCCAGAAACTGCGGATCCCACGGCGTTTCACGCGCGGGCATGACCCCAAAACGCATATGATGCGAGCCACGAATCGCGGTATGCAAATCCAGATGCCAGCGAACCTGTGCCGGGCAGCGTTGATAAAAAGCCGCCACGGTTTGTTCGAGGCTGGCCGCTCGCACCGTTTCATCACTTACCGGAAAATGACGCCAGCGGGCGCCAAACATACGGTTGAGATCGCTGTGCAGATAGCGCTTGTTATCACGCAGTGCCGGTGGGTTACCCAATACCACCAGCAGATGCCAGCGCAGTGATTGTTTGCCGCTAAGTAGCGCGGCTAAAACAGTATCAACCATCTCCACCGGTGCCGTTTCGTTGCCGTGGATCCCAGCCGACAGCACCATCGCCTGAGAACACGGTTCATGCGGCGTCAGTTGTAATACGCCCGCCTCGCGCCACTCCCAATGAAAATGGTCGCAATCCCCTTCAGGCTCAGGCGGCAACCGCCCCGCCAGCGTGTACGCCAGGAACTGTTTCATTGCATCTCCTTAGCGCTGAAAAGGGTAAAGTGAGCCCAGTTTCAGGATCTGCGTGAGTCTGTCCAGCGCCTCTCGACCTTCCTGCAACAGCTGCGGATCGGCAAGGTCGGCTACGGTCAACCGGTCGCGATAGTAACAATCGACCCAATCATTCAGGGTCGCAAACAACGTATCATTCATCATTACCGCCGGATTAAGCGCCTGACGTTCGGCTTCATTTAACACCACCCGTAAACGTAAACAGGCCGGGCCACCGCCGTTCGCCATGCTCTCACGCAGATCGAAAACCTGAAGCGTATCAATAGGGTTATCCTGCGCCAGCAGTTCGTTGAGATAGCGCCAGACGCGCGGATTTTCCTGCGCCTCGCCGGGTAATACCAGCATCATGCTGCCATCCGGCTTGCTCAATAGCTGGCTGTTAAACAGATAGGTGGCAACCGCTTCAGCGACCGTCACTTTTGCCGCAGGCACTTCAATGGGCATAAACCCCGGCACCCGTTCGGCCAGCTGCTGCATCAGTTGCGTTTGATGAACAAACGCCTCGGCATGGCAAAAGAGCACCTGCCTATTACTGACGGCAATCACATCATTATGGAATACGCCTTGATCGATAACCTGTGGATTCTGTTGGGCAAAAATCATCTGCTTCGGATTGAGCTGGTTGAGCCGTGCTACCGCTTCACTGGCAGCACGAGTCTGCCGCGCCGGATAGCGATGTGGACTCGTACCGTTCGCCGTGTCCCGACCATAAATGAACAGTTGCGTACCCGGCAGGCCATAATCGCGTCCTAACCGATTGTGGTTTGCCGCACCTTCATCTCCCCACGCCGCAACCGACGGCAGTGGGCCGTGGACGGCAAAGTGATCGGTATCGTGGAAAATAGCCCGCAATATCGCCTCGGTGGTTGGCGCTTCACTGGCCCGATGCAGCAGACTGCTAAGATTCGCCACGGTCAGGTGTACCTTACCATCCAGCGCATCGGCAGAAGGACATACCGTTGCCGCATTCGCCACCCACATCGCCGACGCCGAGCTTGCGGCACTGAGCAATTCAGGGGTCTGTACGGAGGCTTTGGCGATAACCTGTTCATCGCGCCCGCTAAATCCCAGCTGGCGCAACAACGCCACATTCGGGCGCTCCTGCGGTGGGATCACGCCCTGAGCGAATCCAGCATCCGCCAGCGCCTTCATTTTCAACAGCCCCTGCTTCGCCGCCAGCTGCGGATTCGATACCTGATACTGATGTTTCGTCGAGGCTTCATTACCAAATGATAACCCCGCGTAATGGTGCGTCAGCCCGGGTAAACCATCGAAGTTCACCTCCCAGGCGTTCATGATTTCACCTCATGCTGAAAATCAAGCCCCGGACTTAGCGCTGCGGGCAGCGTGAGCGTCGGAGATTCAAGCGTTGCCATCGGCCAGGCGCAGTAATCTGCAGCGTACCATGCGCCAGGACGGTGATTACCGGAAGCGCCGGTTCCGCCAAAGGGTGCACTGCTGGCGGCACCGGTGAGCGGTTTGTTCCAGTTAACGATCCCTGCACGCGCTTCCACTAACAGACGTTCAAATTTTTCTCTGTCTGGAGAAATCAGCCCACAAGAGAGGCCGTAACGCGTAGCGTTAGCAAGCTCAATCGCCTGGGTAAAATCATCATAGCGCCAGACGCCCAACAGCGGCCCGAAAACCTCTTCATCGGCGATATCATGCGCCTCGGTCAGTTCGACAATTCCGGGCGTCAGTAACGAAGTCCCTGCTTTAAGCAGACGTGGAGCCAATAGCGTGGTGCCGCCCTTTTCCACCTGCATTTGCCAGGCCTGATAGACCCGCTCGGCGGCCTGTGCGGAAATCAGGCCGCCGATAAACGGCTGCGGCTGCGCATTCCACGCATCCGGAACAATGCGCCCGCTCACTTCCACTAATCGTTGTAAGAACGCATCCCCGACGGAACCGCGTTTGACCAACAGGCGACGTGCGCAGGTACAACGTTGTCCGGCGGTGACAAACGCCGACTGAATAGCCAGATGCACGGCAGCGTCAATATCGTCCGGTTCGTCCACAATAAGCGGGTTGTTGCCGCCCATTTCAAGGGCCAGCATTTTTTGCGGCTGACCGGCTAACTGACGATGCAAATGAAAACCGGTGGTTGAACTCCCGGTAAACAACACCCCGTCCAGACCCGATTGACTGCTCAGCGCTTCTCCGGTTTCCCGGCCACCCTGTAGCAAATTCAGAACCCCCGGCGGCAGTCCGGCTAGCTGCCACAGCTTCACCACCGCCTCGGCACAGTTAGGGGTTAATTCGCTGGGTTTAAACACCACCGTATTGCCTGCCAGAAGCGCAGGAACAATATGGCCGTTCGGGAGATGTCCCGGGAAATTATAGGGACCAAAGACGGCGAGCACGCCGTGTGGACGATGATGAAGCGTCGCCGCCCCATCAGCCATCTCGGTATGGCTTTCACCGGTACGGCTGCGGTAGGAGGCCAGTGAAATGGCGATTTTGTTGATCATCGCGCCGACTTCCGTTGCCGCCTCCCATTGTGGTTTACCGGTTTCGCGCGCGATAACCTCCGTTAATTCGGCTTTATGGCTTTCAAGCAATCCGGCGAACGCTTCAACAATATGCTGACGCTCAGCAAAGGGGCGACGCGCCCACGCAGGGAAAGCTGCACGTGCTGCCGCCACAGCCAACTCCACCTGCAAAGATGAAGCATCATGACCCGCCCAGCAGGTTTCGCCGGTCACCGGATTCGCGCTCTGGCGCGCTGCACCGCCGCCAACCTGCCACTCTCCATTAATCCATAGGCTCATGATTTTTTCTCCTCAGGGCACAGGCGCACCAGGCGCACGCTGTCGCCAGGATGGCAGTTCAGCGCATCAAGTTGCTCAGCGTTCAAGATAAGGTTTTCCGTCTGCGGGTCAGCATGAACCAGCATGGCGCGGAAGTGTTGGTATTGTTCGTTTGCGACCACGCACAGCGGTAAATCTGCACCGCGAGTTTCCCCTTCAGACACCGCAACCAGGCGGCTTTTACGCACGGCGCGGACCCGGTCAATTTCGCACTCAAGCGTTGGGCCTCCATCGAAGATGTCGACATAATCGCGATAGCGAAATCCCTCTTTTTCCAGCACCGCGCGCGCCGGTGCCGTTTGCGGGTGCACCTGGCCTATCACCTCACGTGCCCCTTCGCTTAAAAAATCAGTGTAGATAGGATGCTTTGGCATCAGTTCGGCAATAAACGCTTTTTGCCCGGTGCCACACAAATAGTCGGCGCGGGCGAACTCCATTGAGAAGAAACGTTCTCCCAGGCTCTTCCAGAACGGCGAATAACCGTGCTCATCAATCACGCCGCGCATCTCGGCGACCACTTTGTGGTTGAAGCAATCCCGGAAGGCCGCCATAAACAGAAAGCGCGAGCTTGACAGCAGATGACCGTTACTTTCTTTACGCCATGCCGGGTCCAGAAATAGCGTACAGAGTTCACTGCTGCCGGTGTGATCGTTGGTGAGAAACAGTGTCGGCAGCGCGTTATAGACGTTAAGTTCTTTTGAGGCGTGGACCAATGTCCCGACGCGATAGTTATACCAGGGGTCATTGATGCCCACCGCCACCTCAATGGCGCAAACGCCGACAACCGCGCCACTGTGGGTATCTTCCAGCACAAAAACATAACCTTGATCGCCGCGCGGCAGCGCCCCCTGCCAGGTGGCTTGTGAACGGGCAATTCGTGCCGCCAGGGTTTGTTCGTCAGCAGGTAGTGAGGTCAACCCGCCGCCCGTTCCCCCGGCAAGCGTAAGCAAACCAGGGAGATCTCCACTGGCGATTGGACGGATAATCATCATGATGACTCTCCTTTGATAAAGCGTGTGCAGGCGGCCTCGAAGCGGTTGAGGCCCAGCGTGACATCCTCTTCGTTAATAATCAGCGCGGGGGCAAAGCGCACAACGCTCGCTCCGGCTATTAGCACCATCAGACCTTCTTGTGCCGCCAGCAGGCTTATCTGTTTGGCTTTCCCGGCATATTCATCACGCAGCGCGCAGCCAATCAATAACCCCACGCCGCGAATCTCGCTGAATAACCCAAGTTTCTCGTTAATGGCCTGCAAGCGTTCTCTGAACCATTGTTCACGCTGCTTCACACCGTTCAGAACCTGAGGCGTATTAATCAGCGACAGCACCTCTCCTGCCACCGCGCAGGCCAGTGGATTCCCGCCGTAGGTCGTGCCGTGAGTGCCAACGGTCATGACGCTGGCCATTTTTTCACAGGCCAGCAGCGCGCCAATCGGGAAGCCACCGCCGAGTGCTTTTGCGGTAGAGAGCAAATCTGGGGTGATGCCATAGTGCTGATAGGCGTACAGTTCACCGGTACGCCCTACGCCGGTTTGCACTTCATCAAAAATCAACGCCGCATGATGACGATCGCAGAGTTCACGCAGCTCTCGCAGAAATTCCACGGTCGCCGGGATCACCCCGCCTTCCCCCTGGATAGGTTCAACAATCACGGCGCAGGTGTCGTCATCAATCAGCACGCGGGCCGATTCGATATCGTTATAAATGCCATGGTGAATATCCGGCGGCAGCGGCGCAAAATCCTGAGAATAAGCCGGTTGACCACCGGCGGTGACGGTAAACAGCGTGCGCCCATGAAACGCGTTTTTAAAAGCGACAATACCGGTTTTATGTTCACCAAAATGGTCATGCGCATATTTACGCGCGGTTTTCAGTGCCGCTTCATTGGCCTCCGCCCCGGAGTTGCAGAAAAAAATGCGGTCAGCAAAGGTGGCGTCAATTAACTGCTTCGCCAGTCGCAGCGCCGGTTCGTTGGTATAGCCGTTACCGGTATGCCAGAACTGGCTCGCCTGCTCGGTGAGCGCACGGATCATCGCAGGATGCGCGTGTCCCAGTGCATTTACCGCAATACCACCGGCAAAGTCGATATACCCTTTCCCTTCCTGGTCCCACAACCACGCCCCCTCACCGCGTACAGGAATAAACGTTGCCGGTGCATAAACCGGCATCATCCATTGATCAAAGTTTTGACGGCTGATTGACTGAGACATAGCGACCTCGGCAAGTAAACAAATAGTTTATTTTATGTTAATGATTTTGGTGTTTTCCCTATTAATGTAGATTGCACAGTTCGTGCCAGCGAGAGAAGAAAATGCATAAACGGGGAGTGAGAACGGAATATCAATAAGTTAGAAACACCAGTTATTCACACAAATTGCATAAAAAGTGAATATCAATGACATTTCACGACCTTGCAGGGTAAAATTTAGAAAATTTATGCAGCAACAAAATATCATTCTGGATTTGTGATCGACTGCGAAATTTATCGTACATTTACGCCTCATGACGGCGCAGATTGCCCAAACCTGGTGCAATTCTTGCTCGGCAATACGGCAGCAGCGATAAAAGAAATTGGCAATACCGCCGTCTCAGAGCAGCGGGCAGGGTTAAATTCTGCTACTATCCCGTCACAATTCATCCTGCAAAGTGGCAACGACTATGAAATTTGTCTCCTTTAATATCAACGGCCTGCGTGCCCGCCCTCATCAACTGCAAGCCATCGTTGAAAAACATCAGCCTGATGTGATTGGTCTGCAGGAGACAAAGGTGCACGACGATATGTTTCCGCTTGAAGAGGTCGCAAAGCTCGGTTACCACATTTTCTACCACGGGCAGAAAGGCCACTACGGTGTCGCCATCCTGACCAAGGCCGAGCCGATTGCGGTGCATCGCGGTTTCCCGACCGATGCCGAAGACGCCCAGCGCCGCATTATCATTGCCGAAGTGCCGTCCGAGTTTGGTAACGTCACGGTGATTAATGGTTACTTCCCGCAGGGAGAAAGCCGCGATCACGAAACGAAATTCCCTGCAAAAACCAAGTTCTATCAGGACTTGCAGGATTATCTGGAAACCCGTCTGAATAAAGACAATCCAGTGCTTATCATGGGTGATATGAACATCAGCCCAACTGATTTAGACATCGGTATCGGTGAAGACAACCGCAAACGCTGGCTGCGCACCGGTAAGTGTTCATTCCTGCCGGAAGAGCGCGAGTGGATGCAGCGTCTTCTGGGCTGGGGTCTGGTGGATACCTTCCGCAATGCCAACCCGGAAACCAACGACCGTTTCTCGTGGTTTGACTACCGCTCTAAAGGTTTTGACGATAACCGCGGTCTGCGTATCGACCTGCTGCTAGCAAGCCAGGGTTTGGCAGCACACTGTGTTGAGACCGGGATTGATTACGAAATCCGCAGTATGGAAAAGCCGTCAGATCACGCGCCGGTATGGGCGACGTTTAAATAGGCTGAAAAATCGGTGTGCAATCCCGGCGGCGCTGCGCTTGGCCGGGCTACGACACTACGATACTAGTAGCCCGGCCAAGCGCAGCGCCGCCGGGGACATTTCGGTGATCGGAAGGAAATTCTGAGCAAAATCAATAAACCGGCGCTAAGCTCTTGCTGTAGTGACTAATCTGTAATACCGTCGCGCGCACTTTTTCTTCCCGGCAGGAGGACCCCCATGCAAAAGAAGTCGGTATTACGCAGCCTCTAAGCTCCTGCTCATTGTGGCTGTTATCTACGCACTTTATCTCCTTATTCACCATTTTGGTCTGCTCGATCTGGTGACCCATTTTCGCCACCTTCAACACCTCATTTTGCAAAGCGGCACGCTCGGCTATGGTCTTTACATCGCTCTGTTTATTGTCGCCACGGTGTGTTTGATGCCGGGTAGCATACTGGTATTAGTCGGCGGTATTGTCTTTGGCCCGTGGGTCGGCACGCTGCTGTCGCTGGTTGCCGCCACCCTTGCTTCCGCGCTGTCGTTTCTACTCGCACGCTTGCTCGGCCGCACGCTCTTGCTGAATTATGTCGGGCATACTGCAACCTTCCAGGCCATTGAGCGCGGCATTGCCAGAAACGGAGTCGACTTCCTGATCCTAACCCGGCTAATTCCACTATTTCCCTATAATATTCAGAACTATGCTTACGGCTTAACCGCCATCCCGTTCTGGCCTTATACCCTGATATCCGCACTGACAACTTTGCCCGGTATCTTTATTTATACGTTTATGGCCAGCACGCTTGCTGTCGACGGAATCACCCTTTTCTTTGTTCTGAAGCTCAGTCTCGCCGGGCTGACACTGTTTGCGCTGGTGCAGGCGGCAAAGTGGTACGCCCGACGTAAACGGGTGGAATTACCGCAAGAGTCTCACCAATGACGCCCCAAAATCGCACGGTCTGGTACATTCGCGGACTGATTGCCGGCGCTTTCGTCGCCCTGTTGCTGGCATGGCTATTCGTGCCCGCCGTCAACAGCTTTATTGACCGCAGCCTGAGCGCATTTTTAGCCCTCGACCCACGCGAGATTGAACGCTTTATTCACTCCTACGGTTCACTGGCAGCGGTTGTTTCATTCCTGCTGATGATTTTCCAGGCCATTGCTGCGCCGCTCCCGGCGTTTGTTATCACCTTTGCCAATGCCTCGCTGTTTGGCGCCTTTTGGGGGGCGCTGCTGTCATGGAGCAGTGCGATGGTCGGTGCCGGATTATGCTTTTATATCGCGCGCATGATGGGCCGCGAGGCGGTTGAAAAGCTCACCGGCAAAGCGGTGCTTAACAGCGTCGACGCTTTTTTTGACCGGTATGGCAAACATACCATCTTAGTGTGTCGGCTACTGCCCTTTGTCCCATTCGATCCGGTAAGCTATGCCGCTGGGTTAACCTCAATACGTTTTCGCCAGTTTATGCTCGCCACCGGCCTCGGTCAGCTTCCCGCTACGCTTGTGTATTCTTGGGTCGGCAGTCTGCTGACCGGAGGAACCTTCTGGTTTGTTAGCGGACTGTTTATCTTGTTCGCACTGACTATCGTTATCATCGCGGCGAAAGCCTTTTACCAAGAACGACTAAATAGGAATTCCTGATGCGTTTTCATGGAGAGATCCTGCGCCATGCCCTGCTGGGGCTGGCGATACTGTCTCCGTTCGCCGCAAGCGCCAGTAGCTGGCAGCAAATCCAGAATGACGCCAAAGGCCAGACCGTATGGTTTAACGCCTGGGGCGGCGATGAAGCAGTGAACCACTATCTCGATTGGGTGAGCGGTGAGGTAAAACGAGATTACGCCATCGATCTGCGCATTGTGCATATTGCCGATGCCGCCGATACGGTGAAACGCATTCAGACCGAAGCGCGCGCCGGGCGCAAAACGAAGGGTTCAGTCGATCTGTTGTGGGTTAACGGCGAGAACTTCCGAGCCTTAAAAGAGGCCAACCTGCTGCAAACCGGCTGGGCGGAGCAACTGCCAAACTGGCGCTATGTTGATACCAGCAAACCCGTGCGTGAAGACTTCTCCGTACCGGTTGACGGTGCGGAATCACCGTGGGGCAGCGCGCAATTAACCTTTATCGCCCGCCAGCAGCAAACGCCAGAACCATCGGCATCCCCGCAGGCGCTTCTGGACTATGCCAAATCCCACCCCGGCACGGTCACCTACCCTCGTCCACCAGATTTCACCGGTACGGCACTGCTTGAGCAGTTGCTGATAAACGTCACTTCACAGCCTGACGCGTTAAAACAACCACCGAATGCGCAAAATTTCGCCGCCGTCACCGCGCCGCTGTGGGCCTACCTCGACATACTGCACCCGCTGCTGTGGCGTCAGGGTAAAGATTTCCCCCCTTCCACCGCGCGAATGGACAGCCTGTTCACCCATGGCTCGTTGCGCCTGTCGCTGACATTCAACCCGATGCACGCCAAGCAAAAAGTAGCAAAAGGTGAGTTGCCGAAAGACAGTTACAGCTTCGGCTTTGCGCAGGGAATGATTGGCAACGTCCACTTTGTCACCATTCCCGCAAACGCTGCCGCCAGCGCAGGAGCACAGGTTGTGGCGAATTTCCTGCTTTCTCCAACCGCTCAGTTGCGCAAGGCAGACCCGGCAATCTGGGGCGATCCGAGCGTTCTCGACGCCCGCAAATTAACGCCTGAACAGCAAAATGCGTTACAAGCGCTTATCCCGGAAAATTCACCGCCGGTACTGGCGGAGCCCCATGCCGCCTGGGTTAATGCACTGGAGCAGGAATGGCTGCGCCGTTACGGTACGCATTAATCACCCTGTGCTGGGGCATGATGCTGATTATCTATCTGCCCCTGCTGCCCGCCGCAGGTATCTTACTGACGCCTGCGTTTTCGCTATTCCACTGGCAACAGTTACTCAGCGACCCGCAGCTCGCCCAGGCGCTTATCGCCACCCTGATTTCCACAATCATTGCCGTTAGCGGCGCATTGTTGCTGACACTGCTGGTCATTGCCACCCTTTGGCCGTCACCCGGCTGGCAGCGGCTAGCGTCACGATTGCCCTGGCTGCTGGCACTTCCGCACGTAGCATTCGCGACCTGCGCCCTGCTGCTGTTTGCCGAAGGTGGCGAGTTATATCGTCTGCTGCCTATATTAAGCCCCGTGCAGGACAGCTACGGTATCGGCCTTGGTCTGGTGCTGGCCATCAAAGAAAGTGGCTTTTTACTGTGGGTATGCTGGGCAATCCTCGGCGAACGCCGGTTAGCCGAACAAACGGTGGTATTTAAAAGCCTGGGATTTGGACGAGGGCAATGTCTTAAACACGTGATTCTCCCGGCCCTTATGCCTTCGCTCAGCATCGCCCTGCTGGCGACGACGGCCTGGACGCTATCGGTGGTTGATGTCGCGATAATAATCGGCCCCGGTAATCCCCCCACGCTCGCCGTGCTGGCATGGCAGTGGCTCAATTCAGGCTCCCCCGATGACCAGACCAAAGGCGCTTTGGCCTGTCTGTTACTGCTTGCTATCCTCGCCGCGCTGGCTGGGATTGCACGTAAACTGTGGTGCGGATGGCGGGCATATTCCGCCCACCCGGACGGGTGTCGCAAGCCCGATTTTCCCACCGTTCCGGGGAAATGTGTTGCCCTGATGCTACCGTTAAGCGGCCTGATATGTACCGCCTTTCTGGCATATCTGGCACACGTTTCGCTGCCCGCGACAAATACCGTTAACCACAGTCTGTGGCTGGCGCTGCTGTCGGCAGGGTTAGGTGCCGTCGTGTGTTTAATGTGGCTGGAATGGGGGCCTGTGACACATCAACGTTGGGTCGATTTCCCCTTGTTACTGCCCGCGCTCCCACTGGCTGCCGGGCAGTATCAACTGGCGCTTTACGGCTGGTTTGATGGGCTCTTTAGTACCGTACTGTGGGGCCATTTGCTGTGGGTGGTGCCGTGGATGTTGTTTGTGCTGCGCCCCGCCTGGCGGCGGATAGACTCGCGCCAGGTCGTACTGGCACAAACCCTGGGCTGGACGCGGGGGCGTATTTTTCTGCGGCTGAAATGCCCGCTCATTATCCGTCCGCTGCTGTCAGCGCTGGCGGTGGGATTTTCGGTGAGCATTGCGCAATACCTGCCCACCCAATGGCTGGGGGGCGGTCGTGTACCGACACTGACCACCGAGGCCGTCGCGTTAAGTAGCGGGGGCGCAACCGCCACTCTCGCAGCTCAGGCGCTATGGCAACTGATTCTGCCGATGGCCTTCTTCTTGATGACCGCGCTAATCGCGCGTTGGATAGGTCATCTCCGCCGAGGATTACGCTGATGTTACAAGTCCAGGACCTGACGCTAACGCTGGGCGACACCCCGCTACTCCGCCGCGTCAACTTTACCGTGCAACCAGGCGAGATCCTCACGCTAATGGGCCCCTCCGGCAGCGGCAAATCTACCCTTTTTGCCTGGATGATCGGCGCGCTAGGCGGTGAGTTTCGCGCCAGCGGCGGGCTATGGCTGAACGAACGTCGCTGCGACCTGCTGCCTACGGAAAAGCGGCGCATTGGCATTCTGTTTCAGGATGCACTGCTGTTTGACCACCTGAGCGTTGGCGAGAATCTGAGACTGGCGCTCCCGGTCACTGTGGGTCGTCATGAACGTCAGCCACAGGTATTACAGGTGTTAGAGCAAGCGGGACTGATCGACTTTTACGCTCGCGATCCTGCCACCCTTTCCGGCGGTCAGCGTGCCCGCGTGGCGTTGTTACGTGCGCTGCTTGCACAACCAGACGCTCTGCTGCTGGATGAACCGTTTAGCCGACTTGACCAGCAGCTTCGCAACAGCTTTCGTCAGTGGGTGTTCAATGAATTGCAACACAGACAAATTCCGGTCGTTCAGGTCACGCACGATGCCGATGATGTTCCGTCTGGCGCCCGCTGTTTGCAGCTTGAAAACTGGCGGTGACGCGGGAAAGAATGCGTTACCGCAAGGTAATTACCCTACTTGAGGTGCAGAATAATGCTCCAATTTTCTTCGTCGGATGATTTGATGAAACGTGTTTCTCAACTGACCGCGCTGGCTCTTGCGCTCGGTCTTGCCTCTTCTGTATCTGCTGCACAAACAGCGAAAACCTTAACCTTTACGCATCTGTTACAGCAAAAAGGCACTGCTATTGATACGCGTGTCAGCGCATTTTATAACGGCTGGCCACAGCAGATTAACGGTACGCAAGGTCACGAACCGGGCGCGCTGAATCTTTCCGCCAGCTGGCTGTCTGCAATGAATAACGAGCAGTTGAGCACGTGGGCGCAGCAGCATCAGTTACAGAAAAATACCGACATCGCACTCTACGGCGACAGCAAAGATAACGACGCGGTCGCCAAGCGGCTGAAGGAAGCAGGTTATACCAATCTCTCTACCCTGAGTGACGCACTGCAACAGCCTGACCGCCTGCAAAAGCTACCGCACTTTGAGCAGCTGGTTTACCCGCAGTGGCTGCACGATCTCCAGCAAGGTAAAGATGTTCCGGCGAAACCCGCAGGTGATGTCAAAGTGATTGAAGCCGCCTGGGGCGCGCCGAAACTGTACCTGGTCAGCCATATCCCTGATGCTGGTTATATCGACACTAACGAGGTCGAAAGCGAACCGCTGTGGAACAAAGTCTCCGATGCACAGCTAAAAGCCCTGCTGGCGAAACACGGTATTCGCCATGACACCACCGTCGTGCTTTATGGCCGTGACGTATATGCGGCAGCGCGCGTGGCACAGATTATGCTGTATGCGGGTGTCAAAGACGTGCGTATCCTCGATGGCGGCTGGAAAACCTGGTCTGACGCAGACCTGCCGGTCGAACGTGGTTTACCTAAGAACGTCGAGCCCGCGCCTGATTTTGGCGTCACTATCCCCGCTCAACCGCAGCTGATGCTGGATATGGAACAGGCTCGCGGACTGTTGCATCGCAAAGATGCCTCACTGGTGAGTATTCGTTCCTGGCCAGAATTTATCGGCACCACCAGCGGCTATAGCTACATCAAGCCAAAAGGTGAAATCGCAGGCGCACGCTGGGGCCATGCGGGCAGCGACTCAACCCACATGGAAGATTTCCACAACCCGGACGGCACCATGCGCAGCGCCGACGATATCGCGGCTATGTGGAAAGAGTGGAATATCCTGCCGACTCAGCAAGTATCCTTCTACTGCGGTACCGGCTGGCGCGCGTCAGAGACCTTTATGTACGCCCGCGCGATGGGCTGGCAGAACGTCAGCGTGTATGACGGCGGCTGGTACGAGTGGAGCGCCGACCCGAAAAATCCGATTGTGACAGGTGAGCGTAAAGTGGATAGCACGCTTTAATGGGGTTATTAGTGGTGCTGGGTTCATGCCAATAGCGTTGTAATAAGATAGCTTGGGGACGTTCGCCTCCCCAAGCTATCCCCTGATGAACTCACTTACCTTGACAGAAGTTCAACGTCTACCTGTTCATTATCTTCATCTTTATTTATAAATGTGCCGTCATCACAAACAAGGATCTCGTCTCCGTCCACCCAGACAGCCGCGTCAGCCTGCCCCCCACCATCAACACGCCAGGTGGACCCATCATCAAGAGTAATCAGTGAGCCATCATCGCTCTTCGTTTGTATGCTGTAGCCAGATTCACAGCTTGCAAATACCCCCAAAGGAAGGGTTAGTAAGCTAGCCAATAGAATTATTTTTCTCATAATTAGTGTCCTAAAATCATTTCACGTCGAACCCGCTGCGCATCAACAAGTAACTCTTCCCGACTCAGGCTACCAGTTTGTATTCTTCTTGTTATCTCCGCCGAGCATATCCCAGATCGATCGCCATAATGTGTCCAGGTAGGCCAGCTACCCTCCGTGAACTCCCCACCTTCAGCACAACCAACTAGCAAGTAATTGTTCAACCCACTTGCTTGATATTCACTGACTTGATGAACACAGCCTGACAACATTAAACAACCAGCAATCAGCCCAAACCGCTTACTGATCATAAGAACAATATCCACCCTTATGGTGAGAACCGGTACCGCCGTGTGGATGCTGCCCTTTCGGGCAAGCCATTGCAGATGCTGCTACCAGCAGCAAACCTAAACACATCATCAATTTTTTAAATTTCATGCGAATTTCCTTAGCTAATAAAAAACCCGCGCATCATGCGCGGGTTCAGGTGCTAATTTGTGAGTGATGGTGCTATTTGGGAAGGACTAGGCCAAATGCCGTGGCGGCGGTCTTAATTAACTCAATTTATTAAGAATTTCTATCTGTGTGTAAATTACCTATTTTATTTTTCTGACGAATTAAGCCCTTTCAGCGTCATGTACCCACCCCACACCCGGTTAAACGTCGTCAACCAGCACAGCGTGCCAAACACCCACGCCATCCACGCGAACCACGCCGGAAACAGGCAGCCCAGAACAAACAACAGGATAGTCTCAGTGCCTTCGGTTAGCCCGCCCAAGTAGTAAAACGATTTATGCGCATAACCGGGGTTATCAATTTGATGCTTCGCCGCCAGGGCGGCAAACGCCAGAAAACTGCTGCCGGTGCCCATAAAAGCAAATAACAGCCAACCTCCCGCTACCGCATTTGCCGTAGGGTCAGCAAGAATAAAACCGAACGGCACCAGCGCGTAAAACAAAAAGTCGAGAGCGATATCGAGAAAACCGCCCGCATCCGTGAGCCCTCGTCGTCGGGCAAGCGCACCATCGAGGCCATCAAACAGTCGGTTTAACACAATCGCCACCAGCGCTGCGCCGTACCAGCCTAGCGCCAGAAAAGGCAGTGCCAGTACGCCAATGGCAAATCCCACAAGGGTAATACCATCAGCTGAAATGCCGGGACGGTCCAGTGCATCAACCGCCCGATTCAACCACGGTTTCAGCCGGGGGTGCAGGTGTTTATCAAGCATTAGTTTTGTCCCCAACCGGACACAGGCCCTGCGATGGGATCTCCAGTGCACTGTTAAATCGCGCGGATAAATTCTGAAACGCCACCAGCGCGGTCATTTCGGTTATCTGCGCATCGCTAAAGTGACAGTGTAACTCATCTTTAATGATTTCAGTGATGTGTGGCGGCGTCGCGGTCATGCCATCCGCGTAAGCAAGCGCGGCACGTTCAGCCGGGTTAAACACCGTGGCAGCCTGCCAGTCGCTAAGCGCCAGCACCTTATCCATGGCGCCACTGCGCTGTGCCAGACGCAGACTATTGGCATCGATGCAAAACGCACAGTCGCATTGCTGTGACACCCGGGTCAGCAGTAATGCCCGCAGCGTAGGCTCAAGCCGGGCCTTCTTACGTTCGAGGTATCCCACGAACAGCGCCACTAGCCAGAAAAGCCGCGGCATTCGCCCCCACCAGCGGGTAGGGTTGAGCACGCTGCCATAATGTTTTTGCTGCATCGCAACGAGAGGTTTCAAACTAAGCGGTAACTTATCGAGCGGCTGCACCCAGGGTTGTTGATTTTTCACCCGCAGACTCCTGCAAAACTTGGGTAAACGACAAAGCAGCGATAATATGACATTCCATTCATCACGTCTTTGACCACTATGCTGAAAACTATTGATGTTGTTGCCGCCATTATCGAACAAGACGGCAAAATTCTCCTCGCCCAGCGCCCTACCCATGCCGATCAGGCGGGGCTTTGGGAATTTGCAGGAGGCAAAGTTGAGGCTGGTGAAAGCCAGCCAGAAGCGCTCGTGCGCGAGCTACATGAAGAACTGGCGATCCACGCTTATCCCGGTTGCTACATTGCCAGCCACCAGCGCGAAGTTTCCGGACGAATGATTCATCTGCACGCCTGGCATGTGCCGCGCTTTGACGGCGAAATTATCGCGCGTGAGCATAGTGCGCTGGCATGGTGTACGCCGCTAGAGGCGCTCAATTATGAGCTTGCTCCGGCCGATATCCCGCTTCTTCATGCGTTTATGGCTTTACCCGCCGCCACACAAGCGGATTCGTGCTAATGGCGCGTTCGTCACGCTGGCATTGTAAAAGCACACCATCGGTTTTAATGACTGCGCCTTCCGAATAGTTCTGATCCTGATAAATGCAGCACTGTGCGCATGGCTGCGCGCGCTGGGTATTGCCATTGCTGCTAAAGACTTCAGGCGGAACGTTAACTTCCACCTGCGGCCTCGCCTGCACGGTCTGGCAAAACAGCACCATTACCCCCACAATCCATAACATTTTCATTCGCTATCTCCTTAAAAAATCTCTTCTTATAACTATCGACCAAATGGGTAGTGAACTTAACTTTTTCCCACCATCGCTTTTAGTTATGACCCTACCCTGAATATTAATTTTATTACGCCTGGGGAAATTCCTTGTCATCCGTTAGCAGGGTAGTGATATAGTCGAAATAACGCACTGTATTAAACACAACCATAACAACTACATACATCCACAATCATAAGAGGTACTTATACTTATGGACAAGGTTTGCTCCCTGGACTCCTTCCTGGCTCATGTTCAACAACGCGACCCACACCAGACCGAATTTGCTCAGGCTGTACGCGAAGTCATGACAACGCTCTGGCCGTTCCTCGAACAGAACCCGCACTATCGCCAGCTTTCTTTGCTGGAGCGATTGGTTGAACCTGAGCGTGTTATTCAGTTCCGCGTCGTGTGGGTAGACGACCGCAACCAGGTTCAGGTTAACCGCGCATGGCGCGTGCAGTTCAGTTCGGCTATCGGGCCGTACAAAGGCGGGATGCGTTTCCACCCTTCCGTTAACTTGTCCATTCTGAAATTCCTCGGCTTCGAACAGACCTTTAAAAACGCGCTCACCACCTTGCCTATGGGCGGCGGTAAAGGCGGTTCTGATTTCGATCCGAAAGGTAAAAGCGAAGGCGAAGTCATGCGCTTCTGCCAGTCGCTGATGACCGAACTGTATCGTCATCTGGGTGCGGATACCGACGTGCCTGCCGGTGATATCGGCGTAGGGGGTCGTGAAGTCGGCTTTATGGCCGGGATGATGAAAAAACTCTCCAACAACACGGCCTGTGTTTTTACCGGCAAAGGGCTTTCTTTCGGCGGCAGTCTGATTCGTCCGGAAGCAACGGGTTACGGTCTGGTCTATTTCACCGAAGCGATGCTCAAACGCCATGGCCTTGGTTTTGAAGGTATGCGCGTGGCCGTTTCCGGTTCCGGCAACGTGGCACAGTACGCTATCGAAAAAGCGATGGAGCTGGGCGCGCGCGTCATTACAGCCTCCGACTCCAGCGGTACCGTGGTAGATGAAGCAGGCTTCACCACAGAAAAACTGGCCCGTCTGTGCGCAATCAAAGCCAGCCGCGACGGTCGCGTTGCCGACTATGCGCGTGAATTTGGTCTGGTGTATCTGGAAGGCCAACAGCCGTGGAGCGTGCCGGTCGATATCGCCCTGCCATGCGCAACCCAGAACGAGCTAGATGTTGAAGCTGCCCGGGTGCTTATCGCCAACGGCGTGAAAGCTGTAGCCGAAGGTGCCAACATGCCAACCACCATTGAAGCAACCGATTTGTTCCTCGATGCAGGCGTGCTGTTCGCACCGGGTAAAGCGGCGAATGCCGGCGGTGTTGCCACATCCGGTCTGGAAATGGCGCAAAACGCCGCGCGTATGGGCTGGAAAGCGGAGAAGGTTGATGCGCGTCTGCATCACATCATGCTGGATATCCACCACGCCTGCGTTGAGCACGGTGGTGAAGCGAAACAAACCAACTATGTTCGCGGCGCGAATATCGCCGGATTTGTGAAAGTGGCCGATGCGATGTTGGGACAAGGCGTAATTTAATCACGGTCAGGGGTGCCTGATGGCGCTACGCTTATCAGGCCTACAGGTTGTGAACGATGTAGGCCGGATAAGGCATCGCCGCCATCCGGCACCACAGCGCAACGACCTCACCTTATACGGCCTACGCGTCAGGCGCCGGGCTTGCTGCCCGCTTTTTCCCTTTGCCTTTGCTGAACGTTTTCTTCGCCCCTCCTGCCGGGGCCGCTAATCCTCTGAATTGTCTTACCGGCGTACTTCGCGCTTGGTCAATCAACTGGAACAACGTCCCCACCAGCGGCTGCATAAAGTCCTGGTAGCGGCACTGCTTTTCGCTGATTTGCGTCAGGGTCGATTCCCAATGTGCAGTCATATCCGGGCGGGTGGCCATCTCAGGTAGGGAATGGAACAGCGCGCGACCGGGATCGGTTGAGATAATATAGCGCCCTTTCTTGCTCAGAAAACCGCGCTTGAACAACAGCTCGATAATCCCTGCTCGGGTGGCTTCGGTGCCTAAACCGTCGGTGGCACGCAGGATCTTCTTCAGATCCTTATCCTGCACAAACCTGGCGATACCGGTCATCGCTGACAGCAGCGTTGCATCGGTAAAATGGCGCGGCGGCTGGGTTTGACGTTCAACCACTTCACCGTTTTCACACAGCAGTTCATCGGCTTTTGCTACCACCGGCAACGGTGTGCCATCGTTCTCTTCATCGCGTTCTTTTGCCCCCAGCAGCGCGCGCCAGCCGGCTTCCGCTAGGAAACGGGCTTTAGCGACAAACTTACCGTTGGCAATGTCCAGATCGATCTGGCACTTGCGGTACACCGCGTCAGGGCAAAACTGCATCAGATACTGAGTGGCGACCAGACGATAAACCTTGGCTTCGTTTTCCGTAAGATTCACATTACTGGCTCGCGCGGTGGGAATGATCGCGTGGTGAGCATCGACTTTTTTGTCATCCCAGCAGCGGTTGCGGATATCAGGATCGACCACCGGTTGCGGCAACAGATCCGCTGCATGGACGCTGATGGCATTCATCACCGCCTGACGCCCGGCGAAATGTTCTTCCGGCAGGTAACGACTATCGGAACGCGGATAGGTAATCAACTTGTGGGTTTCATACAGCTTCTGGCAGATATCCAACACATTCTGCGCACTAAAGCCAAAGCGCTTGGCGGCCTCAATCTGCAAGGCCGACAGCGAGAACGGCAGCGGGGCCGGTTCTGAATCCCGTTTATCGTTATAAGCAGTAACCAACGCAGGCTGGCCGCTAATGCGCTTCACGACGTGCTCCGCCAGCGTTCGGTTAAGCAAGCGCCCTTCTTCATCCTGATGTGGTTCGCAGGCTTCGCTCGGCTGCCAGGTAGCGGTAAAACGCTCGTCTTTAGGCGTCACGATATGCGCCTTCACTTCAAAGAAGTCTTTCGAGACGAAGTTTTCAATCTCTTCATCACGGCGAACCACCAGCCCAAGCACCGGCGTCTGCACGCGGCCCACGGAAAGTACGCCCTGATAGCCCGCGTTACGCCCCAGAATGGTGTAAGCGCGGGTCATGTTGATGCCGTACAACCAGTCGGCGCGAGCACGAGCCAGCGCTGACACGCACAGCGGGATAAATTCGCTGTTAGCGCGCAGGCGAGAAATCGCCCGCTCAACCGCCTGAGGATTAAGGTCGTTTATCAAACAACGCTGTACCTGACGGCGTTTGTCGGCCGCCAGATCCAGGTAGTCCAGCACTTCATCCACCAACAGTTGCCCTTCGCGGTCGGGGTCACCGGCATGGACGACTTCACTGGCCTCATGAATAAAACGCTTAATGACGTTAAGCTGCTTGGTCACCGACGCGCGCGGCTGAAGCTGCCATTTTTCCGGAACAATCGGCAAATCCTGAAGGTTCCAGCGCGCGTAGCGGCTGTCATAGGCATCCGGCTGCGCCTGCTCCAGCAGGTGACCAATACACCAGGTCACCACCTGACCATTACCACATTCAATAAAACCGTCGCCTTTGCGATGAGGCTTAGGCAGGACGTCGGCAATGGCGCGTGCCAGGCTCGGTTTTTCCGCGATAAACAGGCGCATCGGTTTAGCGCAGCTCGATCATCGGACGGCCACCGCGCGCGGTCACCAGTTCGCCGATGGCGGTCAGGTTAATACCAAATTCAGCCGCCGCTGCGTGAACGGCGTCCTCAGCATCAGGCGTCACCGCGATAAGCAGGCCGCCGGAGGTTTGCGGATCGCACAGCAGCGCACGTTGGTCATCGCTCATGGCACCCATCATGTGACCGTAGCTGGCAAAGTTACGTTCGGTACCGCCAGGCACTGCGCCCAGCGCGATATACTCTTCCACACCCGGCAGTTTCGGCACGGTATTAAAATCAATTTGCGCCTGCACGCCCGCCCCCTGGCACATTTCGCTCAGGTGACCCAACAGACCAAAGCCGGTGACATCGGTCATCGCCTTCACGCCGTCGATGTTAGCAAAAGCAGAACCGACCAGGTTCATCTGGCACATCACTTCTGTCGCCAGCCCCTGATGTTCAGGTTTTAGCAGCGATTTTTTCTCAGCGGTGGTCAACACACCGATCCCCAGCGGCTTGGTCAGGAACAGTTTACAACCGGCCTCGGCGGTGCTGTTTTTCTTCACCCGTTCCGTCGGTACGATACCGGTGACGGCGAGCCCGAAAATCGGCTCAGGCGCATCGATAGAGTGACCGCCCGCCAGCGCAATACCGGCCTGTTTGCAGGCAAAACGTCCGCCTTCGGTGACTTCACGGGCAATTTCGGGCGCCAGTTTATTGATTGGCCAGCCGAGGATGGCAATCGCCATAATCGGTTTACCGCCCATCGCAAAGATGTCGCTGATGGCGTTCGTGGCGGCGATACGGCCAAAGTCGAACGGATTGTCGACAATCGGCATAAAGAAATCGGTGGTGCTGATAACGGAGGTGCCGTTACCAAGGTCATAGACAGCAGCATCATCGCTTGTTTCGTTGCCAACAAGCAGGTTCGGGTCGATAAACTTCGTTTGATCGCTGTGCAGGATGGTCTGCAACACCTTTGGTGAAATTTTACAACCGCAACCCGCTCCGTGGCTGTACTGGGTTAAACGAATGGCCTGCTCGCTCATGGACAACTCCTGTCATTGCTCTGGCATATGCGTAAGGGCTGTATGTTAACGCCAGAACCGGGCGGTGATAAGTACGACTGTCTGAATTAGAGGGTATTTGCCTGGAATCCAGACAATCGTCGCGGATTTTCAGAGATAACGGACAAATGGGGCCGTATCCGGCGCGACAATCGTGGTCGACGCTTTCAACTGTGGCGTTCCCAGATACAAGAAACCGACGATTTTATCCTGTGCACCGCAGTCAAGGCCTTCACGCACGACTGGACTCTCCGTCAGCGCGCCGCTGCGCCAGATGCCGTTAAAGCCCTGCGCCACCGCCGCCATTTGCATCGCCATCACCGCGCAACCCGCCGACATTTCTTGTTCCCAGACAGGTACTTTGGGGTGATCCTGGCATTTCGCGATAACCGCAATAATCATCGGTGCACGAAACGGTGCATTGCGCGCTTTTTCAATCGCCTTCTCATCACTTTGCGCCGCAACCGCGCCCTGCTCCAGCAAGTTGCTAAAACGTGCACGCCCTTCGCCTTCAATGATAACGAACTGCCACGGCTGCAAGGTGCCGTGATCCGGTGCACGCATGCCGGCGCGTAGAATATTTTGCAGCGGCTCACCGGCCGGTGCGGGTTCCGCCAGACGCGAAGCGCTACGGCGATTTACCAGTAATTCCAGGGCATCCATTAGGTCACTCCTCTCACGTTATTTTTCATAAAATTAACATGCGCGAGGAATTTGTTACAGCGCAGAAGGCGATTCCTGCTGACAACGGGCAACGGTCTATTTAGGATAGCCAAACGTTTTACCGTTTCGGTGAACCTTTTTCGTTATTGCAGGGAGAATACATGCGAACCGTATGGCGCTTTATTGCCGGATTCTTTAAATGGATGTGGCGATTACTTAATTTCGTCCGTGAACTGGTGTTTAACCTGGTCTTTATTTTACTGGTGCTGGTGTGTGTCGGTATCTGGATGCAGGTTAGCTCCAGCAGCACCGCAGAACGTAGCAGCCGGGGTGCATTGCTGATGGACATCAGCGGCGTGGTGGTGGATAAACCGTCTACCAGCAGCAAGCTTAGCGTTATCGGCAAACAGATTTTTGGCGCTTCCTCAGATCGCCTGCAGGAAAACTCCCTGTTTGATATTGTGCAAACTATTCGCCAGGCGAAGGATGACCGCAATATCACCGGTATCGTGCTGGATCTGAAGAACTTTGCCGGTGGCGATCAGCCGTCTATGCAGTACATCGGTAAAGCGCTGCGCGAGTTCCGCGACAGCGGCAAGCCGGTCTACGCGATTGGTGACAGCTACAGTCAGGGTCAGTACTACCTTGCCAGCTTCGCCAATAAAATCTGGTTATCGCCACAGGGCGTGGTGGATCTACATGGTTTCGCGACCAACGGTCTGTACTACAAAACGTTGCTCGATAAGCTGAAAGTCTCCACCCACGTGTTCCGCGTCGGCACCTACAAGTCCGCCGTTGAGCCGTTTATTCGCGACGATATGTCCCCGGCCGCGCGTGAAGCGGACAGCCGCTGGATTGGCGAGCTGTGGCAGAACTACCTTAATACCGTAGCGGCGAATCGTCAGATCACCGCACAACAGGTCTTCCCTGGCGCACAGGCGATGCTTGATGGCTTACGTCAGGCTGACGGCGATACGGCAAAATACGCGCTGGATAACAAACTGGTCGATACGCTGGCCTCCAGCGCCGATATCGAAAAAGCGATGACCAAGGCGTTTGGCTGGAGTAAAGCGGAAAATAACTTCCGCGCCATCAGCATGTACGACTACGCGGTGAAAACCCCGGCAGATACCGGCTCAAGCATTGCGGTCGTCTTCGCAAACGGTGCCATCATGGACGGCGAAGAAACGCCGGGTAACGTCGGCGGCGATACCACGGCGGCGCAGATTCGCGATGCGCGTCTGGATCCAAAAGTGAAAGCCATCGTGCTGCGTGTTAACAGCCCAGGTGGCAGCGTCAGCGCCTCCGAAGTAATCCGTGCAGAACTGGCTGCGGCGAAAGCGGCAGGTAAACCGGTGGTCGTTTCAATGGGTGGCATGGCGGCCTCTGGCGGTTACTGGATTTCAACACCTGCGGATTACATTGTGGCTAGCCCAAGCACGTTGACCGGTTCTATCGGCATCTTTGGGGTGATTAACACCGTAGAAAACACGCTCGATTCAATCGGCGTACATACCGACGGTGTTGCGACCTCTCCGCTGGCAGATATGGCGGTGACCAAAGCATTGACGCCTGAAGTTCAGCAGATGATGCAGCTCACCATCGAGAACGGCTACAAACGCTTTATTACCCTTGTCGCACAGTCGCGTAAGAGCACGCCGGAAGCTATCGATAAGATAGCTCAAGGCCATGTGTGGACAGGACAGGACGCTAAAGCCAACGGGCTGGTCGACAGTCTGGGTGATTTCGATGATGCGGTGGCAAAAGCCGCGGAACTGGCGAAGGTGAAAACCTGGCACATTGACTATTATCAGAGCGAACCGACGTTCTTCGATATGGTGATGGACAGCATGTCCGGTTCGGTACGCGCGGCCCTGCCGCAGGCATTGCAGGCGTATCTGCCGGCCCCGCTGGCCTCTGCTGCCAGTGCGGTCAAAGCCGAAAGCGATAAGCTCGCCGTGTTTAATGACCCGCAAAATCGCTATGCAATTTGCCTAAGCTGCGCCAATATTCGCTAATCGCAATCCCCTCCTTAACGGAGGGGATTTTCTTTAGATTAATCATTCGACGACCTCATGCAAAAAAAATCCATTTACGTCGCCTACACCGGCGGGACCATCGGGATGCAGCGCTCAGAACACGGCTACATTCCGGTTTCCGGTCATCTTCAGCGCCAGCTGGCGCTGATGCCTGAATTCCATCGGCCAGAAATGCCGGATTTCACCATCCATGAGTACGACCCGCTGATGGACTCTTCCGATATGACGCCGGAAGACTGGCAGCATATCGCCGAAGATATCAAAGCGCATTACGATGAGTACGATGGTTTTGTTATTCTGCACGGCACAGATACCATGGCCTTCACCGCCTCGGCACTGTCATTTATGCTGGAGAATCTGGGTAAACCGGTTATCGTCACCGGGTCGCAGATCCCGCTGGCGGAGCTGCGTTCCGACGGTCAAATCAACCTGCTGAACGCGCTGTATGTTGCGGCGAATTACCCGATTAACGAAGTCACGCTGTTCTTCAATAATCGCCTCTATCGCGGTAACCGCACCACCAAAGCCCATGCCGACGGCTTTGATGCGTTTGCCTCACCAAACCTGGCACCGCTGCTGGAAGCCGGGATTCATATTCGTAAACTAGGGACACCGCCCGCACCGCACGGTGAAGGCGAACTGATTGTGCATCCCATCACCCCGCAGCCCATTGGCGTGGTGACGATTTACCCGGGTATTTCCGCCGATGTGGTGCGCAACTTCCTGTTGCAGCCGGTGAAAGCGCTGATCCTGCGTTCCTATGGCGTCGGTAATGCGCCGCAGAACGGCAATTTTATTAAAGAGCTGACCGAAGCCAGCCACCGTGGGATCCTGGTGATTAACCTGACCCAGTGCATGTCCGGCAAGGTGAATATGGGCGGTTATGCCACCGGCAATGCGCTGGCGCAGGCGGGGGTAATTAGCGGTTCCGATATGACGGTAGAAGCGACGCTGACCAAGCTGCACTACCTGCTGAGTCAGGGGCTGGATACTGAGACCATCCGTCAGGCGATGCAGCAGAACCTGCGCGGCGAACTGACGCCGGACGACTAAGGAGAAATCATGACGCAACGTGCTCTGTTATTGGTGGATCTACAAAACGATTTTTGCGCCGGCGGCGCGCTCGCTGTCGCCGAGGGTGACAGCACCATCGATGTGGCGAATCTGATGATCCGCGCCAGTAAAATCCTCGGTGATGTGGTAGTGGCAAGCCAGGACTGGCACCCCGCCAACCACGGCAGTTTCGCCAGTCAGCACGGCGTTGAGCCGTACAGTCAGGGAACACTGGATGGATTGCCGCAAACTTTTTGGCCGGACCACTGCGTGCAGAACAGCGACGGTGCCGCATTCCATCCGCTGCTGACAACGCGGGATATTGATGCGGTGTTCCATAAAGGTGAAAGCGCCAATATCGACAGCTACAGCGCCTTCTTTGACAACGGTCACCGACAGAAAACCGGGCTCGATGCGTGGCTTCGTGAGCACGATATCAACGAATTAATCGTGCTGGGACTGGCGACCGACTATTGCGTGAAGTTCACCGTCCTTGATGCATTGCAGTTGGGATACACGGTTAACGTGATAACCAACGGCTGCCGCGGCGTAAATATACAGCCGCACGACAGCGCCAACGCTTTTATGGACATGGCCGCAGAAGGTGCGACGCTCTATACGCTGGATGACTGGCTCGAAACACAAAGTTAATACCTTACCGTAGCCCGGACGAGGTGCGCCAGCGCCGACTCCGGGGATGCACCAGCGTCCCCCCTTGATTTAACCTTCCATTCACGTGAACCCCCTCTCAGATTTAACCCAGCGGCAATGCTATGTTCAAACGGTTGTTTTTTCGCCACGCCTTGCTGTGGCGTGTTGGTTTTTTTAATGTCAAAGAGGACCGTGTATGAAAATTTTGCCTTTGCTGGCAGCATTACCCCTGCTCTGCGCGTCGGTTGTTTCCGCTAATTCCCTGATGTCCGTTGGCTATTTCAACGGTGGTGGTGATGTCACTGCAGGCCCTGGCGGCGATATTGATAAGCTCGATGTCCGCCAGATAACCCACCTGAACTATTCGTTTGGTCTTATCTATAACGATGAGAAAGATGAAACCAATGACGCGTTGAAAGACGCCACAAAACTGCACCAGATTTGGTTATCGCCGAAGGTGCAGGCCGATTTAGCAAAAATCCCCGTCTTGCGTAAACAGAACCCGAATCTGAAGGTATTGCTTTCCGTCGGCGGCTGGGGCGCGCGCGGCTTCTCAGGTGTCGCGGCAACACCTGAAGCGAGAGCGGTATTTATTCGCTCCGCGCAGGAGGTGGTGGCGAAATATGGTCTTGATGGGATCGACCTTGACTGGGAGTATCCGGTCAACGGCGCATGGGGTTTGGTTGCCAGCCAGCCTGCAGATAAAGATAACTTCACCACGCTGCTGAAAGAGCTTCGTACCGCGTTTGGTCACAACAAGCTGGTGACGATCGCCGTCGGCGCCAACGCCGAAAGCCCGAAAAGCTGGGTGGATGTGAAGGCGATTGCCCCACTGCTGGATTACATCAACCTGATGACCTACGACATGGCGTATGGCACCCAATATTTCAACTCCAATCTGTATGATTCAACCCAGTGGCCCACCGTCGCCGAGGCGGATAAATACAGCGCTGATTTTGTAGTGAATAACTATTTAGCTGCCGGTTTGAAACCAAGCCAAATGAATCTGGGTATCGGTTTTTATGGACGCGTGCCGAAACGTAGCGTTGAACCTGGTATTGACTGGACTAAGCCGGATGCGCAGAACAATCCGGTAACGGAACCGTATTTTGGTCCACAGCAGGTAGACTTGTTTAAATCGCTGGGCGTCGATTTGAGTAAGGATACCTATGTGAAATATAACGATATTGTCGCAAAACTGCTTAATGACCCGCAGAAGCGTTTCACCGAGCACTGGGATGACCAGGCGAAGGTGCCGTATTTGTCGGTGAAGTCGAGCGATGGCAAGTCGTTGTTTGCGCTCTCCTATGAGAACCCGCGTTCGGTCAGTATCAAAGCTGATTACATCAAGAGCAAAGGGCTCGGGGGCGCGATGTTCTGGGAGTATGGCGCAGATGACAACAACCAACTGGCAAAACAGTTGGCTGAGTCGCTCGGGATTAAACACTAGCGCTCGTCCCGGCGGCGCTGCGCTTGGCCGGGCTACCATATTGTGTCCGGCCAACGGATATTGCGGCGAGTAGCCCGGACGAGGCGATTACGCCGACGCCGGGGAGGCTCGGCGCAAAGGACTATACCGGCGTCAAAATCCCACTGTTAGTGTGAATACGATAACCGGCCCCCGGATGTGGGGCCTGCAAACGCGCACTGCCGCCAAACAGCTTCTCACGTAAGGTTCCCTCACGGTATTCCTGCTTGTAGACGCCGCGTTTTTGCAATTCCGGGATCAGCAATTCCACCACGTCGGTAAAGGTTTCATGTGTCACCGCATAGGCGAGGTTAAAACCATCGACATCCGTCTCTTCAACCCACGACTGTAGCTCATCGGCAACGGTTTCGGCGCTGCCGACGGTCAGCGGGCCAAAACCACCAATACCCACCCAATCGGCCATCGCTTTCACCGACCACTGCCTGTCAGGGTCAGCCGTGGAGAAGGTATCCACCACCGACTGAATGGCGTTGGTTTTCGAATAGGTAAATACTTCATCCGGTTGATATTGGCTAAAATCAATCCCCGTCCAGCCAGAAATCAGCGCCAGCGCACCTTCGTAGCTGGTCCAGTTTTTATATTCCTGCCATTTGGCCTGCGCCGCTTTGTCGGTTTCCCCCACAATCGTGGTCTGCATATTAAATATCAGAATACTGTGCGGATCGCGTCCGGCCTCTTGTGCGCGGCGGCGAATATCCGCCACTGTTTTTTTCAAGGCGCTTTTCGACGGTGATGCGACAAAAACACACTCAGCGTGGCTCGCAGCAAACTGCTTACCACGGCTGGAGGCCCCGGCCTGATACAACACCGGCGTACGCTGAGGTGATGGTTCGCACAAATGATGGCCCGGGACATCGAAGAATTTACCATGATGATTAATCGCGTGGATCTTACTCGGATCGCTAAAAATACGACGTTCACGGTCGCGTAAAATCGCCCCCTCCTCCCAACTGCCTTCCAGCAGTTTGTACACCACTTCGAGATATTCATCGGCGTAGTCATAGCGCGCATCGTGCGCCGTTTGCGCTTGCTGGCCGATATTGCGCGCGCCGCTTTCCAGATAGGAGGTGACGATATTCCAGCCCACGCGCCCTTTGGTTAAATGGTCGAGCGTCGACAAGCGACGAGCAAACGGATACGGATGCTCAAACGACAACGATGCGGTGAGACCAAACCCCAGATGCTCAGTCACCAGCGCCATTGGTGTCACCAACGCCAGCGGATCGTTGACCGGCACCTGCGCCGCCTGGCGAATCGCCGCGTCGCCATTACCGTTAAAGACGTCATACACGCCAAGCACATCGGCAATAAACAGGCCGTCAAACTTTCCACGTTCCAGTAACCGTGCCAGATCGACCCAATACTCCAGATCTTTATACTGCCAGGAACGATCGCGTGGGTGCGCCCACAGGCCTGGCGATTGATGGCCGACACAGTTCATATCAAAAGCGTTCAGACGAATTTCACGTTGTGATGGCATAACGGTCTCCCGATGCACCCGGCATATGACCCGGCGCAAACAATAGTGATGATGGATTTACGATAAGACGAGCTGACGGCAGCCCAGCGTTTCCAGGACGTTTCGCGCAACCTGTTGCGCATGGTCGGCGACCTGCGGCAACCCCATTAGCTCGCCAAAACGTCCGCGTGCGGCGGGCCCGGCCACCCAAACATTCGCTGAAGCCTGTGACACTGTATTCACGTCAATGCCCATTCCTAGCGGGTCGGGGCGAATCAAACTGGCCTGCTGTAAAGCCTGTAAGAAGGGCTGACTGGCAATCAGATCCGTATGATCGGGGCCAGTGGTCAGCACCAGGTAATCCACCGTTTCCTGCAGCGGCTTTCCACCACGTAGCGTCAGGTTGAGACAAAAACCCTGCGCAAGTACGTCGAGGGTGTGTAGACGTGCGGCAAGCGGACGAAACATTCCCGCACGGCGCTTGTCGGCAATCGACTGGGCGACCTGCGGGGCAATACGGTAGCGATGAACATCCCAGTAACGCCGCAGATGACGTAAGAATTGGCGCTTCTCCACCTCACTGAACTGTTGCCAGATAGCCTGTCCCTGCTGACGTACGGCATCCAGCACCACCTGCCACGGTAAGCCAACCGCGCTGGCGCGTTGGATGTCAGCGCGGACCTGGCGTAAACGCTGGCGTAAGGTGCCGGATTGATAATCGCCCGACCACTTCGACAGATTTGTCGGGCCATTGGACCGAGACAGTAAACCGTGGCGTGAAAATGCCACTATCTCGCCCTGATGACCAAGACGTGCCAGCGACGCCACGACGTCCGCCATGCTAAGCGCGGTTCCCATAATGGCCACCTTCGCGTGAGTCGGGATCGCCGCCAGCGCCTCTGCCCGCCACGGATTGGCAATCAAACGCGGGTGATGGGCTAACGCGCGCATCGCAGCAGGTAAACGTGGCGGCGGATGGCGGATGGCAAGGACAACGCTATCGGCCCGCAGGCGTCGTCCTGTGCTGGTCACGACGTAGCCTGCTTGCCAATCCACTGCACGTTCCTGAAGATGCGCCACACGATTGTTCTGCGCTTTTGCCGCGTTGACGAACGCGGCCTCGACGTAGCGACCAAACGCCCCACGCTGTGGGTACACGCTACCGTCAGCCTGCTGCGCGAGCGGATCCTGTGGAAAATCGCCGTGTCGGCGATACCAGCGGTCGAAGGCGCCGTCATCGTCTCCGGCCAGTTGCATCCGCGCGGCGGGAACGTTAATCCTATGGGCCGGGTCGGTTGCCGAGTAGGCCACGCCCTGTCCCAGATGTTCACGCGGTTCAATCACGCTGATACGCACCGGGCGTGTGGCCTCACGCATTAAATGAATCGCCACCGCCGTACCGCTAAAACCGCCGCCGACAATCACAATATGGGGCTCTGACATATGCCCTCCCTCAGCTCGCGCTGACGTGTTTGGCAGGGCGCGTCGCCCCACCGATGGTTTCACCAAACGGCCCGGTGTTCACCTGGCCTTTCGCCGAACGCGGCTGCGTGCTGACCGGCAGCAGCGGCATCACCAGTTCCGCAAATCGATGCGCTTCTTCCAGATGTGGGTAGCCGGAGAAGATAAAGTTCGTCACGCCCAGCGCCTGATATTCACGGATGCGATCCGCCACCTGCTGTGGGCTTCCCACCAGCGCGGTTCCGGCACCGCCGCGCACCAGGCCAACGCCCGCCCATAGATTAGGGGCGATACGCAGTTTGTCGCGGTTACCGTTATGCAATGCACTCATTCGCGCCTGACCGGTAGAATCCATCCGGGCAAAAATCTGCTGCGCCTGGGCGATGGTGTCATCATCCAGATGGGCAATCAGCTTGTCTGCCGCAGCCCAGGCCTCTTCTTCCGTTTCACGCACAATCACGTGCAGACGGATACCGTATTCCAGTTCACGCCCTTTTTCTTCGGCACGGGCTTTCACCACCGCCAGCTTTTCGGCAACCTGCGCTGGCGGCTCGCCCCAGGTCAGGTAGGCATCAATATGGTCAGCTGCCACGTCAATAGCCTGTTCAGAGGAACCACCGAAATACAACGGTGGCCCATTTTTTTGTACCGTGGGGAACAGCACTTCAGCGCCTTCGACCTGTAGATGCTTTCCGTGATAGTCGACCTTTTCACCCGCCAGCAGGCGGCGATAGACCTCGAGAAATTCATGCGTCACTTCGTAACGCTCACCGTGGCTTAGGAAAATACCGTCACCTTTGTTCTCCACCGGATCGCCACCGGTGACAACGTTTATTAACAGCCGGCCTTCAGAAAGACGATCCAGCGTTGCAGCCATCCGTGCCGCCAGCGTCGGAGGCTGAAGACCCGGTCGAACCGCCACCAAATAACGCAGATTACGAGTAATGGGTGCCAGGGCGGCAGCCACCAGCCAGGAATCTTCACAGCTTTTCCCCGTGGGGATCAAAACGCCGTAGTAGCCGAGGCTGTCAGCCGCCAGCGCAACCTGCTGAAGATACGGTAAATCTACCGGACGACCGCCCTCGGTGGTGCCCAGATAGCGCCCATCGCCATGGGTAGGTAGAAACCAGAAGACCTTAATTTTCTCGGCGGCTTGTACTGTCATTATCCATTTCCTTTATAACTATATTTGGTATTTATAGAAGCGGTTATTTAAGTCAGTTATAAAGACAATAGCGAAATACGTGCCAGTTTTTAAAAATTAAAATAGTGTTATTTTTCATTGCATTACTTTCATTCCACAATGCTAGAACCTGTTGCAAACGCAACACATTGACGGCGGCAACTGCCGCAATGGCAACAATCTGCGCCTTTCCCCCTCTGGCAAAGAGCGACGGCAAAAGATACCGTCCTGAAAGGAATTCGCTGGAGACGACTCATGCTCAATACAGAACTCACCTCAACCGGCCCGGCGCTGGTTGACCCCGCTTCACAGGCCTTTCAAAAGGTGTTGGCTCGTCTTGCTCCCACCGATGCGACAGTACTGATCATCGGCGAAACCGGCACCGGCAAAGAGGTCGTTGCCCGCTATCTTCATCGCCACAGTCCACGCGCCAATGCGCCGTTTCTGGCGGTGAACTGCGGAGCATTAACTGAATCACTGGCTGAGTCCGAACTGTTCGGTCATGAGAAAGGCGCTTTCAGCGGGGCAACGCATACGCATCAGGGATGGTTTGAGGCCGCAGACGGCGGTACGCTGCTGTTGGACGAGATTGGCGAATTGAGCCTGGCGTTGCAGGTCAAGCTGCTACGTGTACTGCAGGAACGCGAAATCACTCGTGTCGGTTCCCATAAGCCTATCCGCATCAACGTCCGGGTTATTGCCGCCACGCACGTCGACCTGGCACAGGCGATCCAGGCACGACGCTTTCGCGAGGATCTGTTCTATCGCCTCAATATTGCCGCGGTCACCTTGCCGCCGCTGCGTCAGCGTCAACAAGATATCCCCGTTCTGGCCCAGCACTTTGTCGAGCTGTATGCCACGCGCTTAGGGCGTCCGGTGCCGCAGTTGAGTCCAGGTACGCTTGAGCGGTTGCTCAGCTATCCGTGGCCGGGCAATATCCGCGAACTGGAGAACGCCTTGCATAATGCGGTGTTGCTTAATCTGGACGAGGTGATTAGCCCTGAGCATCTGCGCTTAACATCCGTCATGTCAGCCCCCTCCTCATCAATCGATGAAGGCGATGAACTCGCCAGCTTTATGCGCCGCCAGATACAAATCCATAGCGGTGCGCTATACGACCGCCTGCTGCGCACCATGATCCACACCGCAATGAGCCACAGCGATAACAACCAAAGTCAGGCCGCCTCTTTACTGGGTATAAGCCGCCACACCTTGCGTACACAGCTTGCTCATCTGGGGGTGATTAAACAACGTCGGAAATCCACGGAATTGCCCCTGCCCGCGCCACGCGAGCGGGAACTGCGAATTGGCTACCAGCGCTTTGGTAATCTGGGCGTGCTGAAAGCGCGTCAGCTGCTGGAGCAATCTTTCGAGACGCTGGGGGTAAACGTGCTGTGGAGCGAGTATCCGGCAGGCCCGCAGCTGCTTCAGGCGCTGAGCAACGATGAAATTGATTTTGGTACCACCGGCGAGGCGCCGCCCATTTTCGCTCAAGCTAAAGATAATGCGCTGTTGTACGTCGCCTGGGAGCCACCGGCTCCGCGCAGCGTAGCAATGGTGGTGCCTAACGCCAGCGATATCCGCACGCCAGAACAGCTACGCGGTAAGCGGATTGCGCTAAACAAAGGATCAAACGTTCACTGGCTGTTAGTGCAAATTCTGGAAGAGGCCGGGCTGGGGCTTGATGACGTAAAAGTGGTGTATGCGCCACCCAAGTATCCGCTAACCGCCAGTGACTACCTGGCTGCCGACGCCTGGATGATGTGGGATCCGGTACTGAGCGCCGCCGAGCGCAGTGGCACGCTGCGGGTGCTGGCTACTGGCGAAGGTCGCGTTAACAACCATCAGTTTTACATTACCCGCCGTGAGTATGCGCAGCACAATGAGGAGATCATTGCCGGAATTGTGGCCGCACTGGTCAAAACCGGCAAGTTTATCGACCGCCACCGCCATGAAGCGGCGCAGCTACTGGCAAGCGAGCTGGGGTTAGATGTGGCTTCGCTGACCTGCGCACTGGCGCGACGAAGCCATCAGACACGGGAGATGGACATGCAAGCGCTGCGAGCGCAACAAACCATCGCCGACCGTTTCTACGCGCTGGGCCTGCTGAACAGGCCCGTCGCGGTCAGAGAGGCGATGTGGTACGCCCGGGAGCGGTTAATTGAGCCGTGGGCCGCCGCTTAATGCTGCTTAAAGGTGGCAATCGGCTTCGGTGAAATGCCGAAGTCTTCTTTGAGTTGCTGCTTGCTCTTCATCACCATCTGACCCTGGGTATCGATAGTCATGTGCTGCGCATCATCGTTATTTCGCGATTGCCAAAGCATGACGAGTTGCAGGCAGTTTTCTTTTTGCTCGGCGGTCAGTGCGACACCATCAGGCCATTTTCCCAGTTCAACGGCGGTGACTAAACGCTGGTAAATTTCCGGCGTCATATTGTCGATCATTTGCTCAATACTCATGTCCAGCTCCTTCTCCTCAGGAATAATTTGCTGAATCGTTTTTTCAACCTTTAGTTGAGGTCCCGCTCTCGTCATCCGTGAAGTTCAGCGAGGCGGAATTGACGCAAAAACGTTCGCCGGTTGGCTGTGGGCCATCTGGGAAAACATGCCCCAGGTGCGCATCACAATTTCCACACCGGATTTCAGTACGTTGCATGCCGTGCGAGTAATCGTTGAGATAACGAATGGCCGTGTCGCTGACCGGCTCAAAAAAACTCGGCCAGCCGCAACCGGAATCAAATTTACTTTGGGAATGGAAAAGCGGCGCATCACACACCAGGCAGTGGTAAATCCCGTCACGCTTGTTGTGCAGCAAACGCCCGGTGAATGGGGGTTCCGTGCCATGTTTCTGCGTGACATAGAACTGCATTTCACTGAGGGTATTTTTCAGATCATCTGGGGTGGGTTTGTTCACCATTTTGCTCACATCTCACTATGAAAAATACAATTAACAGTCGATTCTAACAAAACATTAACAATGAAGTGCGAACTTTTGTTCTAAACTTAATCGGCGTGAAAAGGCAGCTGGTTAATTGTGACGAACATCACATTTTTATCTTCTCCGCCCTTTAAAATTCCCGGCGCCGCCCTCATGTGGTTTCAAGCTCATAGGAAGAGTGAGACAGGTCAGTCGTGCAAAGCTTAGGCAGAGGATTGATTTGTCGCAATGATTGACACGATTCCGCTTGACGCTGCGTAAGGTTTTTGTAATTTTACAGGCAACCTTTTATTCACTAACAAATAGCTGGTGGAATATATGACTATCAAAGTAGGTA
>Ga0207655_1000501_pt1 | contig 50226 bp, 42 predicted proteins | sample KBSM44metaG_FD_184398 | JGI IMG/M metagenome (GOLD analysis project Ga0207655, IMG submission 184398) | Miscanthus rhizosphere microbial communities from Kellogg Biological Station, Michigan, USA - KBS M4-4 metaG (SPAdes) (version 2) | ecosystem: Host-associated > Plants > Roots > Rhizosphere >...
TACCAGGCCTACCAGGGCAACCGCAGCCGCCAAACGATGCTGTTTCATGCTATTTCCTTGTTCATGCGCCATAAGGGCAATCAGGGTAAAGCCGCGAGCTTAGCAGGCGGCCATGACCAATGGCTACCGGCATAGGAGCGGGTTTTAGTAAGGAAGTTCAGTTGTTAAACGCTTATTAATGCGAGCGTTTGCAGCCATTGGCCAGTATTGACCCGTTGTGCCGTTTTTGCGCGGTCCAACCAGGGATTTATTTCGCTGGATTCTGAAAAGCCTGCAATCAGGGATATTGACCCTCGCGATACTCCCCTGCCACCTCACGCAGTACCTCGCACACCCATTGCCCCGGCAAGCTTTGCGGCAGGGCGGCGTTACGGCAGATGCCAACCGAACCGCCCGGCTCGCGCACGCCCAGGTCGAGCTCGACCAACTCGCCACGGCGCAGGTCCAGCAAGACCGCGTCGCGGGGCGCCACCCACAGTCCATCACTGCCCAGCAGGTAACGCCGGCTCAGGGCCAGCGACAAGGTTTCCAGGCGCTGCGCCGGCATCTGGATACCGCATTGCACAAACAGGCTGTCGGCATGCTGGCGGATGGTGGTGCCCGCCGGGGGCAGCACCAACGGGTAACGCCCCACCTGGGCTCGCTCCACCGGCGCGCTGGCCAGCAGCGGGTGACCGGGGCGTACCACCAGGCTCATCGATTCGCTGTACAGGTGCTCGAACGACAGGCCCTGGATCTGCGGGCTGTCGGTCATGCGCCCGACCACAAGCTCCAGTTCGCCCAGGTGCAGTTGGCCGAGCAGCTGAGCACTGACCCCGGTGACCACACTGATCACCAGCGCGTCATGGCGCTGGTGCAGGCGGCACAACACCTCGGGCATGAGCAGGCCCTCGACCGTGGACAGCACGCCTATACGTACCTGTGACGGCGCCCGCGCTTCGCCACGCAAACTGCTGACACCATCGCGCAGGGCCTGCACGCTGGGCCCGGCATAACGCATGAAGCGCGTCCCGGCGGGGGTCAGCTCGACACCCTGACGGCTGCGCGCGAACAAGCGCGCCTCCAACAGGTCTTCAAGTTCCTTGAGGGTTTTGGAGATGGCCGGCTGGCTGATCGCAAGCACGTCGGCAGCCCTGGCCAGGCTGCCCTGCCGGGCAATCTCCAGGAAGCACAGCAGGTGGCGGTATTTAATGCGGGTATCGAGGTTCATGCGGCAAGCTTAACGCATCGCCGCAAGCAACAGCTGAACATCAGGCCACCGCCAACTCCACCGCCTCGCCATTGAATCGCACCGACCACACCCGAAGCTGTTGCCCGGCATCCTCCAGGCACTCGCCGCTCTGCAGGCTGAAATGCTGCTTGTACAACGGCGCCGCCACCACCAACTCACCCTGCACACTGCCTACCAACCCACGGCCGATGATGTTGGCGCCGGAACGCGGGTCGCGGTTGTCCACGGCATACAGCGGCTGGGCCTGCCCCGGCAGGTAGAACAGCGCCACCTGGGTGCCATCCAGCCACACGACCACCCCGGACTCGGCCACCAGGTCTTGCACCCGGCACACCACCTGCCAGGTCGCTTGGGTTTTCACAGCAGCATTGGACAGGTTCATCAGACAGCCTCCTCGACAGTTGGAATCAGGTGCAGCGGCGCAGCAGGCCGGCGTTGTTCGCGTTCGCGCACGAAGTGCATGTCCGGGTCGGCACGCCGGTCATTGACGAAGGTGCGGAAGCGCTTGAGCTTCTCCGGGTCGTTGAGGGCGTTGGCCCATTCGCATTCGTACTGGTCGACCACATGCTGCATCTGCGCTTCCAGCTCGCTGGCCAAGCCCAGGCTGTCGTCGATGATCACCTGCTTCAGGTAGTCCAGCCCACCGTCCAGGCTCTCGCGCCAAACCGAGGTGCGCTGCAGCTTGTCGGCGGTACGGATGTAGAACATCAGCACGCGGTCGATCAGGCGTACCAGGGTTTCGTCGTCCAGGTCGGTGGCGAACAGTTCAGCATGCCGTGGGCGCATGCCGCCGTTGCCGCACACGTACAGATTCCAGCCCTTGTCAGTGGCGATCACGCCGATGTCCTTGCTCTGCGCCTCGGCACATTCGCGGGTGCAGCCGGACACGGCGAACTTGAGCTTGTGCGGGCTGCGCAGGCCTTTATAGCGGTCCTCCAGGCGCAGGGCCATGCCGACACTGTCCTGCACGCCGTAACGGCACCAGGTGCTGCCCACGCACGACTTCACCGTGCGGGTCGATTTGCCGTAGGCGTGGCCGGTTTCGAAGCCGGCTTCGATCAGCTCGCCCCAGATCAGCGGAAGTTCATGCAACTGGGCACCGAACAGGTCGATGCGCTGGCCGCCGGTGATTTTGGTGTACAAATCGTACTTCTTGGCCACCTGGCCAATGACGATGAGCTTGTCGGGGGTAATTTCCCCCCCCGGTATGCGCGGCACCACCGAGTAGGTGCCGTTTTTCTGCATGTTGGCCATGAAGGTGTCGTTGGTGTCCTGCAGCGGCACCAGCGCCGGGTCCATGATCGGCTGGTTCCAGCACGAGGCGAGAATATTGCCCACCGCCGGCTTGCAGATGTCACAGCCAACGTGGCCTTTGCCGTGGCGTTCGAGCAGTTCGCCGAAGGTGCGAATACCCTCAACCCGCACCAGCCCGTAGAGTTCCTGACGGGTGTAGGCGAAGTGCTCGCACAGGCTCTTGTCCACCGCCACGCCGCGGGCGGTCAATTCATGCTCGAACACCTGCTTGAGCAGGGCCGCGCAACCACCGCAACCACTGGCAGCCTTGGTGCAGCCCTTGACCGCCGCAAGATCGCTGCAACCGCTGTCGATGGCCGCGCACACCGCGCCCTTGCTGACGTTGTGGCAGGAGCAGATGGTCGCGCTGTCGGGCAATGCGTCAGCGCCCAAGGCCGGTGCGCCACCGCCTTGCGGCAAGATCAGCGCTGCCGGGTCGGCCGGCAAGGCAATGCCGTTCTGGGCGTATTGCAGCAGGGTGTCGTAATAGCTGTTGTCGCCCACCAGCACCGCGCCGAGCACATGCTTGCCGCTGGCGTCCACCACCAGCCGGCGGTAGGCGCTGTTGGCCTCGTCGATGAAGCGGTAGCTGCGCGCGCCAGGGGTGGCGCCGTGGGCATCACCGATCGAGCCGACATCCACACCCAACAACTTGAGCTTGGTCGACATGTCGGCGCCGGTGAACGCGACCGCCGCCTCCCCCATCAGCAACGCCGCCAGGTTGCGGGCCATGCCGTAGCCTGGGGCAACCAGGCCGAAAACGCTGCCGTTCCACGAGGCGCACTCTCCAATGGCAAAGATGCGTGGGTCGCTGCTGCGGCAGTGATTGTCGATCACCACACCGCCGCGCGCGGCGATCTCCAGGCCGCAGGCTCTGCCCAAGGCATCCTGTGGGCGGATACCAGCGGAGAACACGACCAGGTCGGTTTCCAGGTGCTCGCCGCCGTCGAAGTTCATGCGATAGCGGTAGCTTTCACCGTCGTTGATCGACTGGGTGGCACGTGACAGGTGCACCCCCACGCCCAGCGCCTCGATCTGCGCTTTAAGCGCGGCACCGCCCTCACCGTCCAACTGCACCGGCATAAGCCGTGGAGCGAATTCAACGACGTGGGCCTCCAGGCCCAGCGACTTGAGGGCGTTGGCGGCTTCCAGGCCAAGCAGGCCGCCACCGACCACCACGCCACGACGCGCACCGGCTGCGGCAGCGCGAATGCCATCAAGGTCGTCCAGGGTGCGGTACACCAGCCGGGCATTGCCGCTGGAGCCTTCGATCGGCGGTACGAAGGGGTAGGAACCGGTGGCCAGCACCAGTTGCTCGTAGCCGTATCGGCCCTCGGCGGTGACCACCTCGCAGCGCTCGCGGTCGATCTCCAGCACAGCCTCACCCAGGTGCAGGTGCACGCCGTTGGCGTTGTAGAAATCGTGCTCGCACAGGGCCAGGGTTTCGGCACAACTGCCACCGAAGTATTCGGACAGGTGCACGCGGTCGTAGGCGCGTTGGCGCTCTTCGCCGAACACCCGCACCTCGAAGCGCTGCAGGGCGCCACGGCTGACCAGTTGTTCGACGCAATGGTGGCCGACCATGCCGTTGCCGACGATGACCAGTCGCTCTCGTTGCCCGCTGCTCACTGTTGCCTTCATAAGCCGATCCTCGATCAAAAAAAAAGCGCCTGGAGCCGAAGCTCCAGGCGCCTTTGCCTGTATTCATCACGGTAGGGGCCCGGGTTGATCGCCGTTGATCAGCGGGGCTTGTTGTATTGGAGATAAAGCAGGGACTGTGCCAATTGCTTTATCTGTGCCGGTCTCTTCGCGGGTGAACCCGCGCCCACAGGGATCTCCAAAGGTCGGCAGACTTGTACGGTACCTGTAGGAGCGGGTTCACCCGCGAAGAGGCCGGCACAGGTATGCACATTCACAGTGCACAACAGCCCATCCCGGTGCGCTCAGTACACATCGCGCCTATACCGCTTGGCCTTGTTCAATGTTTCGACATAGGCATCCGCATCCACTTTCCCGTGCACGGCAATGACTTCACGTAACGCCGCATCCACATCCTTGGCCATGCGCTGGGCATCCCCGCAGACATAAAAATACGCGCCTGCCTCCAGCCATTGCCATACCTGTGCTCCCTGCTCTCGCAGGCGTTTCTGTACATAGATCTTCTCGGCCTGGTCGCGGGAAAACGCTGTATCCAGCCGTAGATGACCACCTGCCTGCCAGGCCTGCAATTGTTCCCGGTAATAGAAGTCGGTTGCCGCGTACTGCTCGCCAAAGAACAGCCAGTTACCGCCTTTCGCCCCCCGCGCCTCCCGTTCTTCGAGGAAGGCGCGAAACGGCGCAATACCAGTGCCAGGGCCAACCATGATTACCGGCACATTGTCGTCCTCGGGCAGGCGAAAGTGCTTCGACACCTGCGGGAAAATTGCCACCTTGAGTGCCTGCGCACGGTCAGCAAGGAAGCTTGAACACACGCCTTTACGTTTGCCATAACGCACCGTGGAAACCGTCAGGTGCACCTGCTCCGGGTGCGCCAGCGGGCTGGAGCTGATCGAGTAGAGCCGCGGCTGCAACGGCTTGAGCAGCTCCAGCCAGTGGGCCAGTGGCAACTGCTGGGGGAAGGCGCGCAGCACATCGGTCAACTGCCGGCCCCACAACCAGTCCTGCAGCTCGGCCTTGCACGCGGGCTGCAGCAGGCGCTGCAGGTCGGGCGCATTGCCTGCAAATGCTTGCAGCTGTTGAGGGCTTACCTTGGCAATTTCCAGATGCGCCTGCAGGGCTTCGGCCAGTGGCATGGCAGGCTGGCCTTTCAACTCGACCAAGGCCTGGCCATCAAGCTGCGTCAGTGCCAGCAGCTCGTCGACCAGGGCCGGGCAATTGCGCGGCCACACGCCCAAGGCGTCACCGGCGGCGTAGGTGAATCCGCTACCGCTCAGGTCGAAGACCAGCTGGCGGGTTTCCTTGCTGGCACCGGGGCCATTGAGCAGGCGATTTTCCCGCAAGGTGGCAGCCCAGGGTTGTTGCTTGCTGTAGGCCGCCACGGGTGCGGGGTCGCTGGCCGGTAGTGGCGCCGTGGCACTGCCCAGCTCGGCTAGCAATGCCTCGAGCCAGCCCGCAAAGGCTTCGTCAAAATCCGGCTCGCAGTCCACCCGTTGCAGCAGGCGCCGCCCTCCCAGCTCGGCCAGACGCAGGTCGAGCTTGCGGCCAAAGCCACAGAACTGATCGTAACTGGAGTCGCCCAGGGCCAGCACGGCATAGGGCAGCTCGGCGCAGTGGGCGCCCCCCTCGCCCTGCAGTGCCTGCCAGAATGCCGCCGCGCTGTCGGGTGCATCGCCATCGCCAAAGGTACTGGCAATCAACACCACACTGGCAGCGCCCTGCAGCTGGCTTGGGCTGACCGCCTCCATGCAGCGCAGTTGCACACTCAGGCCGGCAACGCGCAGGCGCTCGGCACAGCGTTCGGCCAGCAGCTCGCCGTTGCCGGTCTGCGAGGCCCACAGCACCTGATGCAGTGGCACTGTCAGCGCCGCTGGGGGCGCAGTGGCGGGCTGGGCGAACAGCCCGGCCAGCAAACCGTCGACGAACAGCCGCCGGTTGGCAGCCAGCGGCGCACTGGCCGGCAGGGCGGGCACGCCCTCGGCGCGGGCTTGGTCCAGGCCCAGCAGGAAACCTTGCAGGTAATGGCGCTCTTCTTCGGCCAGCACCGGGGTCGGCAGGGTGTCCAGGCCAAGCAGACGGGACAGGGTGGCGGTCGGCATGCGAGCAGGCTCCGAAGTGGCAGTGTTCAGGTCAAGGGCATCGATGCGCTCACTTGCGACCCGCTCCAGGGCCACGGCGCAATGTTTGAAGGCAGGCTGCAGTGACAACGGGTCGACCGCATCGCAGGTCACGGCATTGATTGCCAACTGCTCGCCGATCAGGTCGTTCCAGTGAAACGGCGCGAAGCAGTTGCCCGGCATGACCCGGTCGCTGATACGCGCCGGTAGCACGGCTTGACCACGTCGCGAGCGAATGGCCACCTGGTCCTTTTCTGCCACTCCCAACCGGGCAGCATCTTCGGGGTGGATTTCGACAAAGGGACCAGGCTCCAACTTGTTCAGCGCCGGCACCTTGCCGGTCTTGGTGAGGGTGTGCCATTGGTGCTGCACGCGGCCGGTATTCAGCACCATGGGGTAGTCGTCATTCGGCAACTCCGGCGCCGGCAGCCAAGGCCGAGCGAAGAAGCGCGCCTTGCCGCTGGCGGTCGGGAAGGCCAGGGCCGGCCGCTGCCCCTGGGCATCGAGCAACAGCGCCTGGCTGCTGCCGTCGTTGAGGTAGCGCAGTGGGCTTCGCGCCTGTTCACGGCCCGGCGCACAGGGCCACTGGTGCGGTTGCGTACGCAGTTCGGCATAGCCGATGCCGCGCAGATCGTAGCCGGTCAGCGGGTTGTGGAAGCGGCGAATTTCCTCGTACACCGCTTCGGCATCGGGGTAGTCGAAGGCGTCGGCATAGCCCATGGCACAGGCCACCCGGGCAATGATCTGCCAATCGGGCAGGCTTTGCCCTGGCGGCTCGACAGCGCGCGGCATCAGCGTCAGGTTGCGTTCGCTGTTGATCATCACGCCCTCACCTTCGGCCCACAGCGCAGCCGGCAGCAAGATGTCGGCGTAGTGGTTGGTTTCGGTGTCGAGGAATGCATCCTGGGTAATCACCAGTTCGGCCTCGCGCAGCCCGTCGATCACTTGCTGGCGGTTGGCGACACTGGCCACCGGGTTGCTGCAGATGATCCAGCAGGCTTTCACTTCTCCGGCCTTCATCTGCTCGAACAGCGCCACGGTGCCCTCACCGCCTTCAGTGCGCAGGCTGCCCGGCGCCAGTTGCCACTGCTGCTCGACAAAGGCGCGGTCCGCTGCCACCAACGCTGAGCGCTGGCCTGGCAAGCCAGGCCCCATGTAGCCCATCTCGCGGCCGCCCATGGCATTGGGCTGGCCGGTCAGCGAGAACGGGCCGCTACCGGGGCGGCAGATGGCGCCCGTGGCCAGGTGCAGGTTGCAGATGGCGTTGCTGTGCCAGGTGCCGTGGATGCTCTGGTTAAGGCCCATGGTCCAGCAGCTCATCCAGTTGCTGGCGCTGCCGATCCAATCGGCGGCCTGGATGATATCGGCCTCCGCCAGCCCGGTGATGGCGGCTACGCGCTCGGGGGTATAGTCGTCGAGGAAGGGTGGCAGTTCGTCCCAGCCTTCGGTGTGGCGGGCGATGAAGTCGGGGTTGGTGTGGCCGTTGCGCTGCAGCAAGTGCAAAAAGCCGTTGAGCAAGGCCATGTCGCTGCCTGGGCGTACTTGCAGGAACAGGTCAGCCTTGTCGGCGGTAGCGCTGCGCCGGGGGTCGACGACGATCAGCCTGGCCCCGGCCTTGACCCGGTCGAGCAGGCGCAGGAACAGAATGGGGTGGCAGTCGGCCATGTTGGCGCCGATCACCAGGAATACGTCGGCGTGCTCGAAGTCCTGGTAGCTGCCGGGTGGGCCATCGGCGCCCAGCGACAGCTTGTAGCCGCTGCCGGCGCTGGCCATGCACAGGCGCGAGTTGGACTCGATATGGCGGGTGCGGATAAAGCCTTTAGCCAGCTTGTTGGCCAAGTACTGGGCCTCCAGCGACATTTGCCCGGACACGTACAGCGCCACGGCGTCAGCGCCGTGCTGGTCGATGATGCCGCGCAGGCGCATGGCAGTGTCGGTGATGGCCTGGTCCATGTTGGTGCGCACCGGCGGCTGGCTACGTTGCTGGCGCACATAGGCGTCAGCCATGCGCCCGGCGGCGCTCAGCGGCAGGTGTGCGGTGAGGCCTTTGGTGCACAGGCGGCCGAAGTTGCTGGGGTGCTGCTTGTCGCCACTGATCTTGCCGACCTTGCCATCGGCAACGCTCATGACGATGCCGCAGCCAACGCCGCAGTAGGGGCAGACGCTGCGCACTTCGCTGTTGGCCATGGGCGGGCTCCTGTGGGGAACGCAAAAAGGCGCCGGCTGCTCCGGCTTGCGCAAGCAAGCGGGGCAACACGGCGCCTTTGTCGTGAGGTTGTGTGGGCTGTCGACGTTGACCGCCCTGGATGGGAGGTAAGTCAGCAATTAATGGGCCAGCCGCCTCACGCTCCCACAAAGGCCGTGCTGTGGCCTATCTTGCGCACCATGCGGTGGCAACTTCACAGCCCCAGGCGCTATGCTGGGGCACATTCCAGCATGAGCAACTGCCCTCCCCCTATGTCTCAGGTGATCATCAAGACCCCCGCCCAACTCGACCTGATGCGCCGCGCCGGCCAACTGCTGGCCCAGGTGTTCGCCGACCTCGACAGCTTCATCCGCCCCGGTGTCACCACCATGCAGATCAACGATCGCGCCGAGGCATTCATCGTCAATACACTCAAGGCGCGGCCAGCGAGCAAAGGCCAGTATGGCTTCCCCTACTCGCTCAATACCTCGGTGGACCATGTGGTGTGCCACGGCATACCCAAAGTCGATGAAGTGCTCAAGGAAGGCTCGATCATCAACGTCGACATCACCCTGGAACAGGGCGGCTACATTGCCGACTCTTCGAAGATGTATGGCATCGGAGCGATCAGCGATGAAGCCCGGCGGTTGGTCGACACTACCTACGACGCATTGTGGAAAGGCATCGAGCAGGTGCGCCCTGGGGCGACGCTGGGTGATATCGGCCATGCCGTGCAGGCCCATGCCGAGGCTGCGGGCTACAGCGTGGTACGCGAGTATTGCGGGCACGGCATTGGCCAGCAGATGCATGAGGGGCCCGAGGTGCTGCACATTGGCCAGCGCGGCATGGGCATGAAGCTGAAGCCGGGCATGGTGTTTACCATCGAGCCGATGATCAACCAGGGTAAGCGTGGCACGCGAGAAATGAAGGACGGCTGGACGGTGATTACCCGTGACCACAGCCTGTCGGCGCAATGGGAGCACACCGTGGCAGTGACCGAGCAAGGGTTCGAAGTGCTGACGCTGCGGGAGGAAGAGCGCTGAAGCTGAAACTGCAGGCACAAAAAAAGCGACCCTAAGGTCGCTTTTTTTGTTACTTCCGGGTGTTCAGTGGGCCCTGGAAGTGGAATATGGCGCAGCGGACGGGACTCGAACCCGCGACCCCCGGCGTGACAGGCCGGTATTCTAACCGACTGAACTACCGCTGCGCTATACATCGAGTGGTGGGTGATGACGGGATCGAACCGCCGACCCTCTGCTTGTAAGGCAGATGCTCTCCCGGCTGAGCTAATCACCCATGTCTCTCGGTGTGGCGCGCATTCTACGGGCGACTTTGCGCTCTGGCAAGCACTTATCGAAGTTTTTTCAAACTTGGATCAAACAGCAAAATACAGGCACAAAAAAAGCGACCCTAAGGTCGCTTTCTTTGTTACTTCCGGGTGTTCAGTGGGCCCTGGAAGTGGAATATGGCGCAGCGGACGGGACTCGAACCCGCGACCCCCGGCGTGACAGGCCGGTATTCTAACCGACTGAACTACCGCTGCGCTATACATCGAGTGGTGGGTGATGACGGGATCGAACCGCCGACCCTCTGCTTGTAAGGCAGATGCTCTCCCGGCTGAGCTAATCACCCTTCGTCTCGGTGTGGCGCGCATTCTACGGACGGCCCCACACCCTGGCAAGCACTTTTTAAACTTTTTTCAAAAAAAACCTCATGCCTTTCAAAGACCTAGCGTTGGCGTGCGTTTCTTTCCCGCATTAGTCACTGCTGGCCCTGTGACAGGGCTGGCCTCAGATCAGCGCACGGAGAATAATGCCCGCCTTATGCATTAAGGAGAGATTGCCCCTCATGTGGTTCAAGAACCTGCTGACCTACCGCCTGACCCAGGAAGTTCCGTTCGAGCCTGAAGCGTTGGAAGCCGCCCTGGCCAGCAAGCCGGCCCGCCCATGCGCCAGCCAGGAGCTGACCACCTACGGTTTCGTCGCGCCGTTCGGCAAAGGCGAAGACGCTCCCCTGGTGCATGTCAGCGGCGAGTACCTGCTGATTGCCGCACGCAAGGAAGAACGCATCCTGCCTAGCAGCGTGGTCAACGACGCGGTCAAGGAAAAGGTCGAAGAGATCGAGACCGAGCAAATGCGCAAGGTCTATAAAAAGGAACGCGACCAGATCAAGGATGAGATCATCCAGGCCTTCCTGCCGCGCGCGTTCATCCGCCGCTCGATGATCTTCGCCGCCATCGCCCCACGCCTGGGCGTGATTCTGGTCAACTCGGCCAGCGCCAAGCGTGCCGAAGACCTGTTGTCGACCCTGCGTGAAGTGATGGGCTCGCTGCCGGTGCGCCCTGCCACGGTAAAAATTGCGCCGGTTGCCACCATGACCGACTGGGTCAAGTCGCAGCAAGCCGCCGAAGGCTTCTATGTGCTGGACGAATGCGAGCTGCGCGACACTGCCGAAGACGGCGGTATCGTGCGCTGCAAGCGCCAGGACCTGACGGGCGAGGAAATCCAGCTGCACCTGAGCACTGGCAAGGTAGTGACCCAGCTGGCCCTGGCCTGGCAGGACAAGCTGTCGTTCATTCTCGACGACAAGATGGTCATCAAGCGCCTGAAATTCGAAGAGCTGCTGCAGGAGCAGGCCGAGCAGGACGGTGGCGATGAGGCAGCGCAGCAGTTCGATGCCAGCTTCCAGCTGATGATGATGACCTTTGCCGAGTTCCTGCCGGTGCTGTTCGAAGCGCTGGGTGGGGAAGAGATTCCGCAAGGGGTCTGATGTTCTCTTGAAGGACCGGTGCTGGCCTGGAAGTGATTTTTTGCCTGCACCGGCCTCTTCGCGGGTAAACCCGCGAAAGGGCCAATAAAATCCACACAGCTATAAAAAGAAAAGGAATTGCCCATGCGTGCCCTCGCCGCCTTAAGCCGCTTCGTCGGCAATACCTTCGCCCTGTGGGTGCTGGTTTTCGCCGTGCTGGCTTTCCTGCAACCGCAATGGTTCATCGCCCTCAAGGTGGCCATTGTGCCGCTGCTGGGGCTGGTGATGTTCGGCATGGGCCTTACCCTCAAGCTCGACGACTTCGCCGCCCTCGCCCGCCAGCCTTGGCGGGTGATGTTGGGCGTGGTCGCGCACTTCGTGATCATGCCCGGCATGGCCTGGCTGCTGTGCCAGCTGTTCCACCTGCCGCCGGAAATTGCCGTGGGCGTGATCCTGGTTGGTTGCTGCCCAAGCGGCACGGCATCGAACGTGATGGTCTGGCTGTCGCGTGGCGACCTGGCGCTGGCCGTGGCGATCGCTGCGGTCACCACCCTGCTGGCACCGCTACTGACCCCGGCGCTGATTTGGTTCCTGGCATCGGCCTGGTTGCCGGTGTCCTTCATGGACATGTTCTGGTCGATCCTGCAGCTTGTCATGCTGCCGATCGTGCTCGGCGTGCTGGCCCAGCGCTTGCTCGGTGCCCGCGTGCAGGCGGCGGTGCAGGTGCTGCCGCTGGTGTCGGTGGTGAGTATCGTGATGATCGTGTGTGCGGTGGTGGCGGCCAGCCAGGCGAAAATCGCCGAGTCGGGGTTGCTGATCATGGCGGTGGTGATGCTGCACAACAGCTTCGGCTATTTGCTGGGGTACCTGACCGGCAAGCTGTGCAAACTGCCGCTGGCCCAGCGCAAGTCGCTGGCGCTGGAGGTGGGCATGCAAAACTCCGGGCTTGGCGCGGCACTGGCAGCAGCGCACTTCTCGCCACTGGCGGCGGTGCCGAGCGCCTTGTTCAGTGTTTGGCACAATATTTCCGGGGCGCTATTGTCCACCTGGTTCCGGCGGATGAATGAGCCGGCGGTGGAAACCGAAGCAGTGGAACCCGCCCGCACAGGCTTGCCCTGAAACCTTCAGGTGTGCACCATAGTGGCCACTGTGAGGACGACCTCACGACGCACCGCGTGACCATTCCGGGGACGGCCCCATCATTCAAACGATGGAGACACACTCATGTCCTGGATCATCCTGTTCTTTGCCGGCCTGTTCGAGGTCGGCTGGGCCGTCGGCCTGAAATACACCGACGGCTTCAGCAAGCCGATTCCCACCGTACTTACCGTCGGCGCCATGGTCATCAGCCTTGGCCTGCTGGGCCTGGCCATGAAGGAGCTGCCACTGGGCACCGCCTATGCCATCTGGACTGGCGTCGGTGCCGTGGGCACGGTGATCGCTGGCATCATCCTGTTCGGCGAATCGATGGCCCTGGTACGGCTGGTCAGCGTGGCACTGATCGTCTGCGGCCTGGTCGGCCTTAAAGTCAGCGCCAGCTAACCCCCTCCCCTAGCGCAGGTTACCGCGCAAACGGTTGACCTGCTCGCGCAACAACTCTGGCTGCGCCGCCTCCACTGGGATGGCGGCGCCTGCCACAATGGTCACCCGCGACCACAGGCGCTTGAAAAAGCCCTTGGCTGGGTCGCGGCTGAAGAAGCTGCCCCACAGCCCCTGCAAGGCCAGCGGAATCACCGGCACCGGCGTTTCTTCGAGGATGCGGTTGACGCCACCCTTGAATACATCGATTTCGCCATCACCGGTCAACTTGCCTTCCGGGAAGATGCACACCAGCTCCCCCTCGGCCAGGTATTGGGCAATTCGCGCGAAGGCGCGCTCGTAGGTCGCCAGGTCTTCGTTACGCCCGGCTATCGGGATGGCGCCAGCGGTGCGGAACACGAAGTTGAGCACCGGCAGGTTGTAGATCTTGTAGTACATGACAAAGCGGATCGGCCGGCGGATAGCCCCACCCAGCAGCAGCGCATCGACGAATGAAACGTGGTTGCACACCAGCAACGCCGCGCCTTCGTCAGGGATGCGTTCAAGGTCGCGATGCTGCACGCGATACATCGAATGGCTGAGCAACCAGATCAGGAAGCGCATGGTGAACTCGGGCACGATCCTGAAGATGTAGGCGTTGACCGCGATGTTGAGCAGCGACACCACCAGGAACAGCTGCGGGATGGTAAAGCCTGCCAGCCCCAGCAGGCCAATGGTGAGCACCGCCGACACCACCATGAACAAGGCATTGAGGATGTTGTTGGCCGCGATCACCCGGGCCCGCTGGTCTTCGGCCGTGCGGGCCTGGATCAACGCATACAACGGCACGATGTAAAAGCCGCCGAATACCCCCAGACCGACGATCGACAACAAGATCCACCAGGCCTGGCTCATGCCCAGCAGCGCCAGCCAGTCGTGCGGCGCCGCCGCAGCCGGAACATCACCGGAATGCCACCACCACAGCAAGCCGAACAGGGTCAGGCCGAACGAGCCGAACGGCACCAGGCCAATCTCCACCTTGCGCCCGCTAAGGCGCTCGCACAGCAATGAGCCCAGGGCGATACCCACCGAGAACAGCGTCAGCACCAGGGTCACCACCGTGCCGTCACCGTGCAGCCAGTCCTTGGCGTAGGCCGGGATCTGCGTAAGGTAGATGGCGCCGACGAACCAGAACCACGAGTTGCCGACGATCGAGCGCGACACCGCTGGCGGCTGGCCCAGGCCCATGCGCAGAATCGCCCAGGACTGCTTGAAGATGTTCCAGTCCAGTGTCATCTGCGGCGATGCGGCGGCAGCCCGGGGGATCCAGCGGCTGGCCAGGTAGCCGAGCACCGCCGTGCCGACCACGCCACCGGCCACCACCGAGGCGTAGCTGTCGGCCGACATCATCACCCCGGCACCGATGGTGCCAGCGAGGATGGCGAGGAAGGTGCCGGTTTCCACCAGCCCATTGCCGCCAACCAACTCTTCCTCACGCAGGGCCTGCGGCAGGATTGAATACTTCACCGGGCCAAACAGTGCCGAATGGGTGCCCATGCCGAACAGCGCCACCAGCATCAACGCCAGGTGGTTGGTGATAAAGCCCAGCGCACCCACTGCCATGATCGCAATTTCGGCCAGTTTGATCGCGCGGATCAACGCGTCCTTGGCGAACTTTTCACCGAACTGCCCGCCCAGTGCCGAGAACAGGAAAAACGGCAGGATGAACAGCAAGGCGCACAGGTTGACCCAGATCGACCGGTCGCCGTCGCCCAGGCTGAGCTTGAACAGGATCGCCAGAATCAGCGACTGCTTGAACAGGTTGTCGTTGAAGGCACCCAGCGACTGGGTGATGAAAAACGGCAGGAAACGCCGCTTGCCGAGCAAGGTGAATTGCGAGGAGTGACTCATCGTCCATGGTCCTGAGGGCTTTTCAATTGGAGGCGCGCCGGGCACGCCAGGCCACAAATCTGCATGGGAAATGCGTTGACTGGCAAGCCGAGCCTTCAGAACAGGTACTGCATCACTCGAAACCGAACAACGCCTGCGCGGTATCCAACAACAAGGCCCGGCGCAACTGCGCCGAACAGCCCAGGGCGTCGAACTGCTCGACAGCGGTGCCGAAACTCACTGCCGATTCATGCTGGGTATGCGGCCAGTCACTGCCCCACATCAACCGCTGCGCCCCGTAATGGGCTTCCAGCGCGCATAGCGTCTGACGGGCGAATGAAAGGTTCTCCTCGGGCGAACCTTCCAGCCGATAGATGCCAGACACCTTCACCCAGACCTTGCCCCGTCCGCCCAGGGTCAGCAGCTCGGCGAACCCCGGCTGGCCGAGGCCACGGCGGGCATCGGGCCGGCCAAAATGGTCGATCACGATGTCCAGCCCATAGGGTTCGAGGGCCCGCACCAACGCCGGTATGTCGGCCACTTGCCGATGCAGCTCCAGGTGCCAGCCCTGCTCGCCAATGCGCTCCAACATAGGCCGCCATTCGGCGCCGGTCAGGTCAGGCAAGGCCTGCCCCATGAGGTTCAAGCGCACACCCCTCACGCCCAACCTTGCCATTTCGTCCAGGCTCGCCCGTTCGACATTTCGCTCCAGCATCACCACCCCGCGCAATTGCCCCGGCACGGTCTGCAAGGCACTGAGCAGGTAACGATTGTCGGTACCGAGGAAGCTGGGCTGAACCAGCACGCCATGGCTGAAACCATGGGCCAGCAACTGGCCCAGGTAGTCGCCCAGCGGCGCATCGTAGCTGGGCGCGTAACGCCGCACGCTGGCCAGGTTCAACCCACGGCTGAATACGTGGGCGTGGCTGTCGATGGCAGTCAGGTGTAAAGCAGGAGCGTCGGGCATGGTTCTCATACAAACAAGGTCAGGTTACTTGGCAGCAGCACCGGCCATTTCCGGCGCGGGTGCAGATTCAAGGTTACGGCCACGGGTTTCCGGCAGGCACAGGGCAGCGATCACCGCCACGCCATAGGCAATGCCAGCATCGATGCCAATGGCACTGCCCAGCGACATCGACTCACTCATGTGGCCGACCAGGAACGGGAATACCGCCGACAGCACGCGGCCAAAGTTGTAGCAAAAGCCCACCCCGGCCCCGCGCACATCAGCTGGGTACAGTTCATTGAAGAACGCGCCCAGGCTGGCCGGGATGCCGGCAGCGAAGAAGCCCAGCGGGAAGCCGAGGAACAGCATCTGGGTATTGGTCAGCGGGAAGAACACATAGGCCTGCACGGTCAGCACGCAGCACAGCGCGAACAGCAGGATGTTCTTGCGGCGCCCAATGCGGTCGATCAGCAGGCCACTGACCACGCAGCCGCACCAGAAGGCCAGGATGATCACCGCCAGGTAACCGCCGGAGTTCAGCACTGAAAGGTTGCGTTCGGTTTTGAGGAAGGTCGGCAACCAGGTCATCACCGCGTGGTAGCCACCGTGAGCACCCAGGCCGAGCAAGCCGCCCAGCAGGGTCACGCGCAGCAGTTCCGGGCGGAAGATGCCAGCCATCGACTGCAGGAAGCTGGTGGGGATGGCGTTTTCTTTCTGCAGGCGCTGGAAGCTGTCCGGCTCGGGCACATTGCGGCGTACCCAGATGATCAGCAGTGACGGCAGCAGGCCGACGAAGAACATGACCCGCCAGGCGAATTCCTGCGGCACCAGCGAGTAGATCAACGTGAACAGCGCCACCGCCAGGCCCCAACCCACGGCCCAGGCGCTCTGCACCGTGCCCATGACCTTGCCACGATATTTCGGGTTGATGGTTTCGGCCATCAACACCGCGCCGGCCGCCCATTCGCCACCGATGCCGAAGCCTTGCATGGCCTTGACGAACAGCAGCGGGTAAAAGCCGGTGACGAATGCCGAGAGGAAAGTGAAGAAGGAGAACCAGAGAATCATCCATTGCAGGGTTCGCACACGGCCGTAACGGTCGGACAGCGTGCCGCCCAGCCAGCCACCGATTGCCGAGGTCACCAGGGTCAGGCCACTGATCAGGCCGGCATCGCCCTTGCTCAGGGAGAACGCAGCGATCAACGCAGGGATAGCCAGGCCGAACATCTGCACTTCCAGCGCATCGAGCGACCAGCCGCCGAAGCAGGCCCAGAACGTCTTGCGTTCCCGTGAAGTGATCTGGCGATACCAACTGAACATGATTGTTATCCTTCTAGTGTGTTGCGGGCAGGCGAAGCCACTGCGCCGTGGCAAAGCGGCGCAGACGGGTAACGGGGGTGAAGCGGCCGGCTTAGCGGATGTCGATGCGGTAGCGGAAGTGCTGCGCATGGCCGCGCGAGCGGCGCCATTCCAGCGGCTGGCCGGCGTAGTCGCGGGCCAGGCGCTCGATCACCACCACCGGGCTGTCGACTGGTAGTTGCAATAGGCGGCCATGCACCGCGTCGACCGCTTCGGCAGTCAGGGTCTCTTCGGCGTAGGCGACTACCTGGCCGCACAGTTCTTCGTAGATCGGGTACAGCAGCGGGCCCTTGCTGTTCAACTCCACATCCAGCAACGGCTGGAAGGTCTGGCGCGGCAGCCAGATTTCCTCCGCCAGCACGGGCTGGGCGCCAAGCAGACGGGTACGAACGATGCGGATCACATCGGTTTCGAGCGCCAGGCCTAGGGCCTCAGCCACCGCCGATGGCGCCGCCAGCGGCTCGATGGACAGGATGCGGCTTTCTGGCACCACGCGCTCGCCATTGGCGGCCTCGAAGCGAAAGAAGCGAAACAGCGAAGACTGGAACTGTGGGCGGCGGATAAAAGTGCCGCGGCCCTGCTGGCGTTCCAGCACGCCTTCGGCCACCAGCACATCTACGGCCTTGCGCACGGTGCCGACCGACATATCGAATTCGGAAGCCAAGGCTGCTTCGGTCGGGATCGCTTCGCCGGGGCGCCAGCGGTTGTTGGCGATCTGCTCGACCATGTGGTCGCGCAGTTGTTGGTAGCGGGGCAGTCGAGCATCACCGGTCAATGGGTGCATGGGTCTCGCTCTCGTCTTGTTATATAAACATATATATGAATTTTTCGTGAGTATTCCCCGTGGCCTACGGGTTGTCAATCCTCCGCCTGTCGCCAGGTACCGCGCCTGGCTTATGCTTGTGCCTGGGAACACCAGAACAACAAGGACGTGGCAATGCTCGCCGCCATCAAACGCTACCCGCACACCGTACGCCTGCTGCTGCTCACCACCTTCAGCCTAACCGTCGCCCGCGCCCTCACCCTGCCCTACCTGGTGGTGTACCTGGCCGACAACTTTCAGCTGCCGATCAGCCAGATCGGCCTGCTGATCGGCGGCGCGCTGATCATTGCCTCGCTGCTGAGCCTGTATGGCGGCCATCTGGTCGACACCTTGCGCAACCACACGCTGGTCAGCGCCAGCACACTGCTGTTCGCCCTGGCCTTCATCGGCGCGGTCGCCAGCCGTTCGGCGCTGTTGTTCTTCTTGTGCCTGGTGCTGATCAACCTGGCCCTGGCAGTGGTCGACATCGCCGCCAAGGCGGGCTTCTGCGCGTTGCTGCCGGTGGAGGAGCGGGCCGAGGTGTTCGCCATCAAGTACACCCTCAGCAACGTCGGCTACGCCGCCGGCCCGCTGTTGGGCGTGGCCATGCTGGAGCTGAACGACCATATGCCGTTCATCGCCTCTGCCGTGCTTGGCCTGGTCATGTGCGTGGCTTACTGGCGCCTTGGCGACCGCAGCCTGCAGGCCAGCGCACCCGAAAAGCCTGCGGCCGGCTTCGGCCAGGTGGCGCTGGGGCTGGCGCGTGATCGCCGGCTGGTGTGCTTCACCCTGGGCGGGGTGCTCAGCGCGGTGGTGTTCGGCCAGTTCACCGCCTACCTGTCCCAGTACCTGGTGGTAACCAGCAGCCCGGCCGAAGCGGCGCGCCTGGTCGGCTACCTGGTGACCACCAACGCGGTGACGGTGATTGCCCTGCAGTACCTGATTGGTCGCCGCATCAGCCGCCAGCGCCTGATGCCCTGGCTGCTGGCCGGCATGGGCCTGTTCATTGCCGGGCTGCTGGGTTTCGCGCTGGCCGGCTCGGTACTGGCCTGGTGCCTGGCGATGCTGGTGTTCACCCTGGGCGAGATCATCGTGATCCCGGCCGAGTACATGTTCATCGACCTGATCGCACCGGAACACTTGCGCGGGGTGTATTACGGTGCGCAGAACCTGTCCAACCTGGGGGCGGCGCTGGGGCCGGTGATGGTGGGGTTCGCCCTGGTGCATCTGTGGCCGGGGGCGATCTTCTACCTGCTGGTGTTGTCGGTGATACTGGCGGGCGTGTTTTATGGGATGGGCACCCGAAAAGATTGATGTTTTGTTTCAGATCAATCACGCGCAAGCTCAGGCCTACAACCATCGTCTGCGCTGACGAAGCGGCACCTGCGTGCCAGACTGATTGATCGGGACCGCGTTACCTTTTTTGCTTCGGAGTCTTCATGTCGTTGTCCAGCGGGCTGATCGCCGTGGTCGCCCTGGCCTATATGGCCATCATGTTCGCCATCGCCTTCTATGGCGACCGCCGCAGCACGCCGTTGCCGCCGAAGCTGCGTGCCTGGGTGTACAGCCTGTCGCTGGCCGTGTACTGCACCAGCTGGACCTTCTTCGGCGCCGTCGGCCAGGCCGCCGAACAGCTCTGGGCGTTCCTGCCCATCTACCTGGGTCCGGTGCTGCTGCTGATCTTCGCGCCTTGGGTGCTGCAGAAGATGGTGCTGATCAGCAAACAGCAGAACATCACCTCGATCGCCGACTTCATCGCCGCGCGCTATGGCAAGTCGCAGACACTGGCGGTGGTGGTGGCGCTGATCTGCCTGATCGGCGTGCTGCCGTACATCGCCTTGCAGCTCAAGGGCATCGTGCTGGGCGTGAACCTGCTGATCGGCGCCAACGCTGACGCAACCGGTACCCGCGTGCAGGACACCGCGCTGGTGGTGTCGCTGGTGCTGGCACTGTTCGCCATCGTGTTCGGCACCCGCAGCCTGGACGTGACCGAACACCACCGTGGCATGGTCCTGGCGATTGCCTTCGAATCGCTGATCAAGCTGCTGGCCTTCCTCGCCGTCGGTATCTTCGTGGTCTTCAACCTGTATGACGGTTTCGACGACCTGTTCAGCCAGGCCCGCCAGTCGATCCACCTGCAGGACTATTGGCAGGAGACCATCAACTGGCCGTCGATGGTGGTGCAAACCGCCGTGGCGATGATGGCGATCATCTGCCTGCCACGGCAATTCCATGTGACCGTGGTGGAGAACATCGAACCCCAGGACATGCGCCTGGCGCGCTGGGTCTTCCCAATGTACCTGGCACTGGCCGCGCTGTTCGTGGTGCCGATTGCCCTGGCCGGGCAGATGCTGCTGCCAGGCACGGTGATTTCCGACTCGTTCGTCATCAGCCTGCCACTGGCCGAGGCGCACCCAAGCCTGGCCCTGCTGGCGTTCATCGGCGGCGCCTCGGCGGCCACCGGCATGGTCATCGTCGAGGCCGTGGCGTTATCGACCATGGTGTCCAACGACATGCTGCTGCCCTGGCTGCTGCGGCGCAACAACGCCGAGCGGCCGTTCGAAGCGTTCCGTCACTGGATGCTTTCGGTACGCCGGGTGACCATCGTCGTGATCCTGCTGCTGGCCTATGTCAGCTATCGCCTGCTGGGCTCTACCGCCAGCCTGGCGACCATCGGCCAGATCGCCTTTGCCGCCGTGACCCAGCTCACCCCCGCCATGCTCGGTGCACTGTACTGGAAGCAGGCCAACCGCCGCGGTGTGTTCGCCGGCCTGGCCGCCGGCATTTTCCTGTGGTTCTACACCTTGGTACTGCCAATTGCCGCGCACAGCCTGGGCTGGTCGCTGCAGCTGTTCCCAGGGTTGGCGTGGCTGCACGGCAACCCGCTAAACCTGCCGATCAGCCCGCTGACCCAGGGCGTGGTGCTGTCACTGGCGGGCAACTTCACTCTGTTCGCCTGGGTTTCGGTGCTGTCGCGCACGCGGGTTTCCGAGCACTGGCAGGCCGGCCGCTTCATCGGCCAGCAAACCAGCGCCCGGCCCAGCAGCAAGCCGCTGCTGGCGGTGCAGATCGACGACTTGCTGACCCTGGCCTCGCGCTTTGTCGGTGAGGAGCGCGCGCGGCAGAGCTTCATCCGTTTCGCCTACCGCCAGGGCAAGGGCTTCAACCCCAACCAGAACGCCGACGGTGACTGGATCGAGCACACCGAACGGTTGCTGGCCGGGGTGCTCGGCACCTCGTCGACCCGCGCTGTGGTCAAGGCCGCCATCGAAGGCCGCGACATGCAACTGGAAGACGTGGTGCGCATCGCCGACGAAGCCAGCGAGGTGCTGCAGTTCAACCGCGCCTTGCTGCAAGGCGCCATCGAGAACATCAACCAGGGCATCAGCGTGGTCGACCAGAACCTGCATCTGGTGGCCTGGAACCGTCGCTATCTGGAGCTGTTCAACTACCCCGACGGGCTGATCAGCGTCGGCCGGCCTATTGCCGACATCATCCGCTACAACGCCGAACGTGGCCTGTGCGGTCCGGGCGAGGCCCAGGTGCATGTGGCGCGTCGTCTGCACTGGATGCGCCAGGGCCGCGCGCACTCCTCCGAGCGGTTGTTCCCCAATGGCCGCGTGATCGAACTGATCGGCAACCCGATGCCGGGCGGCGGCTTTGTCATGAGTTTCACCGACATCACCCCGTTCCGCGAAGCTGAACAAGCCCTGCGCGATTCCAACGAAGGCCTTGAGCAACGAGTAGCTGAGCGCACCCACGAGCTGTCACAACTGAACCAGGCACTGTCCGAAGCCAAAAGCCAGGCCGAAGCGGTAAGCAAGTCCAAGACCCGCTTCCTGGCGGCGGTCAGCCATGACCTGATGCAGCCACTGAACGCCGCCAGGCTGTTCTCCGCTGCCTTGTCGCAGCAGGCCGAGGGCATGAACGAGGAAGCCCAGCAACTGGTGCAACACATGGACAGCTCGCTGCGCTCGGCCGAAGAGCTGATCAGCGACCTGCTGGACATCTCGCGCCTGGAGAACGGCAAGATCACCCCGGATGCCAAACCATTCGCCCTCAACGAACTGTTCGACACCCTGGGCGCCGAATTCAAGTTGCTGGCGGCCGAGAAGGGCCTGGAGTTCCGCCTGCGCGGCAGCCGCCTGCGGGTGGACAGCGACATGAAACTGCTGCGCCGAGTGCTGCAGAACTTCCTCACCAATGCCCTGCGCTACGGCAAGAGCCCGATCCTGCTAGGCGCGCGCCGACAGGGCGAGCGCCTGTGGCTGGAAGTATGGGACCGTGGCCCGGGTATTGCCGACGACAAGCTGCAGGTGATCTTCCAGGAGTTCAAGCGCCTGGACAGCCACCAGACCCGCGCCGAGAAAGGCCTGGGCCTGGGCCTGGCGATCGCCGACGGCCTGTGCCGGGTGCTGGGGCACCCGCTGGAAGTGCGCTCATGGCCGGGCAAGGGCACGGTGTTCCGCGTCAGCGTGCCGATTGCCCGCCAGGCCGCCCCGGTGCCAAGTGCCCCGGTGGAGCAACAAGGCGGCCAGCCACTGGCCGGGCTGCAAGTGCTGTGCGTGGACAACGAAGACAGCATCCTGATTGGCATGAACAGCCTGCTCAGCCGGTGGGGTTGCCAGGTATGGACCGCGCGTAACCAGGCTGAATGCGAAGCCCTGCTGGCCAAAGGCATGCGCCCGCACCTGGCGCTGGTGGACTACCACCTGGATGACGGTGAAACCGGCACCGGGCTGATGGGCTGGCTACGGGCGCGCCTGGGTGAACCGGTGCCCGGTGTGGTGATCAGTGCCGACGGCAGCAAGGAAACCATCGCCCTGGTGCATGCATCGGGCCTGGATTACCTGGCCAAGCCGGTGAAGCCAGCAGCACTGCGCGCCATGCTCAATCGCCATCTGAGCCTGGTTCAGTAACCGCCTCGTCAGGCAGTGCCTCGTCGGACAGCGCCCGCTCCAGCAGCTCTGCCGGCAAGCTCTTGCTGGCCCGGGCGCCCAGCAACTTCAGCTGTTCGCTGCGGCTGACCAGGTTGCCACGCCCTTCGCACAGTTTATTGCGGGCGGCGGCATAGGCCTTGTCCACCTGCTGCAGGCGGTTGCCCAATTCGTCCAGGTCCTGGATGAACAGCACGAACTTGTCGTACAGCCAACCGGCGCGCTCGGCGATCTCGCGGGCGTTCTGGCCCTGGCGTTCCTGCTTCCACAAGCTGTCGATCACCCGCAGGGTGGCGAGCAACGTGGTGGGGCTGACGATCACGATCTGCCGGTCGAAGGCTTCCTGGAACAAGTTCGGCTCGGCCTGCAGGGCTGCCGAGAAGGCCGCCTCGATGGGTACGAACAGCAGCACGAAATCCAGGCTGTGCAGGCCTTCGAGGCGGTTGTAGTCCTTGCTCGACAACCCTTTGACGTGGCTGCGCAGCGACTGCACGTGCTGTTTGAGCGCGGCCTCGTCATTGCCAGCAACGAACTGCTGGTACGCGGTAAGGCTGACCTTGGCGTCCACCACCACCTGCTTGTCGCCAGGCAGCATGATCAGCACATCGGGCTGGAAGCGCTCGCCATCGGCGCTCTTGAGGCTGACCTGGGTCTGGTATTCACGGCCTTTTTCCAGGCCAGCATGCTCCAGCACCCGCTCGAGGATCAGCTCGCCCCAGTTACCCTGGGTTTTCTGGCCCTTCAGGGCTTGCGTGAGGTTGGTGGCTTCGTCGGAGAGGCGCAGGTTGAGCTGTTGCAGTCGCTCCAGCTCCTTGCCCAGCGAGAAGCGCTCGCGGGCTTCTTGCTGGTAGCTTTCCTCCACGCGTTTCTCGAAGGATTGAATACGTTCCTTGAGCGGGTCGAGCAACTGCCCGAGGTGCTGCTGGCTGGTCTGGGCGAAGCGCTGCTCGCGCTCGTCGAATATCTTGGTGGCCATGTCGGCGAACTGGGCACGCAGCGTGTCACGGGCCTCCTGCAGGTCTTCCAGACGCTGCTGGTGGCTTTCCTGCTGCTCACGCAGTTCGGCCTCAAGGCGGGCGGTTTGCGCTTCCAGCCGGCGCAGTTCGGCTTCACGGTTGGCACGTTCAAGGTGCCAGGCGTGAGCTGCGTCACGGGCGTTGTCGCGGTCTATCTGCAGCAGCTCAAGCTCGCGGCCCTGGGCCGCCATCTGGGCCTGCTTGACGGTGTTCGCTTCGCTGAGGTCGCTGACTTCGTCGCGGCTGGCGTCCAATTGCGCCTGCAAGCCGGCCTGAGCCAGTTGGGCGGCGTTCAGACGCTCTTCGAGCAAAGCCTGCTCACCTTGCCGCGCGCCCTGGCGGCGCTGCACCTGCATGACCCACCCCAGGCAGGGTAAAGCGCCTGCCACCAAGCCCAGCAGAATGCTGGCCAGATCCACTGTCATGCTTACCCCGAAAGATCCTAGACGATTGATGCGCAGCTTATCAGCCTGAGCACTGTGTTGCCTGTGCGGGCCTGTTCGGGGTCAGCACACCTCAGCCAGGAAACCACTGCCGCAACAGCCGCCGCGCTTCCTGCGACCCCTGCCCTGCCGCAAGCTCCAGCCAATAGCGCGCCTGCTCAGGCTCGTTATGCTGGCACTGCCGCGCGTACTCCAATTGCGCCCGCCGATCCCCTGCACGGGCGGCCTGGCGCAGCAGCTCATGGCCAATGCGCCGGTCGCGGGCGTTGCCACAATCGCGGCACAGCATCTGCCCCAAGCGGCTTTGCGCCACCACCACGCCCTGGCGCGCCGGCTGCTTCAACAGGCGCCCGGCCAGATGCTTGACCTGGGGCTTGTCGCCCAGGCGCGGGCTGTCGAGCAGCCACAAGGCCACTTTCAGGGAAAAGCGTTTGGCGGGAGGCGCAGGTGTCGATGCAGCGGGGCGGGCGAGGTGTTTACCGCGGAACTTCATGAGCAACAGGTTTGGCAACTCGAAAGGCGCGCCACTCTACTCTTTTTTTTTCACCCTGACCTGTCGATTTCTGGAGGATTGAAAAAAAATTTCAATGATCTTTTCTTGACGTTTTTAGGAGGGTGACCACCCGGTCTGTCGGGGCATGTCGATTGTCGGACAGTTCCTTCTATTGCTGGCACGCCCGTGCTAGAGCAAGCGCCCGGGACAATCCACAGTTCCTGTGGATAACTCGGTGGACAACCCTCTCCTATTCCCCGCAAACCCCCGTAAATTGGGGGCTTTGCTCAAACTGACGATTTTTTCACCAGCTAAAAATAGTGTTTTTTTTCATTGACTTAACCATGCAGTCAAGTCATTGGCGAGGTTCTCGAAGCCTGTTGCCAGGCTGTTACAGAGGATGCCCCGAATGTGAACAAGTGCACCATAACCCTCCAATTGAGTGCACGAAAAGGGCAAATGGCCCGCATACGGGCCATTTGCCCCCTCTTCACAGCAGCGAGAATTCGCGCCATACTGCGCGGCTCACCTGAACAAACGTAGTGCTTGCTATACCTGTGCACTTGCGGTAAGGTGCGCCTCGTTAGTACCAAGCTGAAAGTCAATTCTGGCCACAAGCGTCCTTGCAGAACCGCTCCGCCCAAGAGCGACCCTGCTGAAACCAGGACCGGCCCATTCAATGATTCTGTCGCCAGCCTTGCGCTGTTCAAGCACGAATCACATGACAGATTGATCAGGATCCCACCCCGACGGCCTAGAACCTTGGCCCCGGCGTGCTGCCTGCCTTCCGAAGTACCTACCAGTCAGCCCAAGCGCCCACATTTGATTGCGCCCCCTCTGGCTGCCCTGTTCCAGTCAGGTTCGTTCGTCCCTTAATAAAGGCGTCACTGGAACGTTTCTATCATGCACGGATCATATCCCCCGTGTTTAAAGCAGGAACCTCCAACAATATGCAAACTCATCATCAAATTCAGGCTGCCATTGGCACCCTCTCCCAGGCCTTCTCGCCGTTGAAGTGCCTTATCGTTGCCCCACGCAAGGGCAGCTTCAGCTTTACCCTGGTAGACGAACACGGCGTCGCCTGCCACACCGAGCGCCTGTACCCCGAACAGTACAGCCGCAATGAACCGCTGCAGGCGGTGATCGCCCGGACTCGCCAGTCGCTCACCGCGTGAGCGGCGAATACCGCGTCATTCAAGCGCTGAATCATCGAGTCGCAAGCCTGCCTGAACGTTCTTGGCGTAATTGCCTTAGGGCATATAGCGTGGAACGTCAGGCAGCAATCGATTTAAAAACAGCTCTTTACACCACGATTATCACACTACACTTCAACTCGAGCGGTGCTTGCCGCTTCCGGCGGGCCTGATCATTCACCAGCTGCCAAGCTCCAGCGCCCGTCCGGCCCTTACCTGCTCGAGGGCATCATGGGTATCGCGGCGAATGAATTGTGTCTGTATGTGATCCGACCCACCCTGGTCTACCTGAACCGTCACTGCGCCAGCGCCGAAGCCTTGTTGCTGGGCATCGCCGCCAGCCAGTCGGCACTCGGCTCAGCCTTGCATGACCGGCGCGGCCACGGCCTCTACCGTATTGGCGAACATCGTCACCAGGCGCTCTGGGACGATTATCTAGCCCGTGACCCCGACCTCGCCAGCCTGATCCGCGGCCTGGCCAGCCAACACGCCTTCCTGGGTGGCCCGCACTTGGAGCTCACCGTCAACCTGCGCTATTCCACTGCGATTGCCTGGATGCTCATCGAAGAGCAGGCCACCCCACTCCCTGCCGCTGACGACTTGCTTGCACTGGCGCGGATCTGGCGCCAAATTTTCAACCCACAAGGCCGCCTGCGCGACTTCACCCATGCCTGGCATGCCTGCATAGATCAGAAATTGCCACAGGCATCTTGAGACACGTCCTACAACTGAACCGGAAAAAAGGGAATTTTGGTCGGATTGTCCTACAAAACCGCTCTAACTCCTGCGATTGAGCCTATAGCGCGGCGCGTGATTTGTTGGTAGCTTTTCGCCCCGGAGATCCCAAGGAGTTTTCTAATAATGAAAAAAGTAATGCTCAAAACCTCCCTCGGCGTTGCCGTTGCTCTTGCATCCAGCCAACTGCTCGCCAGCGGCTTTGCGCTCAACGAACAGAGCATCAGCAGCATGGGGACAGGTTTCGCGGGACGTTCTTCTTCTGCCGATGATGCCAGCACCGTGTTTGGCAACCCTGCAGGCATGTCCCGCCTCAAACGCGAACAATTCACCGTGGGCGGCGCTGCCGTCATCGCCAAGTCCGATATCTCGGGCCCGGGCAGCAACCTCGGGGGGGAAACCGATGGTGACATGGTGCCTTTCGTTGGCGTACCCATGGGTTACTACGTCAAGCCAATCGATGACCACTGGAGCGTCGGCTTCGGTGTCTATGTACCCTTCGGCCTGGTAACCGACTACGGCAGCGATGATGCCGCACGTTACTGGGGCAAGAAGAGCCACGTCGAGGTAGTCACCTTCCAGCCGACCGTCAGCTACGCCTTCAACGACAAGGTATCTATCGGTTTCGGTCCTACCATCAACCGCATCAAGGGTGAGCTGGGCTCGAGCCTGATCAACCCGTTCACCCCAGGCCGCAACGACGGCGAAGTAAAGATCAAGGGTGACGATACCGCCGTTGGCTACAACATCGGCGTTCTGGTACAGGCCACCGACCGTACCCGCGTCGGCCTGACCTATCACTCGATGGTGGACTACAAGCTCGAGGGCAAGACCCGCGTCAGCACCCCGCTGATCGGGCCATTCAACGGCAACAAGTTCGACGCCAGCTTGAAGATCAAAACGCCTGAGTCCGTCGACCTCTCGGTTACCCATGAGCTGGACGACCAGTGGACCCTGTACGCAGGTAGCACCTGGACGCGCTGGAGCCGCCTGAAAGACATCACCGTGCAGAACGATGTCCCCGCACCGCTGGCAGGCTCGGCATTCCAGACCATTACCGAAGAACAGAACTGGCATGACACCTGGGCTCACGCTATTGGTGCATCGTACAAGGTCAACAAGGAGTGGGTGCTGCGCACCGGCTTCACCGTCGACCAATCGCCAACCAACAACCACGACCGCTCGCCACGCATCCCGACTGGCGACCGTAAAGTGTTCAGCGTGGGTGCTGGCTGGAGCCCGAGCGACGACATGACCATCGACGTTGCCTACTCCTACCTGTGGGAGGAGGACACCAAGGTCAACCAGGTCAGCGCGACCAAGGGCAGCTACCAGGCCAAGTACGAGAACAGCGCTCACGGTATCGGTGCATCCCTCACCTACCGCTTCTGATTCGTACGCGTCACATGAAAAACCGCCCTCGTGGCGGTTTTTTCATGCCTGCACCTGCCAGCGAGCCCCCAGGCAGTCGCGCAGGTAGTCCATGAACACCCGCACTTTGGTGGTCATGGCAAAGCGGTCGGCCAGGCACAGGTAGATATCCATCGGCTCGGTCTGGGCATAGGCCTGGCCGCTGTCGCTGAATTCGAAAAGCGGTACGAGCGCACCGGAGGCAAGATGAGGCCGGACAATGAACTCGGCCAGGCGGGCGATGCCACCATCATGCAGTGCCATTTGGGTCAGGGCATCGATATCGTCACTGATCAATACGCTGCCGAACTCCGCGTCAAAACGCAGCCCGTCGCGCACGAAGCCCCAGCGCAGAAACCGCCCATCCACCGGGTAGCGAAACACCAGACACCGGTGAGTGAGCAATGACTCGGGCGTAGCGGGTACACCTGCGCTGTGCAGGTATCCGGGTGAGGCACAGCAAATGAACGGGATGCGGGCAATGTGCCGGGCCAGCAGTTGGTCTTCCAGTTGCGGGGCAATGCGCAGGCTTACGTCGATGTCTTCACGGGCATGGTTTACCCGGCGATCAGTCGTTATCAACTCTATCGAAAGTAGGGGATATCGGGCACTGAATGCGGGTATCAGCGGCGCCAGCACGTGTCGGCCAAAGGCGGACGTCGAGGCGATGCACAGCCGCCCCTGGGGCTCGCTGTCTGGGGTTGTAACCGCCTGTTCGGCCAAGGCCAGGTCACGGTCGATGTGCTTCACGCGCTCGTAATACTGGGTGCCTGCAGGCGTCAAGGCCATGCTGCGTGTGGTGCGGCTGAGCAGGCGTACCCGCAGGTGGCCTTCGAGTCGCGCCAGGTTCTGGCTGACGGCTGCCGGGCTAAGGCCGAGATTACGCGCACCAGCGGCGATGCTGCCAGCCTCGACCACCTTGATGAAACAGCGGATGGCGTTGAGCAGGTCCATGAAACGCTCTTTGATTCGTAAGAATTTCTTTATAAAGAACTCAATAGCGCGGGTCTACAGTTACGTGCCGGAGCATTGCTAACCTGCGCCTCCATTCAACTTTCAGGAGTTCGCATGAGCAACCTGTCCCAGTCGCGCAGCCGACGCAAATTGCACCCGGTCGCCACGCCCTATGTTTTCGCGTTCTACATGTCATCGATCATGGCGCTGTTGATGTGCTTCGTGATCACCGCGGCTAATGCCGGGGTGACACCGGAGTATCTGGGCAATGTGCTCAAGGCTTATCAGTTGGCGATGCCAGTAGCGTTTTTGTGTGTGCTGGTGGTCAGGCCGGTGGTGGTGCGATTGGTGGCGATAACGGTGCACGCACAGTAACCCACCCAACCACGGCCCGGCTCTTGATCTTGATCTTCGCGACTTCAGGAGGCCGAACGCAGGCCTTGCGGAGGGAGGTGACGGGCATGGATGCCCGTCAAGCGCTGGGCCAGATGAGGGGAGCGCAGCGTTTTTTGGTGGGCCTGCCCCGTGACAACAGACGCCAAGAAGCGGTACCTACATCGCTATCTTGGAGGTTGTCATGTACCCAACCACCACGCACTTCAGCTACGGCTGTGAAGCGATGGCCTTTTCGATGGCTGCACGGAACGCAGGATCATCCGGTTTGGTCAGGCTGGAGAAGTTACCAATCACCTTCCCCTTACGATCGACAACATACTTGTAGAAATTCCACTTCGGCGCACTGCTCTGGCTGGCCAGCTCCGCAAACAGCGGTATCGCATCCTTGCCCCGCACAGCTTGCGTCTTGGTCATGGTGAAGGTAACGCCATAGTTGGCATAGCAAACCTTGGCGGTCTTTTCGCTATCGGCGTCTTCCTGCTTGAAGTCATTGGACGGCACGCCCAGCATTTCCAGGCCCTGCCCGTGATATTCCTTGTACGTCGCCTCAAGCCCCTCGAATTGCGGGGCAAAACCGCAATAGCTGGCGGTGTTCACCACCACCAGCGGCTTGCCGGCAAAGCGCTCGCACAGCTCGACCTGCCCCTTGCCGCGCAACTCTGGCAGGCTACCCTGCAACAATGCCGGGCAATCGGCAGCCCAGCTGGATGTGCTGGCAAGCAGGGCCAGCACCGGCACCGTCAACCAATGTGCACGCATGACTCGTTTCTCCCGCATGACAATCCTTGAGCTTGCAGGGTAGCGCCTAACAAACACTCATGCCCAGTTGCATCAGCGCCATCCCACCTTGATGCCAGCCCCACCACACCAGTGCCAGCAGCAGCAGGGCGGCGATGGCCAGCAGCCCACGGGCCAGGTAGCGGTTCATGCGGCCTGGGCCTGCAGGCGGGCGACCGGGCGTTCGCGCACCGGCCAGTTGAGGGCTGCGGCCAGCAGGCTGAGCAGGATGGAAATCTGCCAAACCAGGTCGTAGCTGCCGGTGCGGTCATACACCACCCCACCCAACCAGCCGCCCAAGAACGCACCCAACTGGTGGAACAAGAACACGATACCGCCGAGCATGGACAGGTTACGCACCCCAAATACCGTGGCCACGGTGCCATTGGTCAGCGGCACCGTGGACAGCCACAACAGGCCCATGGCGATGCCGAACAGGTAAGCACTGAACTCGCTTACCGGCGCCCACAGGAATAGCACGATCACCACCGCTCGCAGCAGGTACAGCCCGGTCAGCAGGCGCGGCTTGGACATGCGCCCGCCCAACCAGCCAGCAGTGAAGGTTCCGACGATATTGAACAGGCCAACCAACGCCAGCACCGTGGTACCGGTGGTCGCAGCCAGGTGCTGATCAACCAGGTAGGCCGGCAGGTGCACCCCGATGAACACCACCTGGAAGCCGCAAACGAAGAAGCCCAGTGCCAGCAACCAGAACCCAGGATGGGAACATGCTTCGCGCAGCGCCTGGCCCAGGGTCTGCTCGGCACCATGGCTGGGCAACGGGCGGTCGCGCAGCAGGCCGACGAAGGGCACGATAAACGCCACCATCAGGCCCAGCACCAGCAAGGCTGCGGACCACCCCAGCCACTGGATCAGGCCGAGGGTGCCCGGCAGCATGGCGAACTGGCCAAACGAACCGGCGGCGCTGGCAATGCCCATGGCCATGCTGCGCTTCTCTGCCGGTACGGCACGCCCGACCACGCCGAGGATGACCGAAAACGATGTGCCAGACAGGCCGATGCCAATCAGCAAGCCGGCACTGAGCGACAACGACCAGGCGGAGTCGGCCATGCCCATGAAGACCAAGCCGATGGCGTAGAGAATGCCACCGATGATCACCACCCGCGCTGCGCCCATACGGTCGGCCAAGGCACCGGCGAATGGTTGCGCCAGCCCCCAGACCAGGTTCTGCAAGGCAATGGCAAAGGCGAACACCTCCCGCCCCCAACCAAAATCGGCGCTCATCGGCGCCAGGAACAAACCAAAGCCGTGCCGCACACCCAGGGACAGCGCCAGGATCAAGGCCGCCCCCACCAATACCCACCCGCTGGTTCGCCACACCGAAGTCATTGTCGTTTTCTCCAGCACATCGCAAGGTTTTTGCGGGTATATACCCGCTTATAGTCGTATCAATTCACGCCAGTTGGTCCAGCAAACGCACCAGTTCATCCCGCGGCCCTTCGCCCAACCGCTCCACCAGCTTGATCTGGGCTTGTTCCCAGGCCGGATACGCAGCACGCAGCAGCTGCGTACCGGCCTCGGTCAACAGCACCACACGGTTACGCTGGTCGTCGCCATCAGCCAGGGCCACCAGCCCTTCCGCCTCCAGCACCCGCAGGTTGCGGCCTAGGGTACTGCGCTCCAGGCCCATGGCCTCGGCCAAGGTGGTGATACTGGGGCGGTCGAGCCGTTGCAGGTGTCTCAGCAAGGAAAACTGCGCAACATTGACCCCGAAGCCGGAGAGGGCCTCGTCGTAATGCCGGCTCACCCCACGGGCGGCACGACGCAGATGGGTACAGATGCATTCACTGGTCAGCATGGATACGTGTATATACCCGCACCTTAGATGTTGCAAGAAATTTCATATCTGCGTAGGCCTGAAAAGACTTCAGAGGCCCAAGGCCAACCCCAGCACCACCGCCAATTCGAGTAACTCGAGCAGCGCGCCGGCAGTATCCCCAGTGGCCCCACCCAGCCGTCGGTACATCAGATGTCGCAGCCAGGCAAACACCGCCACCGCCAGCAGCACTACCCATCCGCCCAAGAGCAGGCAGAAAAGCGCACAACACAGCAACACCCACCCGGCAGCACGCCGGGGCAGATGTTCGGCCAGCGCCTGCCCCAACCCACCGGGGCGCACATACGGCGTGCAAAGGAACAACCCCAACATTGCCGTTCGCCCGATCAACGGCGCCAGCAGCAATTGCGCCCCGACACCCTGCTCGACCAGCACCCATAAGGCGCAAAACTTCAACAACAGCACCAGCACCAGGGTGACCACGGCAATCGGCCCGCTGCGCGGGTCCTTCATGATCTGCAGGGTGCGTTCACGGTCGCCGAAGCCACCCAACCAGGCGTCTGCGCTGTCCGCCAGACCATCCAGGTGCAAGGCGCCACTGAGCAGCACCCACGCTGTCAGCAGCAACGCCGCATGCAGCGGCGCCGGTGTACCTTGCAGCAGATGGCTGGCCAACCACAACAGCAGCCCGAACAATAGCCCGACCAGCGGGTAGTACAGCAGCGAACGCCCCACCTCACGCGCTGCCGGCATGCCCGGCAAGCTCACCGGCAGGCTGCTGAGAAACTGCAAGGCGATCAAGAAAGGCAGCATCTCAGCGGGCCTCGACCAACTGCCCGTCAACACCCGGCACCAGGCGCATCAACGCGCCATGCCCGACTTCGACCTGCAGCAATTGTTCCCTCGGCAAACCCCGGGCACGCGCCAGCAACAACCGCATTACCCCGCCATGGGTGACCAACAGCACGCGCTTGCCGGCATGTTGAAGGTGCAAACGCTCGACAGCTGCCAGCACCCGTTCGGCAAACACCTCGACCGGCTCGCCGTTGGGCGGTGTGAAGGCGTAAGGATCCGCCCAGAACCGCCCAAGCACGTCGGCCTGGTCCTCCATGATCTGCGCGGCGCTACGCCCCTCCCAATCGCCGAAATGCAGCTCTTGCAGGGCAGGCTCACGCTGCACCGGCACGTTCAACCGCGCGCCCAGCTCATCGGCGAACCGCGCACAGCGCTGCAGCGGCGAGCTGACCAAAACCTGCCACGGGCCGGCCTCGGCCACGGCACTGCGCATTTGCGCCCACCCCTTGTCGGTCAGGGCATCGTCAAGGCTGCCGCGCAGGCCGCCCTGTTCCGTTTCACCATGGCGCAGCAGGTCGAGGATCATGCCGGGCGGTCCGCCACCGCGGCCTCGGCAAAGGTCGCCATTTGCCCATGCAGCGCACAGGCCAGGCGCAGCAGCGGCACCGCCAGGGCAGCACCACTGCCCTCGCCCAGGCGCAGGCCCAGGGCCAGCAACGGCTCGGCCTGCAGCGCAGCCAGCAAGGCCTTGTGCCCAGGCTCGGCACCCTGGTGGGCGAACAGCAGCCAGGCCCGGCACTGCGGGTTAAGATGCACTGCCACCAACGCGGCGACACTGCAGATGAAACCATCCACCAGCACCGCAACACCCGCCTGCGCGCAGCCGATGTAGGCGCCAGCCAACGCCGCTATCTCGAATCCGCCAACACAGCCCAGCGCCTGCAACGGGTCTTCAGCACGCAGGCCGTGCAGGCGCAGCGCCCGCTCGATGACCTCGGCCTTGTGCCGCACGCCGGCATTGTCCAGCCCAGTGCCTGGGCCGCTCAGCTGTGCCGCCGGGCAGCTCAGCAGGACGCTGGCCAGGGCTGCGGCGGCCGTGGTGTTGCCGATGCCCATCTCGCCACCGATGAACAGCTGAGCACCCTGTTCAGCGGCGCGCAGGGCGCTGTCGCGGCCGGCCTGCAAGGCTGCTTGCAACTGGTTCTCGGTCATCGCGGGCTGGCAGGCAAAGTTGGCAGTGCCGGCGCCCAGGCGCAGATGGCGCACACCGGGCAGCTCCAACTGCGCGTCGATGGTGCCCAGGTCGACCACTTCCAGGCTGGCTTGCAGTTGCCGCGCCAGTACACTGATCGCCGCACCGCCGCCGACGAAGTTACGCAGCATCTGCCCGGTCACCGCCTGCGGGTAGGCCGAGATGCCTTCTTCGACCACCCCGTGGTCGCCGGCAAAAATGGTAATTGCGACCTGATCCAGGATCGGCCGCTCACACCCTTGCAGGCCTGCCAACTGGATAGCCAAGCCCTCCAGTTGGCCGAGTGAGCCGGCAGGTTTGGTCAGTTGCTGCTGACGGGCGCGGGCCTGGTCCATGGCGGCGTTGTCGAGGAGATGGCAGGCGTCACGCCACCAGACTTGGGTCATAGTGCAGGTCCTTTGAGCATTAAAGGCAGGCCGGCCACGGTCAGCACGACGCGCTGACAGCGTTCGGCCACGGTTTGGTGCAGCCAGCCGGCCAGGTCGACATAGCGCCGGGTCAGCTCGCCCATGGGCACGACGCCCAGGCCGGTTTCGTTACTGACCAGGACAAGGGTGCCAGGCAACTGCTCCAGGCAGGCCAGCAGGGCATCACGCTCCTCGGCCAGGCGCTGGTCGTCTTCCAGCATCAGCAGGTTGGTCAACCACAGGGTCAGGCAATCCACCAGCAGGCATCGCCCTTCGGCCGCTTCGGCGCGCAGCACCGCGGCCAAGGCCAGGGGTTCTTCGATCAACCCCCAGTCATCGGGGCGACGTTGGCGATGCAGCAACACGCGTTCGTTCATTTCACCATCCAGCGGTTGGCTGGTGGCGATGTAGGTCACTGGCAGGCCACTGGCGCTGGCCAGCTGTTCGGCCAGCCGGCTCTTGCCGGACCGGGCGCCGCCGAGGATCAGGTTGCGCATGTCAGGCCACCCCGCACAGTTGGCGCAACAGCGCGGTGTCCAGGTGCTTTTCCACCAGGTCGGCCAGGCGCTCGATGTCGCGTTCGCGCAACGCTTCGTAGTCGATCGCCTGCACATCCTCCAGCCCGGCCCAGCGCAGCAGCGCGGCACACGACTGGCTGCCTTCGAACAAACCGTGCAGGTAGGTGGCGAGGATCTGGCCATCCGCGCTGACAGCGCCATCACAGCGGCCATCGGCCAGTTGCACGGCAGGTCGCTCAAGGGCTGGACCCGAGGTGACCCCGGCATGAATTTCATAACCGGCAACCGCTGCAGCTTCAAGGTTCAGTGTGCCGGCAACGTTGCGCAGTTGCTTCTCGGCTTCAAGCACCGTGGCGTAGTCAAGCAAGCCGAGCCCCTGGCTTGAGCCGGCGGCCCCTTCCAGCCCCAGTGGGTCATGCACTTGGCGCCCGAGCATCTGCAAGCCACCGCAGATACCGATCAGCTTGCCACCATAGCGCAGGTGCCGCTCGATGGCCTTGTCCCAACCGCGCTCGCGCAGCTGTGCCAGGTCACCGCGCACACTCTTGGAGCCCGGCAGGATGATCAGGTCGGCAGCCGGAATCGGCTGGCCTGGGCCGATGAACTGCAGGTCTACCTGCGGGTGCAGGCGCAGCGGGTCGAAGTCGGTGTGGTTGCTGATGCGCGGCAGTACCGGCACGATCACCTTGAGTACACGCGCGAGCTTGGCGCCCTGGCGCACATCAATACCGTCTTCGGCTTCCAGATGCAGGTCGGTGACGTAGGGCAGTACGCCCAGTACCGGCTTGCCGGTGCGTTGCTCCAGCCAGTCCAGCCCCGGTTGCAGCAAGGCGATATCGCCACGGAAGCGGTTGATCACAAAACCTTTGACCCGCGCCTGCTCACTGGGCGACAGCAATTCCAGCGTGCCCACAAGATGGGCGAACACACCGCCACGGTTGATGTCGGCGACCAGGATCACCGGGCAGTCCACCGCTTCGGCAAAACCCATGTTGGCGATGTCGCCGGCACGCAAGTTGATTTCTGCCGGCGAGCCTGCGCCCTCGACCATGACCACCGGGTACGCGGCGCTCAGGCGCTGGTGCGATGCCAGCACTGCCTGCATGGCCGTGGCCTTGTAGTCGTGGTAGGCCACTGCATTCATGCTGGTGACTGCGCGGCCATGAATGATCACCTGGGCACCGGTATCGCTATTGGGCTTGAGCAATACAGGGTTCATGTCGGTATGGGGTGCCAGCCGGCAAGCCTGAGCTTGCACTGCTTGAGCACGGCCGATTTCACCGCCATCGGCGGTCACTGCGCTATTGAGCGCCATGTTCTGCGGCTTGAAGGGCACCACACCGACACCCTGGCGCAGCAGCCAGCGGCACAGCGCGGTCACCAGCGTGCTCTTGCCGGCATCGGAGGTGGTGCCTTGCACCATGAGAGTGGTCATGCCGTTTCCTTTTGATAAGCCGCCAGGGCCTGGGCCAGGCGCTGTTCGTCCGCCGCGCAAGCCGGCAGCCCCAGGCGCACCGCCGCTGGTTGTTCGAACAGGCGCACCAGAATGCCGCGACGGGCGAGAAAGTCGTGCAGTTGTGCCGCATGCTCGCTGCGCACGTACTGGAACAGGTCGCAGCCACCGCTGGGCACCAGGCCGGCACTGCACAATATTGCCGCAAGCCGCTGGCTGGCGGCAGCACAGCGCTCGGTCTGCTGGCGCTGGGCGGCTTGGTCAGCCAGGCTAGCCTGGGCCAGCACCCGGGTCGGGCCGTTGACGGTCCACGGGCCGAGCAACTCGGCCAGGCGTAGCAGCAGGCTGTGCTCAGCCACGACAAAGCCCAGGCGCACCCCGGCCAGGCCGAAGAACTTGCCGAACGAGCGCAGCACGATCAGGCCCGGCCGTTCGGCGCAATCCACCACGCTGTCTGCCGGGGTGTTGTCCATGAAGGCTTCGTCGACCAGCAGCCAGCCACCACGAGCAGCCAGGCGAGCATGCCAAGCCAGCAGGCGTTCGCGCGATACCCGGCGGCCGGTCGGGTTGTTGGGGTTGACCAACACCAGCACATCGAGGCTGTCGAGCGTCGCCTCGACCTGCGCTTCATCCAGCTCAAGCAGTTGGTGGCCCGCCCGTTGCCAGGCATACGGGTGCTCGGCATAGCACGGCGTCAGCACGCCTACCCGGCCCGCTGTGCGCAGCAGCGGCAAGGCCTGGATCGCGGCCTGCGAGCCGGCTACCGGCAGCAGCTGGCGGGTGCCGTAAAACGCGCGCGCGGCGTCTTCCAGGCCGTCCTCGGTCTCCGGCAGGCGGGCCCAGGCATCGACGGGAATCGACGGAATCGGGAACGGCCAGGGCGCAATGCCACTGGACAAGTCGAGCCACTGCTCACGGGCGATACCGTATTGCCGCACCGCGCGCAGCAGGCGACCACCGTGTTCAAGCATTGATATAAGCCCCCAGGCAGATCACCAGCAGCCACAGCCACACACCGCGCTGCACCAGGCCCCAGCCGCGTTCGATGGCGTCGGCATCGGCCATCGGCCCCTCGCCCAGGCGTGGGCGCTCATGCAGCTCGCCGTGGTACACCGCCGGGCCACCCAACTCCACGCCCAGCGCACCGGCACCGGCAGCCATCACCGGGCCGGCATTGGGGCTGTCCCACAGCGGGCCTTGCTTGCGCCAGCAGGCCAGGGCCAGGCGGGTCTTGCCCAGTAGCGCGTAGGTCAGCGCCACCAGCCTTGCGGGTACATAGTTGAGCACATCGTCGATGCGCGCCGCGCACCAGCCAAAACGTTCGAAGCGTTCATTGCGGTAGCCCCACATGGCATCCAGCGTATTGCTCAAGCGGTACAGCACCACACCCGGCGCACCCGCCACCACAAACCAGAACAACGCGGCGAACACCGCGTCGCTGCCGTTCTCCAGCACTGACTCGGTGGCTGCTCGAGCTACCGCCGGCTCGTCCAGTTCGCGGGTTTCGCGGCTGACCAGGTAACCGACCCGGCGCCTCGCCTCTTCCAGGTCGCCCTGGCGCAAGGCGTTGGCCACCGGCAGTACATGCTCGCCCAGGCTGCGCAGCCCCACGGCGCAATACAGCGCCAGCACGTCCACCAGCCAGCCGATGTACGGCAGCCACGACAGCACCAGTGCCACCAACGTCAGCGGCACCACCGCCAGAAACCAAGCACTTACGCCGTGGCTGCGCCAGCCACGTCCGCCGGCATTCAGGCGACGCTCAAGGTTACTGGCCATATTGCCGAAGGCCACCAAAGGGTGGCGCCGCTGCGGTTCGCCCAGCAAGGCGTCCAGGGCAACCCCAGCCACGGTCAGCAAGGCCACGCTCATTGACGCTCTCCCCATTGGTTTTCGTAAAGCATTTCACTCAAGGGCCGCTCTTGGGCCCAGTTTTCCTGCACCAGCATGGGCACCGGGTAGAACTCGGTGACCGGCCCCAGGCACAACACCGCAACGGGCTTGGCCCCGGCCGGCATGCCCAGCAACGCTGCCAGCGCAAGCGGGTCGAACAGCGACACCCAGCCCATCCCTAGTCCTTCGCCACGCGCAGCCAGCCATAGGTTCTGGATGGCGCAGGCCAGCGAGGCCAGGTCCATTTCCGGCAGGGTACGGCGGCCGAAAATGTGCGGCTCGCGGTTGTCCATCAAGGCTGCCACCAGCAGCTCGGCACAGTCGTTGATGCCTTCTACCTTCAGTTTCATGAAGTCATCGGCTCGCTCGCCCAATGCCTCAGCCGTGCGTACACGCTCCGCTTCTACCAAGGCCTGGATGCGGCTGCGCAGGTCTCGCTGGGTAATCCGGATGAAGCGCCACGGCTGCATGAGCCCGACACTGGGCGCCTGGTGCGCGGCGGCAAGCAAGCGGGCAAGCAGCTCCGGCGCCACCTGGCCACCGGCAAAATGGCGCATGTCGCGGCGCTCACCGATGGCCCGGTAGATCGCGGCGCGTTCAGCATCGCTGTATGCGTGTTCGCTCATGGTCGCAACAACGCCGCCGCCGCATCGGGGTTGGACGGGAAGTAGAAGTGCACGTAGGAAGCGGTCAACCGACCCAGGCGATACACCGCTTCGTTGCCCCGCCCGCCGTTGGGGCTCAGGCCACGAGCGATCGGTTCCAGCGCAGTGCTGGTCAGCGAGTGGTGATAGGTGTGCCCGCGCAAGGTACCCTCCGGCAGTTCAACCGCCTGCAGCGCCAGGGCCGCCAGGCGCTTCTGCATGGTCGCCTCACCCGGCAGCAGCCCCAGCAGCTCGGCACGTTCGCCTGCCACGTCAGTCAGGGCATCGAGCAGGTACAGCATGCCACCGCACTCGGCCAGCAACGGCTTGCCCTGCGCATGATGGGCGCGAATCGCTGCGCACATCGGTGCGTTTGCGGCCAATGCGTGGTGATGCAGTTCGGGGTAGCCGCCCGGCAGGTACAGGCTGTCTACCGGTGGCAGCTCGCGGTCGTGCAGCGGCGAGAAAAACGCCAGCTGTGCGCCAAGGTTGCGCAGCAGGTCGAGGTTGGCGCCATAGGTGAAGGCAAACGCCTCGTCCCGCGCCACACCAATGCGTACACCTGCCAACGAGGTAGAGCAGGCCTGCGGTTCGGGCTCGGCAAAGGTTACCGGCGGCGGCAAAGCCGCGTCGCAACTGGCGCCCAGCGCCTCGGCAGCAGCATCCAGGCGGGCCTCCAGATCATTCAGCTCGCTGGCCTGCACCAGCCCCAGGTGGCGGCTAGGCAGCTCGATGCCACGCTCGCGGGACAAGCCGCCATACCAGCGCAACCCTTGGGTCAGGCTGCCTTCCAGCAGTTGCGCATGGCGCAGGCTGCCCACCCGGTTGGCCAGCACGCCGGCGAACGGCAGGTCGGCCTGATAGCGCGCCAGGCCCAGAGCCAGGGCGCCGAATGTCTGAGCCATGGCCGTGCCGTCGATCACCGCCAGCACCGGTACGCCGAAATGGCGGGCCAGGTCGGCGCTGGACGGGGTGCCGTCGAATAGCCCCATCACCCCTTCGATCAGGATCAGGTCGGCCTCGCCGGCAGCGTCCCACAACAGGCGACGGCTTTCATCTGCACCGATCATCCACAGGTCCAGCTGGTACACCGGCGCGCCACTGGCCCGCTCGAGAATCATCGGGTCCAGAAAGTCGGGCCCGCACTTGAACACCCGCACCTTACGCCCGAGGTTACGGTGCAAGCGTGCCAGAGCAGCAGTGACAGTGGTCTTGCCCTGGCCAGAGGCTGGTGCCGCGATCAGCACGGCGGGGCAGTGGCGCGATCGACTCACAGCTCGACGCCCTTCTGTGCGCGGATACCGGCCTGGAAAGCGTGCTTGAGCATGCCCATCTCGGTCACGGTGTCGGCCAGTTCGATCATTTCATCCTTGGCCGCACGGCCAGTGACGATCACATGCTGCATCGGCGGGCGGGCCTGAATGTCGGACAGCACCTGGTCCAGGTCGAGATAGCCATGCTTGAGGGCGATGTTGAGCTCATCCAGTACCACGAACTGCACACTTGGGTCTTGCAGCAACTGGCGCGACACCGCCCAGGCGGCTTCAGCGGCAGCAATGTCGCGCTGGCGGTCCTGGGTTTCCCAGGTAAAGCCTTCGCCCATGACGTGGTAGCGCACTTGCTCGGGGAAGCGGCGGAAGAACAGTTCTTCGCCGGTGCTGTTGCGGCCTTTGATGAACTGCACCACACCGCACTGCATGCCATGGCCCAGGGCGCGTGCGAGCATGCCGAAGGCCGAGCTGCTCTTGCCTTTGCCGTTGCCGGTCAGCACCAGCAGCAGGCCGCATTCGTTGGGGGAATTGGCGATGCGTTCGTCGATGACCGCCTTCTTGCGCTGCATGCGCGCCAGGTGGCGTTCGTCGCGTTCGGTGGATTCGCTCATGGGGTTCTCCGCTGGCTGGCACCACGGCAACGCGCGGCGGCAGGTAATAGGCAGGCAAACGGAGAACGCGCAGGGGCCATGGCAGGGCGCCACGGTGCACCGCGCATCACCCTCCGTGATGCCGTTGGCAGTATCAGGCCGGTCTCCGGGCTTGTGAGTGGGCGTTAGGCCCTGGCCTGCGCGCCTTCCCGGATGCTGGCATCCAGTGGCCTTGCGCGGCCTTCTGCTCACTTACCGTTGCGGGGGCAGCGCCGGATTCGCGCCATGCAGGCGCCCACCGGCTTCCCAGTTTCACCCGGCCCAGTCGAAGCTGGCAGGGCACCTGAAACACGCGCGAAGGTTAGAGGGTTGCACCGGGAGCGTCAATCGAAGCGGGTGTTGCAGCTATTTATGCTCTTGATCTTTATCTTGATCTTCGCGACTTCAGGAGGCCGAACGCTGAAGTCGCAATCTGCGTCGCCTGGACTATCGCGCGCTTTGAAGCAAAAGCCGAAGCAAGAGCAAGACCAAGGGACGGAACCCTGCGCGCCCTCGCGCCCTCTCAATCCCATAGGCCTGCTTCAGAGGACGCTGCCCATGAACCGCCTGTTGCCTTGGTTAGTCGCCGCCAGCCTGGCAGGCTGCGGCGAAACGGCCCTGTTGAACGTAAGCGAGGGCAGCGGGCCAACACCCGAGTTGCCTGCCCCCGTCACGACATTGATCCCCACCGTGAACATCGCCCCCGCAGTCGGCTGGCCAAAGGGCGGCAAGCCCACCGCAGCACCAGGCACTCAGGTCACCGCTTTCGCCAGCGGCCTCGACCACCCACGCTGGCTCTACTTGCTGCCCAACGGCGATGTGCTGGTAGCCGAAACCAACGCGCCCCCAAAGCCCGAAGATGGCAAGGGTATTCGCGGCTGGGCCATGGGCAAGGCGATGAAGCGCGCCGGTGCGACCGCCCCCAGCGCCAACCGCATCACCCTGCTGCGCGATGCAGACCATGATGGTGTGGCAGAAATCCGCACCCCGTTCATCGAGGGGCTCAACTCCCCCTTCGGCATGACGCTGGTTGGCAAGAATCTATATGTTGCCGACACCGACAGGCTGCTGCGCTTTCACTATGAACCAGGCGCCATGCAGATCACCGAAAAGGGTCACCTGGTTACCGAGTTGCCCGGCGGGCCGCTGAACCATCACTGGACCAAGAACGTAATCGCTAGCCCCAACGGCCAAAAGCTTTATGTGACGGTTGGCTCGAACAGCAATGTGGGTGAAAACGGCCTGGACAAAGAACAGTCGCGTGCCGCGATCTGGGAAGTGGACCCGGCAAGCGGCAATCATCGGCTGTTCGCCACCGGCCTGCGCAACCCCAACGGAATGGCCTGGGAGCCTCGCAGCGGCGCCTTGTGGACGGCGGTCAACGAACGGGACGAAATCGGCAGCGATCTGGTGCCGGACTACATCACATCCGTCAAAGAAGGTGGTTTCTATGGCTGGCCCTACAGCTACTACGGGCAACACGTAGACGAGCGAGTGCAGCCACAGGCCCCGCAGAAGGTAGCCCAGGCACTGACACCGGATTATGCCGTCGGCCCGCACACCGCATCGCTAGGGCTGGCATTCATAGAGCCTGGCGTACTGCCAGCACCCTTTGAACAAGGCGCACTGATAGGCCAGCATGGTTCGTGGAACCGCAAACCACACAGTGGCTACAAGGTGATATTCGTGCCATTCGACCACTCAGGCAAACCTGCAGCCCCCCCCATCGACCTGCTGACCGGGTTTCTGGATAGAGAGGACAATGCGATGGGGCGACCGGTGGGCGTGATCAATGATGGCCGCAGTGGTGTACTGGTGGCCGACGATGTCGGCAATGTAGTCTGGCGAGTAAGCATGACCGCCAGGGCCCGATTGAACCAGGGCACTGCTGCTCAAACCAGGCCAAACAGCAGTCCCGAATGACAAACCCGATATCAGGCTGGGAAAAAACGTTGCGCCAGCGCAGGCGTACGGAACTGCGCCCGATAAGCGGCCACATCGAACAGTAGCCCCGTACGCAAGTCATACACCGGGCCGGAAACAGGCTTTCCGGTTTGGGCCAACGTCACCTTGATAAAGCGATAATGCTCACCATACACCTGCTCCAGGCCCTCGATGCGCAAGTAGTTACCCGGTAGCATCAGTGATTCACCCTCTTGCCAGAAGATAGAAAACGCGCTGATCGGTGTTGCCCCCCTATATCGCCCAGCCACCAGCTCGAACACCACCGAACTGTCGTCGAACAGCCCAGGCAAACTGCCCGGCGCCCCGGCGAAGGGCAAGCAGGCGAACTCGGTAACCTTGTACGGGTTTTCGGTGAACGAAGTCAGGTCGGTATTGACCAGCACATCACCCACCCGCAAATGGCCGTTTCGATAGAACTCGCCACCGGTACCACGCGAGCGGTGCCCACCGCGATACAAGGTAACCTCGTTGCTCTTGGGTAGCCGCCCCAGGCTATCGGCCAGATCATTGATATAACTGTCTTCATCGCCGTACTGGTACCGTCCGGTGCGCATGACATCGTTCACGGTGGACTCGTTGCTGGTGTACTACTCGACCAGCGAATTGAAGTACTCATAGCCGTAGCGGTAGGAATAGCGAGGCAAGCCATCAACCTTGACGCAATCCAGCCCACGCTCGTCCAGGTCTGGTGCCCGCCCATTAGGCAGCTCGGCGACAGGCCACTTCTCCAGCAATGCTTTCTGGCGCTGTAGAGACTGCTCGGCCAGCCGCGTGCTCGACGCGTCATCAATGGCTGTGTAGGTATCCCAGAACGGCGAGGGAACACTTGGCATGCCTTCCACCGCCGGAGGGCTGCCGCCCAGCAACCGAGGAGGCCCCAGCAGCTCCCACTCACCCGCCGCGTTCAAGCGCACGGGCCTAAGCGGGACGAAGGCATAGGGATTGTTTACGGGCACCACTAACCAGACGGCCAGTTCATGACTGTATCGCACCCGGTAAGTGAGACCATTCAATGTAATCCAGCACTTGCCATCGTCAGTCATGCGAACACCACGCAGGCGTCCACTCGCGCCCAACTCACCACTCACCAGCGCGTTGGTCTCCTCGCCCTCCACTAAGCGTGTGGCACTGCTATCGGCCTGCCAGACCTCTAGCTCGACACCAACTTCATGGGGTGGTGCCTGGCGCAAAACACTCCCCAGACTTGGCTGTGTCGTTACATCCAACAAGTTGAAACTTGCGAACACGCTGTCGAGCACTGCAGAACGCAGTGCACTCATGCGCGATTGCGCGTCTGTCGCGTTAAGGGCTTCATCAATATCCAGGGCGACCTTCGCCACACCCGCCCCGAGCAACATCAGGGATATCGGCCACCCCAAAGGAACGAAGCCGCCGAAGACGCCGATGAATGCTGACAGATAACCGCTGAGCATTGCCTTGCGCAAACTTGTGTTATCACGCATCAGTTGCGCATTACTGCGCATCTCGTCGAGCGCCTGCTCTATGATGCAGGTGAAGAAGTTGCCATTGAGCGGACGCTCGAACAGCTTGAGCGCGATCAACGCCGCCTCATCCGAACGGCTGTCAGCGATGCCTTTTAGGTGCACCTTGATCAACTGCTGCCTGGCGGCATCGTGCCGGTTGCCATGCCCTTGCGCGATAAAGCTGTCCAATGCCTGCGGCGTTTGCCATCGCGTCACAAGCCAGCGGACCATTTCCAGCTCGGAATCGAATGCCCTGAGCGCCTCAGCGTGCCAAGGCAAGTACGCCAATACCCTTCCACCCTGTGCGTGGAAGGTGAACAGGCAGCCCCTGTCTCCCTCGCCAAACACGTAGCGAACGACCGTGAGCGGAGGCTCGTCATTGTCCTGACGCAACTTCTGCAGGGTGGGCAGCTCTACGCCCGAAAGCGTCTCGCTTACCATGGCGCACAGATGTCGCCAGTCCGACTGCGAGATCCGCTGGCAAGTCAGCGCAAGCCTTCCTTCACCCAGCAGGTTGACTTTGGCCAGTACTCGAAAACTCTTCTCGTGAGCCGCCCAAAAACGCTCGACCTCTCCGCGGTAGAGTGATGCGAAATCCAGTGCCCACAAGTCCTGCTGCACCGCGCTACCCAGCATGCGGACTTCATTACGCTCGTCGTAAAAAGCCGCGTGAGGCCCCTGCCAATAGAAGCCGCCGCGCAGGTCCAGCTCATCTACAGCATCCTGAAAGTAGTCATCGAACCGCTCTACTACCAGCTCGGTAAGCACCAGCGACTTCTGTGGCGGCCCTCTGTGCTGCCACCCCGTGAAACTGCGGCTGCTGGAACTCTCGGTATTGAACTGGTGCCACCAGACGAACCGCGGATCCACACGCTTGCCAGTGTGTTTGAACACAATCTGCTCTGCGTGCCTGCTCGCTAGCAGGTAGGGATCAGGGTAAGCGTGCAGCACTTCATCGACCAGCCGGATCAAGGGGATCACGGCATCAGCCAATTCAAGGCTATGACGGGTTTGTTCTTCGATCTTGCTCATGGCCCACTCCAGATGACACCCAAAGAAGGCATCATCGTCTTGCCATGGCATGAATCAGCGGTAGGTGTGCACTGCCACGAAGCGTGACGCGGTGGCCAGACCTGCAAGGCTGGACAAAACCTGCGCTGCAGGAACCGCGCTCAGCGGCTCCTGCAACGCCACACCCCAAGCGCTGTCAGGGGTTCTGTGCGAGGTGCCCTTGCGGGATCACACGCTTGGCCTGCAGGTAGGCTTTGGCCCAGTAGCTGTTGGACAGGTAGTCCAGGCGCACGGTACCGCCGGTGGAAGGGGCATGCACGAAGCGCCCTTCCCCAACATAAATGCCGGCATGGCTGACCTGCGAACCACCACTGGTGGCGAAGAACACCAGATCACCGGACTGCAGCGACTTGGCGTCAACCGTCGGCGCGCGCATGACGATCATTTCTCGCGTGGAACGCGGCAGGCTGATGCCGGCAGCATCACGGTACACATATTTGATCAGGCCGCTGCAGTCGAAACCGGAATCCGGTGTATTGCCACCCCAACGATAAGGCGTACCCACCAGCCCTATGGCGCGAATCAACACGTCATCGGCAATCGGTGAAGGGTTGGGTTGGCTGTAGGTGACCTGCGGCTGTACCACAGGGGCCGGCGCAGGCGCACGGCTGGAGCAGGCAGCGAGTAATGCCGCCAGGGAGAGAAATGCGAAGCGCGCCATCTTTACCATGGCCAGAACATCCTGTCTGAGACCGCTGCGCCGCAGCCGAAAAGAGTTGAGAATTTAGATTAGACGCTTTCTGTAAATGCGCACGGCGGCGAGCTTTTTTCAAAGCATCGCCGCCGCGGCAGGGTACATCATTTTGCCATCAGTTGCGCGCGATGTTGGTCGGCACCATGGCCAAGGCTCGCTTGGCTTCGATGAAGGTCTTGCTCCAGTAGCGGTCACCGAGGCTGTCGATGCGCACACCGCCGCTGCGGCGGCTGCTGGAGTGGATGAACTGGTTGTCACCCAAGTAGATGCCAGCATGGCTTACGCGACCGCGGCCATTGGTGCTGAAGAACAGCAGGTCACCTGGCTTGAGCTTGTTGCGGGCCACTTTCGGGGCATCGACGTTGATCATTTCACGCGTGGAGCGCGGCAGGGTCATGCCCGCCTCTTCGCGGAACAGGTAGCCGATGAAGCCACTGCAGTCGAAGCCGGACTTTTCCGAGGTACCACCGAAGCGGTAGCGGGTGCCGATCAGCGACATGCCGCGCTCGAGAATGCTGTCAGCCAGCACTGGCAGCTGGTAAGGCTTGCTGCTGGAGAACGACTCCAGGTCATCTTCAGTGGCCAGCTCTTCCGGCTCGCCGAATACCGACGAGGACGAGGCTTTGGCCTTGATTGCCGATTGTGCGGCGATCGGGGTGTGATCCTGAGGCTCTGAATGAGACGCTGGGCCTTGGGCCGCGCAGCCAAAAAGCAGGGTCACGAGTGCGAGTGGCACGAGGGGTGCGAAGCGCTTCAGCATGGGCACGACCGTGTCTGTAATCCTTTAGAAGGGTGAAACTATGCCCTCTATCATGGCCATTTGCAAATTTTATCGAAAAAGATGTGACTTTTTTGTTTTGCCGCTCTGGCCCAGCGTTTTCAAGGGGTTACCAGCCCAGGGTTTCTTTCAGGAATGGGATGGTGAGCTTGCGTTGCGCCTGCAGCGAAGCCTGGTCGAGGCGTTCGAGCAGGTCGAACAGCGCACTCATGCTGCGCGCACCGCGGGTGAGGATGAAGTGACCGACTTCGTCGGTGAGGTGCAGACCACGGCGCGAAGCACGCAGTTGCAGGGCCCGCAGCTTGTCTTCGTCGGACAGGCCACGCATCTGGAATACCAGGGCCAGGGTCAGCCGCGACTTCAGGTCCGGCAGCTTCACCGGCAGTTCACGCGGTGATGCCGAGGCAGCCAGCAGCAAGCGCCGGCCACTGTCGCGCAGGCGGTTGAACAGGTGGAACATGGCTTCTTCCCAGTCAGCCTTGCCGGCGATCACATGCAGATCGTCGATGCACACCAGTTCGTATTGGGCCAGGTAGTCGAGCAAACCTACGCCACGATCGAGCAGTTGCGCCAGTGGCAGGTAGACAGCGGGTTCGCCACGTTGCTGGAAGCGATGAGTGGCGGCCTGCAACAGGTGGGAACGGCCAACACCCTGCTTGCCCCACAGGTAGATAAGGCTCTCGGTCCAGCCGGCGTCGGCTTCGCATAGCCGCTCGACGTAACCCAATGCCGCAGCATTGGCGCCCGGATAGTAGTTGATGAAGGTGGCGTCATCGCGCAGGCGCACACCCAGGGGCAACTGGATCGGTGGTTTCATGCTCGCGGGCGGTCTACAGGACCGCAGGGGGCCTTTGGTGAACAATGTGCAAAGTCTATACCTGCAACGCGGGGCGCACAATCTCGGCTGCAGATAGCGCAAGCAAAATCAACAAGTTGCACTACTTTCAACCGTTGCAGAGGCTGCCATGTACCGGGCGGGCAGCACGGCAGCCCCACCGTTACAAGTCAGGATCGATATCTCCCGCGTACATGTCCGACTCCTTGTACAGGTCATGCATATGCCGCAGCAACACCATGATCACCGCCGCCACCGGCAAGGCCAGCAGCACCCCGGTAAAGCCGAACAGCTCACCACCGGCCAGGATGGCGAAGATAACGGCTACCGGGTGCAGGCCAATGCGGTCCCCCACCAGTAGCGGGGTCAGCACCATGCCCTCCAGCGCCTGCCCGACCATGAACACCGCAACGATGCCCAGCATCGGGTACAGGTCGCCGCCGAACTGGAACAGGCCAGCCACCAGCGCGGCACCAATGCCAATGATGAAGCCCATGTACGGAACGATGGCAGCAAGGCCGGCGAGCATGCCGATCAGTAGGCCCAGTTCGAGCCCCACCAGCATAAGCCCGGCCGAATAGATGATGCCCAGGGCCAGCATTACCATCAGTTGCCCGCGCACGAATGCCCCCAGCACTTCATGACACTCGCCCGCCAGGCCCATCACTTGCGGCTCACGCTGGCGCGGCAGCAGGCCGCGCAGCTTGCCCATCATCAGGTCCCAATCGCGCAGCAGATAGAAGCCCACTACCGGGATCAGCACCATATTGGCCAGCCAGGCCATCAACGCCAGGCTCGAAGCGGTCGCGTGGGACAACAACATGCCAACGATATCGGTGGTCTGGCCCATGTGCGCACCGATGGCGGCCTTGATCTTGTCGAACTTCCAGAAGCCATCGGCCAGGCCCAGACGGCTCTGCGCCCAAGGCAGCGCCACCTGTTCGAGCCAGTCGAGCATCTGCGGCGCCAACTCGTACAGACGCACCAACTGCTTGGCAAGCATCGGCACCAGCACCAGCAGCAAGGCCAGCAGCACCAGGGTGAACAGGCCGAACACCACCACCACGCCCCAAGTGCGCGACAGGCCCAGGCGTTCGAGGCGATCGACCAGAGGGTCGGCCAGGTAGGCCAGCAGAATGCCGACCAGGAACGGGGTAAGAATATTGTGCAGGCTATAAAGCAGCACAGCGATTAGCAGGGCGGCACCCAGCCAGATCCAGCGACGCATGTCGGTCACGGTGTGCTCCCCTTACCAGCGAAAACGCAGGCCGTCGAACGGCTTGGGCGCAGGCTGCGCGGGCGCGGGCTGCCCGGCGACGGCATCGGCGGCTGGCGCTGGCGTAGCAGGCACTACCGGCGCCTGCTCTGCCGGCATTTCCTGCAGCTTGGCCAGGCCAAGCTGGGCGCGCAGCTGCTCACGATTGCCAGTCACCCCGTAGGTCAGGGTAGTGCCTTCGGCCATTTGCAAACGAGGGCCATACGGCTCCAGTACACGGGCCAGCTCGGCGTAGCGCTGCAGGTTCATGCCCTGCACTTGCACTTGCATTTGGCTGCTGGCGCCCGGCCGGGTGACGTAGCGCGGCGCCAGGCGGCTGCTTACCGCCAGCATCACCGCATCGGCAAGAGCTGCCTGGTCCGCGCCCTCGGCACTCCCCTGCTCACGCTGGTCGCCCAGCCACAGCTGCCACTTAGCCTGCCACTTGCCGTCGGCCTCCTGGGCATGTACCGCCAGCAATGCATCGGCGCCATAGCGTTCTGAGGCTTCGCGCAGCGGCGCCGGATCGCTACCTTCGATCTGCTTGGCATTGGCGACCAGTTGCTCCTGCAGGTCGCCCAGCGGCAAGCGCAACGGCAGGCCACGGTGCTGGGCGGCGCGACGCAGGGGCTGGGCAGTCGCCTGGCCATCACCGACCAGGTTGCTGCCTTCGACGCTGTCGTTCAGCCACCACCCCAGGATCGAGGGCCGGTTACTGCCCCACAGGGCCAGGCCAGCCTTGCGCAAAGCACGCTCGGTGCTGCCGGGGTCGAACTCGACCACCACCGACTCGGGCGGGCCGGCTTCGCTGCCCACTTGATTGATGATTTGCTGTGGGTCCTTACGCAGCTCGGCCAATGCCGGGCTTTGTACGGCCTTTGGATCGCCGGTCAGGCGTAGCACCAGCGTGTCGAGGGCATTGACGGTGGCTACTGTACGGGCTTCGGCACCCTGCCCGGTCACCGGCTCGCGTACCTGATAAAGGCCTGAGACATTTTCAGCCACGGCTGTGGCCGAGATCAGCGCCAGGCAACCGGCTGCCAGAATATTGAACAAACGCATGGAGGATTCCTGTCCAGTCGAGCATGAAGCTCGCTACTTGCAGCTTATACACATGCAACCGCATCAACCACCCTCGGCCCTTTTTCAACAATTTACCGCCCTGCCCGTCGGCCTGAGGATGGCCGCTGCCCGGCAACCCTGATAAAATCGCGCGCCTTCACAGACCACTGACGTTTCAGGCAGCCGCCGCTTACCCGCCGGCCTTGGCCGTCATGGTCGTTTTTAAGAATCCCTCCCTCCTAAAGGCCTGGATCAATGAGCAAGCAACCCTCCCTGAGCTACAAGGACGCCGGTGTAGACATCGACGCCGGCGAAGCACTGGT
>Ga0207655_1000503_pt1 | contig 49985 bp, 39 predicted proteins | sample KBSM44metaG_FD_184398 | JGI IMG/M metagenome (GOLD analysis project Ga0207655, IMG submission 184398) | Miscanthus rhizosphere microbial communities from Kellogg Biological Station, Michigan, USA - KBS M4-4 metaG (SPAdes) (version 2) | ecosystem: Host-associated > Plants > Roots > Rhizosphere >...
TATATTCTTGAGCGTTCTTCGAGAAGAGGAACGGGTTTCACGCCTAGTCGGGGCGTAGCGCAGTCCGGTAGCGCACTAGCATGGGGTGCTAGGGGTCGAGTGTTCGAATCACTCCGTCCCGACCATAAATCTCCTGAAAATCCAATCACTTAGCGGTGATTGGATTTTTTATGTTTGGCGTTTTTTTGTTGTCGATGTGAATTTGACTGTTTTGGTTGCCAATTGGTTGCCAATTGAGATTGGCTTGCCACTCGTGTGGGATAAGGATGAGGCTTAGGGTGGAGTAGTTATCGTTCTAATCCAATTTGCGGACATTTGCAGGGACCAGCATCATGACGCCAGAGTTAAAAGCCCGTCAGCAAATCGACCCTAAGCTCGAAAAGTCCGGTTGGGTTATCCAGGACATGAAAGAGCTCAACCTGTCAGCAGGTGTTGGCGTAGCCGTGCGTGAATGCTCGACTGATACGGGGCCGGCTGATTACATGTTGTTTGTTAACCGCATAGCAGTGGGGGTCATTGAAGCCAAAAAAGATAGCGCTGGCGAAAACCTCACCGTCACTGAAAGCCAGACCGAGCGTTACGCAACCTCCAGCCTCAAATGGCGCAAAGACAATACACCTCTGCGCTTTTTGTTTGAGGCCACCGGCCAGATTATCCGTTTTACAGACACCGCCGATCCTGCACCGCACTCGCGAGAAGTATTCAATTTCTTTAAGCCTGAAACGCTTGCAACCTGGTTGGCCCAACCGGAAACCCTGCGCCGCCGGCTGGCCGAGCAAATGCCCGCACTGCCTGAGCGCAACCTGCGCGACTGCCAGATCAGCGCGGTTAGCGGGCTGGAACGGTCGCTGGCGTTGAACAAACCTCGCTCCCTGGTACACATGGCTACCGGAGCGGGCAAAACCTTCACTGCCATCACCGCCGTCTACCGCCTGCTCAAGTTCGGCGGTGCCAAACGCATCCTGTTTCTGGTCGATACCCGCAACCTTGGCAAGCAGGCCCATCAGGAATTTATGGCTTACACGCCACCGGATGATGGCCGCAAATTCACCGAACTTTACAACGTCCAGCGGTTGGCCTCGCCCAACATCGACCCGCATTCGCAGGTGTGCATTAGCACCATTCAGCGCATGTACTCCATTCTGAGCGGCGAGCCGATTGATGATTCGGCCGAAGATGTATCGCTCAACGAAGTACAACAGACATCTAAACAAGTAAAACTCGTTCGCTACAACCCCGCCGTGCCGGTGGAAACGTTCGATTTCATCATCATCGATGAATGCCACCGCAGCATCTACAACCTCTGGAAGCAGGTGCTCGACTATTACGATGCCAGCCTGATCGGTCTCACTGCTACGCCCGACAAGCGCACTTTCGGCTTCTTTAACGAAAACATCGTCGCCGAATACACCTATGAGAAATCGGTGGCCGATGGCGTCAATGTAGGTTACGACGTATACGAGATTGAAACCGAAGTTACTCAAAAAGGTGCTGAGCTCAAAGCCAAGGAATATGTCGATCACCGTGACCGGCAAACCCGTAAAAAACGTTGGGATCAGACCGAAGAAAACACAACATATACCGGCAAGCAACTCGATCGCTCTGTAGTGAATGTGAGCCAGATCCGCCAGGTGATTCAGGCCATGAAAACCGCTGTGGAAACACAGATTTTTCCGACGCGAAAAGAAATACCCAAAACGCTGATCTTTGCCAAGACGGATAGCCACGCTGACGACATCATCAACATTCTGCGCGAGGTCTACGGGCAAGGTAATGCCTTCTGCAAAAAGGTTACTTACAAAGCTGAAGAAGACGCCGATAGGATCCTTAATAGCTTTCGCAACGACTACAACCCGCGCATCGCCGTGACGGTGGACATGATCGCCACCGGCACCGACGTTAAGCCGTTGGAAGTGCTGCTCTTCATGCGCGACGTGCGCAGCAATGGCTACTACGAACAAATGAAGGGGCGCGGTGTGCGCAGCCTCGATGGCGACAGCCTCAAACGCGTCAGCAACAGTGCAGACGGCGCAAAAACTCGCTTTGTGTTGATCGATGCCGTGGGCGTGGAGAAATCGCTTAAAACAGAAAGCCGTCCGCTGGAGAAAAAACCCGGCGTAGCGCTGAAAGACCTGCTGCAAGGCGTGGCTATGGGCAGTCGTGACGATGACACTGTACTTTCGCTTGCCAACCGCTTGGTGCGTCTGGCCAAGCAACTGGACGACAAGGCCCAAGCCCGGATCGAGAAAGCCAGCGGCGGCATTCCCGTGGCCCAACTGGGCAGGGGGCTGATCGCCGCGCTGGACCCTGATGCCATCGTGCAAGCCGCTTTGGCTACCGCCAAGGCTAAGGGCATCACCCGTTCTGAAGACACCTTGCTGCCCGAAGAGATTGAAATCGCACGCGCCGAACGCGTGGCAACTGCCTGCGCCCCTTTCGACCAACCTGCTCTGCGCGACGAGATCGAAAACGCCCGACGCGAGCGCGAGCAAATCATCGACCATATCAACCTGGATCAGGTGACCTTCTCAGGCTTTAGTGAGCAGGCGGAAGCGCAGGCCAAAGCGTTGATTCAAACCTTTGCTGACTACCTAAAGCAGCACAAAGACGAAATTGCCGCGCTGGACTTTTTCTACCAGCAACCCTACCAGCGCCGCGCACTCACTTTCGACATGATCGAAGACCTCCACGAGCGTCTGAGCAAGCCGCCGTTGATGCTCACCACTGAGCGTCTATGGAGCGCCTACGCCCGTGTGCAGGCCAGTACAGTGAAAGGCGCGGACCGCAAACGCCAGCTCACCGATTTGGTCTCACTGTTGCGTTTTGCACTCGGACTAGAGGCTGAGTTGAAGCCCTTTGCTGATGAGGTGGATAAACGTTTTCAAACATGGATCTTCCGTCACAATGCCCAGCGCGGCACCGCCTTCACTGCTGAACAAACTGATTGGCTGCGTCTTATGAAAGAGCACATCACTAGCAGCTGCAGCATCAGCCGAGACGATTTTGATTATGCGGAATTGGCCGACAAGGGTGGCTTGCAAAAGGCCTGGGGCTTGTTTGGGAAAGACTTGGATACTTTGATGAATGAAATGAATGTGGAGTTGGTGGCGTGAGTGAATTGCCGAATGGTTGGACGCGCGAGCTTCTGGAGGAGCTTATCCAGCCGAGGAGTGAGCGTGTTTCGCCAGCAGATCGCCCAAGTGCTCCATACATTGGGCTGGAGCATGTGCAGGCTCATACTAATGCAATCCTTGGGACAGTACCTGCGTCAAACATGTCAAGTAGCTCAGCGAGCTTCGAGGTTGGCGACGTTTTGTACGGTCGTATGCGGCCGTACCTGAATAAAGTCGCTAGGCCAAAGTTTGCAGGTCTGGCCTCAGCTGAGTTCATCATCTTTCCAGAATCAGAGGTGTTCGATTCCGGTTTCCTGCTTAACCGCATATCGTCGTATGACTTTGTTGAATTTGCTTGCAGTCAATATGAAGGCGATAGGCCGCGAGTGAAATTCGATTCCTTGGGAAAGTTCGCGATAGATCTTCCACCTCGCGCTGAACAAACCCGTATTGTTGCCAAGCTCGAAGAACTGCTTACCGATCTCGATGCCGGTGTGGATGAACTCAAGGCCGCGCAGAAGAAGCTCAAGCAATACCGTCAATCGCTGTTGAAATCTGCCGTGGAAGGTACGCTCAGCGCTGAATGGCGCGCCCAGCACACGCCTACCGAGACCGGCGCACAGCTGTTGCAACGCATACTCACCGAGCGCCGCGCCCGCTGGGAAGCCAAACAGCTCGCCAAGTTCAAGGAACAAGGCAAAGCCCCTCCCAAGGACTGGCAAAAGAAATACCCCGAGCCGGTGCAGCCGGACACCACTGGCTTGCAGGAGTTGCCGAAGGGTTGGGTGTGGGCGAGCGGCGAGCAACTGTGCGTGTTCATCACGAAAGGGACGACGCCGCCAAAGAACTTGGACATTTCCGGAGAAAAGACAGTCCCGTTTTTGCGCGTTACTAACCTCACGGATCGTGGTGAGTTGGATTTGACTGACGAAGTATTCGTATCCGTTGATACGCATCAGGGCTTCTTGGCTCGTTCTGCCGTCTATCCCGGTGACGTACTGATGAATATTGTTGGCCCGCCACTCGGTCAAGTTTCAGTAGTGCCATCAGATTTCCCTGAGTGGAATATCAATCAGGCGATTGCGATATTTCGCGCGGTTGACGGCGTATTACCATGGTTCATATGTCGTTATTTGCTGTCTCCAAGCGCTCAACGCTGGCTCAAGGCTCGATCCAAGACGACGGCGGGTCAGACTAATTTGACGCTGGAGGTTTGCCGCAGCTTGCCATTTCCGCTGCCTCCGCAAGACGAGCAAAAAGCGCTTCTGCATACCCTTGAAGCAGCATTGAGCTCAATCGTGAGGGAAGGTGGGAGCATTGCCTACGGTCTAAAGCAATCTACGGCCCAACGCCAAAATATCCTACGTGCCGCTTTCGCTGGCCAGCTGGTGCCGCAAGACCCAAACGACGAACCCGTCAGCGTGCTGTTGGAACGCATCCGCGTCGAGCGGGCCGAGCGTAAGAGTCAGCCTAAGGTACGCAAAACCAAACAACAGAAGGAGATCGCCGCCGTGGTGAGCAAATTGATCGACGTGCTCGCTGAAGCGGGAGACTGGGTTCCGGCACAAGAAGTTTTCCGCCGCTGCGGTGTGGCCGGTGGTGCGCTGACAGATCAGATTGAGGCGCTCTATACAGAGTTGCGTGCTTTGGACAAGGCGGGAAGGCTGGCCGTGGAAGCGGTCACCGATACGCAGGGTCGCAAGCTCCACGACCGCCTAAAACTGCTGGTAAGCTGACCATGCGGCTCGACAAGCTCACCATTGGTAGCGCCAAAGACAGCCCGGCCCACCAGTTCAAGAATCTGAAGAACGTCACCATAGATTTCGATCAGGATCATTGGGTGACGGTGGTAATCGGCTGGAACGGCACCGGCAAGTCCAACGTGCTGGAAGCGCTGGCCATCATCTTTCGCGACTTGATCGGCAAGAAACGTACGCCCGCCTTCGCTTTTCAGCTGGCCTATCGCATGGGTGCGGGTGAGAGCCTTCGGCACATTCACATCGATGCCGATCCTGATCGCGAGAAAGAGCCGTTCACTATTCACGTCGCGACAGACGCACTGGCTCGTGGTGAAGGTACCTTGATCCCATTCGTCGAGGGCGATGAAACAGTATCGGCCCTACGTGTCAAAGCCATCAAACTCACGGCCTTCTTAAGCGCGGACGCCGAGTACTTGCCGCGATATGTGTTCAGCTACTACTCGGGCGAGAGCCCGCGCATGCATGAGGTGTTTCGCCCTTATCTGGAAAATTACGACAGCAAGCTGCGCAACGGAGAAGATCCGGGCCTGAAGCGCTTGTTTTATGCCATGCCAGTGCACAGTCAGTTTGTATTGCTGGCCTTTCTGATTCAGCAGCCTGAAGTTGTGCGAAAATTCCTCGATGACCACCTCGGCCTCGATCCGAATGAAGGTATTGAATCGGTGTTGTTTGTACTCAAACAGCCGGGATGGAGTAAGAAGCGAGGCAAAAAGAAAATCAGCGGTGACGGTGACGACCGCTTCTGGGGGGCGAAGGGTGTTGTACAGACGTTCTTGGATCGTTTGCAAAACATTTCGCTTGCGCCAATTAGAATAACTCGAGACAAGCAACTTACCCTCTGGAACAAGGAGAGCACTGAGTTCCAGTACCTGTTCATCAAGGATATCGATGCGCTCCGACGACTCGTGGGCAACCAACCGCCCAGCGCATTTTTCCGCGACTTAGAAAGTACTCATGTCTCCGAGTTGATCGAGGAGGTGCGCATCCGTGTGCGCCTCAAGAAAAACGATGGCAGCGTGACCTTCCGTGAGTTCAGCGAAGGTGAGCAGCAGTTGCTGACTGTTTTGGGCCTGCTGCGCTTTACCGCTGAGGATGAAAGCCTGTTCTTGCTGGATGAGCCAGACACGCACCTCAATCCACGATGGTGTGTGGACTATCTGAACTACCTGAAATCGTTTGTCGGGCAAAACAGTGACGGCCAGGACAACAGCCATATAGTGCTGACGACCCACAACCCTTTGGCCATTGCAGAACTGGTCAAGGAGCAGGTTCAAATCTTGTACCGCGAAACAGGTAGCCGCACGGTGCGCGCCGAGAACCCGGCCGTCGACCCCAAAGGCATGGGGTTCTCCGGCATCGTAACCAGCGATATGTTCGGCTTGGGTAGCAGCCTGGACAAAGCCACGAATGACGACCTGTTGGCCTTGCACCAACTTGCCACCCAGCAGCAGCCACTCAGCGAGGCTGAACGGCAGAAGTTGGTAGACATCCGCCAGCGTCTCGAAGGCCTGGACTTCAACTTCGCTTCCCGTGACCGGTTGGAGCAAGAGTATCTACGTGCCAGATTTGATTTGGCTGCAGATGGCGATATCGAGGGTGCCATTGTCACGCCAGAAAACAAACAAAAGGCACTCGATGCCTTGGTGCAAAGCCTGCTGCGCAGTTTGCAAGAGGGGCAGGCTTGAGATTCATTCTGATTCAATTGCCACCTCACTTGCCCGCGCGCTGGCCCAAAATTTACTCCAGAAGAGTTATGGCGGTTGGGGCGTTCGCCACGCATGATCTCCGCTCCGCGTACATCAAGGAAAACGGTAGTTGGGGCGTGCTCAAAAAGTGGCTCGCAAATGCCAGCGGTCAGAAATGCTGGTACTGCGAAGCGAAGAGCGCGCGTGCGCCTTTTGATGTCGACCACTTCCGGCCCAAATTGGGCATCACAGTGGATGGGGTCAAGTTGGCTGGTCATAACGGATACTTTTGGTTGGCTTATGAATGGTGGAACTTCCGTCTTTCGTGCCAACGGTGTAATCGTCCAGAGAAAGACGAGGTTGAGAGTCTGCATGGCAAGGCTAATGAGTTTCCTATTCAGGATGAGGCAATGCGTTGCTCGCTACCCGCAGCCCCTTTGGATGCGGAGTTGCCTAAGCTATTGGACCCGTGCGTACTTGCTGATTGCGAACTGCTAGCCCACGGTATTGATGGCGAGGTCAAGCCAGTGGCTCCAACTGGAACTTGGGAATTCCAGCGTGCGCGGTACACGATTGACCAGCTTGGATTCAACGAGTGGAACAGCCCTGAGGATAAACGCAGTCGGTGGCAGACACTTGCCACGTTGCTTGCTGTCGTAGGCGACGCAGCTAATCCTGCCGTCATTGCTGAACTGAAAAAACATCTTTCCTACGAACACGAATACGCAAGTTTTTTCCGATCTGCCATTGGTACGCATCGCGATAAGGCTTGGGTGGAGTCACTTTTATGAATACCAACTCCCTCGTCCAGAAAGTCTGGAATTTCTGTCACACCTTGCGCGATGACGGCGTGGGTTATGGCGACTACCTGGAACAGCTCACCTACTTGCTGTTCCTGAAGCTGGCGCACGAATACGCGCAGGAACCCTACAACCGCGAAACTCACATCCCCAAGGGTTATGACTGGGGTAGTCTGACATCCAAAGTGGGCGAACCGCTGGAAGCGCATTACCTGGCCACGCTGCATCGGCTGGGACAGGGATCCGGCATGCTGGGCGCTATCTTCTTCAAGGCGCAGAACAAGATACAAGACCCGGCCAAGCTTTCGCGTCTGGTACAGCTAATTGATGCCGAAAGCTGGATCAGCCTGGGAGCCGACACCAAGGGCGATCTGTATGAAGGCCTTCTGCAGAAGAACGCCGAAGACACCAAGAGCGGTGCGGGCCAATACTTCACGCCACGCGCGCTGATCGAGGCGATTGTGGCCTGTGTGCGCCCAGAGCCGATGAAGACCATTGCAGATCCGGCCTGCGGTACAGGCGGCTTTTTCCTGGGAGCCTATAACTGGTTGGCGCGGCCCGGTGCCACGCTGAACAAAGCACAAAAAGAGTTCCTGCGCGACAAGACCTTCCACGGCAACGAAATCGTGCCGAACACGCGCCGCATGTGCTTGATGAACCTTTTTCTGCACAACGTTGGCGAGTTGGATGGTGAGCCCTTAGTGGCGCGTTCGGATGCGTTGATCACCGAGCCAAAACTTAAGGTGGATTACGTGCTCGCCAACCCGCCCTTCGGCAAGAAGAGCAGCATGACCATCACGAATGCAGAGGGTGAGGAAGACAAAGAAGCGTTGACCTACGAGCGGCAGGATTTCTGGGAGACCACGTCGAACAAGCAGCTCAACTTTCTGCAGCACATCGTCAGCATGTTGAAGGTGGACGGCAAAGCGGCCGTGGTGTTGCCAGACAACGTGCTGTTTGAAGGCGGCGCGGGCGAAAAGATCCGCAAGAAGTTGCTGGATAACTGCGATGTGCACACGGTGTTACGCCTACCTACGGGCATCTTTTATGCCCAGGGTGTTAAAGCGAACGTAGTGTTCTTTGACAGCGCGCCCAAAGATGGACGTGTGCACACTAAGGGCGTGTGGTTCTACGACCTGCGCACCAACAAACATTTCACGCTAAAGACGCGCACGCTCAAGTCTGATGATCTGCAAGATTTCGTCACCTGCTATAACCCGGAAAACCGCAACGAGCGCACGGCTACGGAACGCTTCAAGTTTTTTAGCTATGAAGAGTTGATGGTGCGCGACAAGGCCAGTCTCGATATCTTCTGGTTGAAAGATGACAGCCTGGACAACTTGGATGACCTGCCTCTACCCGATGTGCTTCAGCTGGAGATCATCGATCATCTAGAAGCAGCTCTGATTGCTTTTCGCGAGGTCGCTTTGAATTTACCGCAATCAGAAGTGGCCGATTGAGCTCGAGGACTTTTGGGCGCGGGGGAGATGACATGAATCGAATGTGGATGGTACGTGGCGAAGCTGGAAGTCTTTACGACGCTTTTCGGGAGCGCGAAGTGGCCGCTATCGGTTGGAGCCAGCTCGCCGCCCATGCGAAGCCCGGCGTTGGACGTAAACAGTTAATTGCTCTATACCAATCGGCTGAGCCTCAGATGAAACAGGGCACGGTGATTTCGGGTGCCTCGCAAGTGTGGCGCTTCGTTAACGAGATTCAGGACGGTGATTGGATTATCAGCTATTCACCTGCCAATCGTCTCTATCTGGTCGGCAACGTCAAGGGACCGGCCGAGCATCATTCAGAATGGGCTGAGCAAGGCATGTCGCTGGTGCGCAAGGTGCAGTGGCAGCAGCAGGAGTTGCCGCGTGACAATTTGGGTACCAGTACCAAGAACAGCCTGGGTTCGACTTTAACCTTGTTCGAGGTGCCTTCCAGTGCTGCAGCCGAAGTAATCGCCGCGTTGAAAGGTAAACCAGTACTGCAAGTGGAAGATGAGGCTGAAGAAAGTATCGCTGATCCGCTGGCTGACATTGAGTCTCAGGCGTTGGAGCGAATCAAGGATCGAGTAAATGAACTCGACTGGGATGAGATGCAGCAGCTGGTTGCAGGGATCCTTCGTGCGATGGGCTACAAAACTCAGGTTTCGCCACCAGGTTCCGACCGTGGCAAAGACATCGTCGCCTCACCCGATGGCTTCGGCTTTGAGCACCCGCGCATTGTAGTGGAGGTTAAGCATCGTAAGGGGCAGATGGGTAGTCAGGACATCCGCAGCTTTCTTGGTGGGCGGCACAAGGATGATCGGGGTCTTTACGTAAGCACGGGAGGTTTCAGTAAAGATGCCCAGTATGAGGCAGACCGTGCATCCATTCCATTGGCGATGTGGACGTTGGATCACGTTGTGCGGGCCTTAATTGAGCATTACGATTCCACTGATGCAGAGACCAAACGCATCGTTCCATTGAAGCGGTTGCACTGGCCGGCGTAAGCTCGGTGTGGACGGTATTTACCCATTTGCTTTGGCATTTAGGCCACGGGTTAGGTAAAAATAATAGCTATACCCCGAGCGACGAAGTGACTGCTGTTGCCGCTGACGAATAACCGATCCGGCACTGGCTATTCTGCCTGCTAAACATATCGGGCAGGTGTTGAAAACTGTAGATACTCCCGATAACAGCTCCCGGGCGGCTTTCTCGGACGCAGCGTGGAACAATGATTCAGGCGGAGTAAGGGCGTATTTTGGACAAAGTTACGCCCTAAGTCGGTTTTTAAGCTCGATTACTTTAGCTCATGACATCCAGATGTACCTCGTCAATCGAACATCAATGCCCGCGTCAAACTAAGATCATAATCCGTATCACCCAAATGGCTAGCCATACACATCAAGCCAAACCCCACTGCCTTATGCTTGCTCCAAAGTCTTTCAAGATTTTCTACCAGCGGCAGCAAGCACTTTTCTTCGTAGGGGGTGAGCTCGTAGTCGCTAGGCTGCGAGCCAATCGTGTCGAAGTAATCGTTAGCCACCAGCTCTTCCTCTGCATCCGATCGCAGACAAGTCATTTCATCGTAGGCGCTGTAACAGGTTTCGCGCTCCTCGGCCATGAACGCTTGGAACTCGGCTTCGTCGTCGGGGAATTCCTCCCTCAAGTCATCGGGTACATCGGCCAGGCTTTTTATGAGCTTCCCACGATAGTCCTGCTTGAGTCGGGCAACGAAGTAATCGAGGCGATCGAATTTATCGGAGGTGTCCGATAACCATCCGGCTTTGACGTTCAACCATCGCGCATCACTGACTTTATCCATCAGCGTGTCCAAGTCGTCTCCCAGTGGGGTACGGTCGAATACCGTTTTCAGGAAATCGTGCTGCTTGTTGAACTCGTCGTATTGTTTTTCGTAAGCAGAATCTATTTCGTTCGCTTGTTTGATCGTCATAGGTAAGGCTCGTTTGGACTGCCTAAGAGTAGGGCGGTGGTCTGGAAAGTGGCTGTGATTCAGATAACGAAAAACCTGCCAGGTCGTTATTCTTCGACGCCCATTACCGTGTATACGCCGGGCTTTACCCGCACGTACTTGACTTTGGCACCTTTACCAACACTGAATCCATCCGCACCTGTCTTTCCATCTTGTGCGTTGTTGGCGACGGTGGTCCCAATCGCCGACTTCTTGAAGAACTCGAAACCAATCCGATATTTTTCCACCAGCTCCTTACCCTCGGGGCACATTACCCGGCGTCGCTCCGAAGTCAGCTCCTGAACCTCGAAAGGGTCGTTCAGTGCACCATTACGTGTTTCCAGCAGAATTGATTCATACAACGTCATGCTTTTTTCCTTAGAGGCAGGCGGTCAGAAGGAATCCTGACCGCCGGGATTGATCGTTAATGCGCGGGTGAAACACGCTCATTGTTAAAAAACGCGAACCGCACCAGCCGCCGTAGGTAGGAAGAGCCAAGCCTCTGTCACAGGTTTGCCGGATGCCGCCTCAATCGCTTGGGCATAGGCGTCGAGTTGGCCGGCATGTTCTTGGGCCAGCCGCTCCCACTGTGCCTCTGGAGATGGATTGGATTTATGGTCAATCAGTACCCAGCCATCTTTTGTATCCAGCAGCAGGTCAATCCGTCCATTCAGTACCTGCCCCGAGGTGAGCAACTGTTGCACCGGGTACTCGGCCATAGCTTCAGCCTGCGGCCACCGGGACTCGATCCAGGCATGCAAGGCAAATAGCTGATTGATGACCTGGCTGGCGCTCACATGCTCATGTACTTCATGGCTCAGCAGCAGGCGCTGCACTTCGTCCAGGACGACGGGACGGCTTGGATCTGTAAACGAAAGGCACAAGCTGGCGTGAATCGCGGTCCCCAATGCACTCATTTCCGGGCTGCCCTGCAAGGCAATGCGGGTGCCGATTTGGCATTTTTCGCCGGCGCCTGTCACCGATCGGATGACGCTACTGGACGGCTGAAAGCTCAGTTGCATACGGGGCTCGGCAACTACCAGTGGGGCAAACCAATACAGATTTTGCACGGCAACTGCGATAGATTCTGGCGCATTGCCGACGGTCAGTGTTCGGCAGTCGGCCGGCATCGTTTTTCCACTAGGTAAACTCAGAACCTGCTCGCCTGGGGTCGTCATCAACCATGGCGCCTGGACGCAGTCGAGCCACTGCCCGGTTGTTTTTTTGCCGGAACGTGCAATCACCAGCAGGTCGCGGGCGCGGGTCATGCTCACGTAGAGCAGGCGTTTTGCTTCTTCAACAGCTTCCTCTCGGCACGTTTGGGCCAGGCTGGTCTGCTCGAACTTCTCGGCCAGTGGGACCTTCTGCTGTTTGCCTAGAGGCCAAGGCCAGTAGCGGATGAAGCGGTCGTGCAATGGTTTGTGCGGATCGAACGCGCTATTGGAGCGCGAAGAAACGGACCATAGACGGTCGCCAATATCGCGAGCCAAATCCATCAGGATGACAACCGGCCATTCCAGACCTTTGCTGGCGTGGTGGGTCATCACCTGAACGGCGTCCAACGCCGGTGTGGCCAATGCATCATTGTTAGCGCTGGCCGTTTCGCCCAACCAGAGCACCAGCCCGGAGATAGATGCAGCCCCCAGCCCATTTCGGCATAGGTCCTCATATTGCTGCGCCAAGTCGATTATTGCGTCGAGGTTGGCCATGCGCTTTTGAGCCTGTGCTGGCGAGGTCGACCAACTCGTGACGCGTGAAGGTAAGTCACACTCAGCGATTAAGCGCTGCAACGCTTCCACAGGAGTCAGCAATGGAAGGTCCGCGCGCAGCCGCGCCACTGCCGCAACCAAGGGGTGTGCCCGATAATCGTCGACGTCTTGCTCGCGCCACAGCGCTTTTGGATGACCCGCATGCAAATAACGCAGGCGTTCCGCAACCCAGCTCTCCGGCTCTTCTGCCTCAGCCAGCGAAACAATCTGTGCGGTAGCCAGGGTATCGAAGGGATCATTCAAGCGACGCAAGCACGCTAGCGCCAGGGTTGCTTCTGCGGTAGCCAGCAATCCCGGCTGGGCGGTGGAGCAGGGCATGCCTGCCGCGGCAAGGGCGGCGGCCACTTTGGCGACGTTGCTGTGGGAGTAGCAAAGTACGGTGATATCGCCCAGCCGGACGTCACGGATTTCCTTGCTGGTTTTATCGAATACCTGATGCCGGTTTTTCACTAGTTGACCAATGCCTTCGGCCAACGCACTCACCTGCTGCTCGGCATTGCTGCCATCGAGTAACCAATTGGCGAAGGCGGGCCCGGGCAGTTGGTCCGCTCGAGTAGGTATCAGCTGAACTTCGTCAGGTGGCAAGCTGTTGGAGAACGCTGGGCCAAACACTTCGTTCGCCAGCTCGACCAGCTCCGGTCGTGAGCGCCACGAGTTGCGCAACACCTGTTTCTCACCGCCCATTTCGGGTAACGCGTTCAGGATGGCTTGCATCAATGCACAGTCGCTGCCACGGAAGCCATAAATGGCCTGCTTGATATCGCCTACCCAGTAAACCCGTTTGGCAAAGCGCGAAAGCTTCAGGAAGACTGCCAACTGCATCGGGCTGGTGTCCTGGAACTCGTCAACCATGACTAGATCAAGTTCTTGCTCCAGCACCTGAATCACGGCGGGGTTGTCTAGCAATTTCAGCAATGCGTGTTCCTGGTCGGCAAAGTCCAGCACGCCGAGCTCAAGTTTGCTCTGGCAGTACACGTGCAATGCGTCGATGGCCAAGGTGAACACCTTTTCCAGATACACCGTGATATCGCGATGCAAGTCCGTGTGTTCTGCGTAGCGCTCTACCGTTTCGGTCAGGCTTGCAACCAATGGCTTGAGCTTGGCTTCCGGGGCCGATTTGGCCAACTTTGCCCAGGCACTCCAGCGCGCGTTGCCTTGCAGCAACTCACGGTGGAAATCCATGAGCAGGGATACATAGTCCGCCGTAAGCTTTATCTTGCTGTTAGCAGCGATCAGTTGTCCAAGCACATCAGGAATGATGCGTAGGAGCTCACCATTCAAGTCGGTTTTGGTCGCAGTGGGAAAATGCTCAAGCATGTCCTCGGCATTGCGGACAGCAAAGCCACGCGCCAGATCGAGGTCGATGTCGTTGGTGCGTAGCTGATCTAACAGTCGGCGCAGTTCATCGAGCCAGTTATTGCTCGCATAGTCGCCCTGTTGATGAGTGACTTCCAAGCCCAGACGGCGTGCGATGGCAAGGAAGGTGTCCATGCTTTCACCATGCAGGACCCGATCTACTGCCTGATTGAGCAGCACTTTCGCCTGATTCTCTTCCAGGACTCGTTGTTGTGGTGGCATGCCTGCTTCAAATGCGAAGCGCTCAAGCAATTGGCCGCAAACGCTGTTGACGGTGCCTATCTGGGCTTGCCCCATAGAGGTCGCCAAGCCAATCTCACCTTTTTTGAGCAAATGGCTGCGTACTCGCTCGCGAAGTTCGGCCGCCGCTTTTCGTGTGAAGGTGGTGGCAATAACGCCTGCAGGTTGGACCTGCTGACTGAGCAATTCCTGGTGCAGAATCTCTGTGAGCCGGTGAGTTTTTCCGCTGCCGGCGCCTGCGCTGATAAAAGTGATGTGCGCGTTCTTAGGCATTGTCATTGCTCCCATCCGGCCAGGGCCAGGTAGTCGTTGTAGGCTTCCTTGAGGTATTCCATTGGCATCGCTTTCTCGGGCGGTGTTGAAGCCTCGTCCTCTTCAATGCTTTCCAGTGCCACTTCAAAGACGCCCGCAGTGATTTGCGCCTGACGCCATTTCCAGGCCTCGGTAAAGCTCTGCCAGAGTTCGGGCGTGGTGCTTGGCGGATTGGCGGGCACCCGTTCCGAATCGGCAAATACGCGGTCATCCGGTGTCAGCAGGCGGGCGGACTCCAGAATGAAATACGCCACGGACGGCAACGAATTGGTCTCCTGACGCAGCAACTCGGCATAAATCGCCAGTTGCAAATGGCGGTTCGCCTTGAGTTGTTCGGGATATTTTTTGCCGCCGGCCCACTTCATATCGACGATGGCTCGATGCCCGTCTTCTGTAGTCAGTACCAGGTCGGCAGAACCCGCCAGAGCGCCTCCAGCGAATTGCCCGTCCAACGCCTGCTCTGCGGTTACAACGCGGACATTGGCATTGGCAAAGTGTGCTCGCAGCTGGGTCATTGCACGCAACACTCGGTGGCGCAGGGTCGACAGATCAGCACCGCGCCCCTCCATCAACAGCACTGCCCCTTCTTCAAGCACCACGCGCGGGAAATGAGTCGAGAACCACGCGGCGAAGGCTGCCGCGTCCATGGTCAACGCGTCGGCTCGGCTGAAAAAGTGTTCAGCTAAACGGTGAGCAAGCGAACCGTTCAGAAGAAAACTGTCGCTCAGACTGAGACTCTTGGATGCCTGAATCTTGGCTCCGTATTGCAGCAGCCATTGGTAAGGGTTGAACAGCAGCAGGTTGAGGCTCGAGAAAGAGGCTTTTTCTGGCAGAGCCAGCGGCATGTCTGCCGGCAGCTTCCACCAGCGTTTGCGCACTGGTAGGGGGGTCGACGGTTGTGGCTGAAATAGGAGGCCGGGCGCAAGCAAAAGGTCCTCCAGCGCATGTACTTTTGGGTGCTGAGCAACCGCTTCGATCATCTGCCAAAGTGGGTGACTTTCCTCGTGTGGCGGCGCCAGCACCAGCGTTAGATTGCGGTTCGCGGCCAGCAAAGGCCGTAGCCAGTCTTGGGCCGCTTGAGCCAGCAGCGTTCCACCGTCGGGCAGCGTCACTCCTGCATTTGCGAGTTGCAGCAGTTCCGCCTTGGACCACGGCGAAATGGCAGGCAGTGCCGGCATGGCCAGATTCCACCACACCACCGTGTCCGAGCTCTCAATGGCGGCCCCCGGGCGGGAAACGGTCGAATGAGCGCCGACCTGGGCGGCCAGTAACGGATTATCCGTGCCACTCGCAGTGGCCTGTTCGATCACCTGCTGCAACTGCCGCGGACGCAACCGCTCGACGCCTTGAAGTTGAAGCGTCTCTAGTGTTTCCAAAGCAGCTTCGCACTGCGCATAACCCGCCCGAGCAGCTAGGCTGTGTGCGGGTTCTTCGTGGCCCAGGCGCGGTTGAAAGAACGCCAGCAAGCGCTGGACACGCACCAGCACTTCGCTCAGCGGCGCGCCTTCATCAACACTGAACGTGGGAGCTTCGAGCCAGTCGCCAATGGATGTCCGAACACGAGGCGCTTCGGCACCGTAGTGTTCTGCGATCCGCTCCAGGACTGCTTCCCATTCGGCTCCGACAATACCCGGCATACTCGATACCTTGGTCGCCAACTGTCGACGGGCAAACAGCCGAATCGGGCATATCGGATGGGTCAGAAACTGTAATAGCGCCGGATAACTCAGTGGCGCCCAAAGCAACGCCATTGCCAAAGGCAATACCTGCAGGGCCGGCCGCAAATCGCTGCTGCCATTCAGGCCATGGCGAGCTTGGTTTGCACCGACTAAATGACCATCAAGGCAGCCGCCTTCGGCAGCGGCCACCAGCAAGGTCTGCACGCTTTCATACAGCGAGCGGCTCAACCAGCTCGCCGCCAATACTCGAGTCTGTGCCTGAACTACCTTTACCGTGCCGTCCTCTTGCCACGGCATCGGTGTCACGCGCTCACCGGCAATGCTCTTGCGCAGTTGCGTCTGCAACTGGCCTAGGAAGCCTTGCGCCGTGCCCACGGGCACCTCAAGGCGCTCGTGCGGGAGTTGATGCAGTACCGCTTGCCAACCAAGTGGGTACACCTCCCAATCGTCAGCCAGCAGCACATTCTTGATCGGTGGTCGCCGCACAGCCAGAGCCGCGGCAACATTGTGCAGGCGTTGCCCAATCGAGGGCGCGACTACCTCGCGGGCTTTCATCTCTACCTCGGTAAGGTCCTTCACGCGTTGGCTGGCATCTGCCTCCACGCGCCCATCCCAACCGTACAGATACAAGTCATCTCGCCAAGCCAGCAATGCAGCGGACACACCCAGCTCATCAGCGGAAAAACTGGCGTTGTAGAAACGCTGTGCGTTGTTGCAGTGTGCCAGGCAATCCCGATACGCCGCTGTACGTTGCGCCGCGCAAGGCTGGCGTGCTGTCAGGCCCAGTTGGGTTTCCAGAATATCCAGAAATCCCTGTGGCCCGACCGTCAAAGCGCCCAGCTGATTGCTCGCCCGGGTTGCCCGTTGACCATCGAGTTGCATACCGAACGTGATGAGCATTTCAGACACGTTGACGCTCCTTGTGAACGTTGAGGGTTCAACACACCGCTATCGGTGAGTTGTTGTAACGACCTAAAGACGAAACACATTTAGCGGCTGGCGGCTACCGTACGAACGAGGTGCGACGGATTGCGTCGTGGTCGACACGTTTGTCAGCGAAGGCGCTGTTCTCGCCATATTTGCGACTTATCCAGGATTGAGCCAACTCAGGGCTCGATGAACACGTAAGGCGAGGTTGGGGTGGTGGGCGTTGCGTTCGTTGTGGTGGCGAGTCTTGAGCGACTGGTAATCCATTCCAGGAGTTTCCTTGGGGCAGAGGATGTCCGCTTGGCCTTGGTTATCGAGGCTGTATCGGCGGATAAGGCTCAGGCTTGAGCATTCGGGGATACTCAGTCCAGTGCATTCTCGCGCAGTGTGGCGATAAGCTATCACTTGTTGAGGGGAGGGATCCACAGGTGGGGAAACGTCAGCGAACCTGAGTGGGAGCGTTGAAACACTTGTAACCGGGATACTGGGCTTCGGCAGTGACCTTGGCCATGGCCGAGCTCACTGCTTGTACGGTGATGGTGAAATTGGCTTGCGGACCGGCAGTGGCGATGGAGCGTTGCATGAAGGCGCTGTAAGTTTTCATGAGTGCTGGCTCTGGGTTGTATTGATGAGCCTTCATTGTTGTGATCAGCCGCGACAGGATGTGTCGAGATGCGTGTACGACACAAAATGTCGTTGTCATTTCGATAATGAGCCCTATCGAATGATCAACCGGAAGGCTGTCCGAATGAGCCCTGATGAAAAAGTATTCCAGTTTCTGGATGCTCTGTTGCCCGATGCCGAGAGCATGCGGTTTGTCGAGTCGCGGTCGCCATGCGTTGCGGATCCAGACATTGGCATGCCGTCCTTGAGAGTGTTGAAAGCGCCTGTCGACGGCAATCTTGCCTACCTCACGATCAAGGCAGCGAGCCCCATGGTCACCATGGTCGATCCCGCGTTGCTGCGCATTCTGTATCGTTCGCTACGCGATGACTCGCTCGCCTCAGACCCGGATGCGCTCAATGATCTTGGCTGGCTATGGATCAACGGTCGTCGCGTACCTTTCGGTAGCGTCCTCGCTCGGCGGTTGTTCAAACTCGCGTATGTGTTGGGATCGGGTGAGGCGGCATTCAATCTTGGCGAGCAAGCTTGGTACGGCCGAGGCATGTGCGTTAATCAGGACCTTGCGGCCAGTTACTACGAGCAGGCCTATGAACGCGGCATCACGTGTGCGGCGCAGGCGTTGGGGCGTTTGCATGAAAAAGGAATGGATGGCCAGGCGCCAGACTTTGCCAAGGCTACGCACTGGTACCGGCTGGCTGCCGGAGCTGCGTTTGCGTCAGGAGAAAAATTCTATGGGTTTTGAGAGTTGGGCATCGATGGCGATGCTGGGGCTGATCCTTTCAGTGCTGGTTGCGCTGTACACGCGATGCGGCAAAACCTGGCGTTTACTCAGCGATTGGCATGTCACTACACAGGAGCGTCGAACTCGCGCGAATTGGCATGCCGAGGAAAATCGCGAGCTCAGATCGGCGTTGCGAGCGGAAAAGGCTCATGTGGAACAGCTACAGCGCAAGGTGGAAATTCTGCAGGCCTTGCTGCCTGTGGCGTAAAGCGAGCGTAACAGAGGAGTAATGACATGCCCATAAGACCAAGACCCTTCACATTTGTCTGTGGCAAATGTGGCTGGAAGAAAACGGTCGTGCCACTTAGCGATGCCCTTGGACCGGGGGATTGGTGTGATCGATGTGAGAAATGTGGAAACGAAGCGTTGACCCGACAACCGGCCAATATGATTGATCGTACGTTGGCTGAATGGTTTGCCCGGTTACGTAGATAGGAGGAAGTCATGATCGAATTCCAGGGGCAGTGTTTGCGTGATGCTTCCCATGTGGTCGTATTTACTGGCGCGGGCGTTTCTTCCGAGAGTGGCATCCCGACGTTTCGCGACGCCTTGACTGGCTTGTGGGAGCGTTTCGATCCAGCGGTATTGGCCACCGCCGACGCATTTCGCAACGACCCGGCGTTGGTGTGGGGATGGTATGAATGGCGACGCTCAAAGGTACTTGCCGCCAAACCAAACCCCGCCCATTTGGCTGTTGCCGAACTCGCTCGGTTAGTCACCAAGCTGACGGTCATTACTCAGAATGTCGACGATCTGCACGAGCGTGCGGGTTGTCATGGGGTGATTCATTTGCACGGCAGCCTCCACTCACCGCGCTGTTTTGCGTGTGCCCGGCCTAATAAGGGGACCACGGATCAGTTGAGTGAACCTGAAGACGGACGCAGGATCGAACCTCCTCGCTGTCGACACTGCAACGGCAAGGTCCGGCCGGGCGTGGTCTGGTTCGGTGAGTCGCTACCGGAGCAGGCATGGCGTGAAGCGCTGGCGGCCGTCAGAGATTGCGATCTGCTGCTTTCGGTGGGGACTTCGGGGCTGGTACAACCAGCGGCGGAAATTCCTCGGATCGCCAGGGAACATGGCGCTGTAGTTGTGCATGTCAACCTGCAGCGAGAATCGGTCCAGGGAGAAAGGGAGTTCAGTCTCGTCGGCAAAGCGGCAGAAATACTGCCGCGGTTGCTTGCTCAGGCAAACGAATAGCGGACGCCTTCAACGGTCAGCGAATTGCTTAACGAGCGCCCTGTCTGCCGAACATGGGTTTGTTCGAGGCCCACAAGCCATCTTCTATCGCCTGGACGACGGCACCGTCGATCTCTTTGCTGAATCGCCAGGCTTGAATGCGCAACATACCCTCGCGTTCTGGCAGCCAGTGGCAGAGCTGCATGGCGTAGGTACCTTTATTGCCGAAGCCCAGGTGTTGTTTGATCCGCGAATCCAGGTCGGAGGAGCTCCCGACATACAGCAGTGCTGACGCGGGATTGAGACGGCAGTACGCCCGATCGTTTTTCCGAGTCTCCTTGGCTGCTTTAAATGCGCCGTGGAGCTCTTTGTATGCATCGTCTTCAACTGAAAACTGATAGATGTAGCGCGCTTTGGAAGAGGACCAGGTCTTCAGAGTTCCCAGCGTTTGAGCGGGATAACCGCTGCGGATCTCACTGAAAGGAATGCATACGTCATGGAGGCTATCGATAGTTGTGCGTTCGACGTAGCGGGCCAGATCACGCAGATTGCTGGCGATGTCGGTCAGGATGGAAGGTGTAAGCATGTGTTTCTACCTTGTTGAGCATTCGACCAAAAAATAGGCCGGTCGCGTCGGTTGCTTAAAACAAGCTAAATTTCTGGCTCATACGCCGCAGCGGCGCGGCGCAATGTATCGCCTACCTGTTGGCGCAGTGCTGCCGGTTCCTGCACGACCAAAGAATCGCCCAACGACAAAATCCACCAGTGCAATTGCCACGTATTGTTGACGGTGGCCTGCACCTGATAACCGTCCGACAATGCTTCGAGCGCCATGTCTTTACTCAGTGGCGTCTCTCGAATCAACCGCGCCTGGTGTTCACTCACCCAAGCCTTGAAGCGGATTTTCTCGGGTTTGCCGAACTGCAGGGCGTCGGTGGCAAGATAGGTTTGCAGCTCGAATGACTCCAGCCCCTGGCATGGCGTGTCGAGCACCGTTACCGCACGAAAGCGATGCACCGCGAACTGACGGACATCGGTATACGGCGCGGCAGTGGCGATCAGATAGGTGATCAGTCCACGCTGGACAATCGCCAGGGGGTTGAGAGTCAGTGCACTGAGTTTGTCGGTGTGTGCCGAGTAGTACTGACAATGAACTTGCTGTTCGCTAATCAGGGCGTGCTGCAGTGACTCCAAGGTTTCAGCCTGGATTTCCGGAGCTCGAAGATTGAAATCCGGCCGAACGCTCGCAACTTTGTCGGGCCAGCGTGCGGCGGGGTTGCCGTCTTCGAGGCCTTTGAGTTTTTGCCGGGCATGCTCGAAGCGTGGTTCCAGAACGCTCAACATGCTGCCCGGGAGCAGTGGGCGGATTGCATCTTCGACCAACGCAAGACTTACGGCTTCAGTCAGAGTAATGCCCTGCAACTCGACGCTCACGCCCGGTTTCCAGTACCAACCGAAGGGCGTACCACCATCGTTGCACTGCAATGGAAACACCAGGGACAGGTCACGCAGGTCGCGCTCGATGCTGCGGCGGCTGATGGAGTAGCCAGTGGCCGTCAGGCGAGTCAGCAATTCACTCACTGTGATACCGGGTGAGCGTTTGGGCAGCTGTTGCAACAGCTCCCATTGACGACTCAAAGCGCTATGGGTCTTGGCTGAAGGCAAGAGAATCATCCTTGTAGTGTTGAAGCTGGCCTTTGGCTGGCGAATAAGCCGGTTGTCTGCCTATCGGCGACAGTCCGGCAACCTTTAGTCCGTTTAATGTATGAAACCGATAGGGCGCTGCTGCCCAGTGGACTTCAATTGACACTCGGCAAGCAGTGCTCCTGCCAATTCATCCGCGCTGGCGAATGGCTTGAAGCGCCCCCGGCGCGCGACCGCCGCGAAGTCACCGGGAGTCAGGTATGCCTCGCCGCGCAAGCGAGTCGCAGCACTGTTTTGTGGGTCCTTGAGCGCCAGAGCCTTCAGATGTGCGGCAAACAATGCCTGAGCCTGAGCGGTTGCCAGGTAGCCGAAATGCACCTTAAGGTCGAAGCGCCGCAGAGAGGCTTGATCCAGATCGAGGATCAGGTTTGTGGAGGCAATGAACAGCCCTCGGTAGCTCTCCATTTGCGTGAGCATTTCATTGACCGCAGTGACCTCCCAGCTTTGCCGCGCCTTGCGCCGGTCCTGCAAAAAACTGTCGACCTCATCTAGCAGGAGTACGGCGTCTTCTCGTTGCGCGAGCTCGAAGGCGCCCGCCAGGTTCTGCTCAGTCATTCCCACGTAAGGGGATACGAGGTCGGAGACTCGCTTGACCATCAGCGGCTTGCCCAACTGCTGCGCCAGCCAGTGGCCAAATGCGGTTTTGCCAGTGCCGGGTGGCCCGTAGAAACACAACCGTGCCTGTGGATGAGAGCGCAAACCGTCAACCAGTCCGTCCAGTGGGAGGTCGGCGTTGATCCACTCCGGAGAATAGAGCGCTGGCAAAGCGCCGTCGGTGTGCTGAAGTTTTTCGAAGCCTTGAGCTTTCAGCGTGCCGTCGACAATGCAGCGAATAGTGTTATCCAGCGCCTTGCTGGCGCGCTGCGACACGCTGCGTCCTACGCGCACTGCTCGCTCCAGCACGGCAGGCGTCATTCGCTCGTGTGCACTGAGGTGTTCGATCAACTGATCGCTCAATTTGCCACCGCCACACTCGCGCAGCATCCGCTTGCGTTGTGCCAGAGGCGGGTTGGGCACCTCGATCACCATATCGAAGCGTCGTATATGGGCGGCGTCGATAGCCTCTATGCTGTTGCTCAGCCAGAAACACGGCAGCGTATTTTCTTCCAGCATGCGATTGATCCAGCCTTTCTGCGAGCGACTATTGGCGTCTGCGCTGGCGGTCTGGAAGATGTCTTCGATCTCGTCAAGTACGAGCAAGGCGCGTTGAGAATGCAGCACACTGTTGGCCGCGCGCAGGGAGCACAGACGTTGCTTGGCGGACACCGGGTCACCTTGGCTGTCAGTGCAGGCGACTTCATAAAGAGCGCTGTCCAGGCTGTTAGCGATCAGACGACTGAGTTGAGTCTTGCCAGTACCAGGCGGGCCATACAGCAGAATGTTCACACCTTGACGCCCTTGGGCCAAGGATTTGCTCAGGTAGCGTTCGGCGATCATCAGCGGCTGTCTGACATGACTGTAATGCTCCCAGCTCAAGCTGCCGGGTGGACTCAAACGGAACGCATAGGCGAACAGCTCCAGTGGCGTGCCTTTGCTGAAGCGCAGGAGGCCAGGCAGATCCGGGTTGCTAACCGACAACATCGAACTCAACGCCATGACGGAACGGTGGTTGTTGCTTATTTCCAGCAGTCCGGTGCGCATCAGCGGGCTGTTATGCGCTAGGCAGGCCTCGACCTCCGGCAGCGGCAGGCCCAATAGTACTGACAGCACTTTTATTGCACGGTTGAGTCCCAGCATCCCCAGCTGATCTGTAGCATCACTGAGTGTCGGATCGGTGTGCATCAGCACGCAAAAACCGAGCACCTGGAGCTCTGCGTCGGCCAAACCCAACAATTCTCCCAAGGCCTCAAGATTGGTCGCCAGGCTGTCCGGGTAGGGCGCATACAGGGGATCGGTGTTGAAGCTACGAGCGCCTTTGCGCAGTGTCGCCAAGGCAAGTGCGGGACTGTAATTGTCGCCGTCTATCCATTTGGCCAGACCCAGTTCATGCGCCAGATCCTCATCATTGAGGCCGTGTCGGCTGATAAAGGTGCGATGTCCCCCCAGATCCAGCAGCAGTTGGAAACTCCACTTCAGCGATAGCGCACAGGTGTCAACGGCGCGGCGGCTGCCGTGTGCGAAAGGGTTTAATCGGGTTCCCATGCTAGATCTCCTGATGCTGTGGAGGCGGCAGGGTAGGACGAGCAGTGGTCAGGATGTGTCGTGGTTGTCGTGCGCATTGAGTGATGTCATATTGCCTGCCGCTCTCGGCGACCCACTGGATGCCAGATCACTGCAGACGACACATCTTGTCGGTGCCTGGTGATATTGCTGGTTTGAACACCTTGTTCAGTCCGGCGTCAGCCTTCTCAAGGATCGAGTTTTCATGCTTACCGTTCTATCTCTGCTGGATAACAGGCTACGTCCTAAAGGATCACGCGATCCCTTGGCCATCGAGTCCATCTGGAGCTCGGTGGGGCGAAAGGCGGTGGGTAACCTGACAACGGTCACCAGCCGCATGAGCCATTTCATGGTCGCGTTGCTGGCCTGCCGATATGCCCATACAGGCACGAAATCTCGTCCCCTTGAAGATGTCCAGCAGCGGTACGCACGCGCCGAGCAACTGTCGGCTTACCTGCGACTTCATGACTCTGTTAAAGCAGGGCCACTGGGAAGCCAGCTTGCTATCGCCAATCTCAAGCGCGACTCGATGGAATTGGGCATACACAAGAAGGCGCAAATCCTCAGCAATCAACTCAGCTATGGGCTGTGGGGGCTGTATTCCTCCGCACTACAGGCAGCGGGTCTTATCAAAGGCAGTGAAAGACGACTGACTGACCGAGGTGTGGCGCTCACGGATCTTATGTTGCAGGTGTTTGGTGACTCTCGGTGGCAACGCTTCGAGGATTTAGCCGGCCGGAACAATGTGACCCGGGCGCAACTGTCCCTGTTGGCGCCCGACTTTGCCGCGCTGCTCAATGACAAAGGCGTACGCAAGCACATCGTCCTGGCGCTGCTGAATTACCAAAGGGCTGGCCCCCTGCAAGTCGCGTTGTTCGAGGCGGTTAACGTGTGGCTCCTGTTGCCTGGCGATAAATCTTCAGTGCGCGATTTCATTCAGTGGGCGCTGACCGGGCAGAGCGTCGACCCCCAATTGCAGGATGTTCTAAAGCAAATTTTGCTGCTGCAACCAGTGCTGGTGTTTGCCAATACGCTTGTTGGCTGGTTGCAAAGCCAGAAAGGCCGCAGCCGCAGCGATTTGATCGACGACTTGAGTCCACGGCTCACGGCGCCATTTCTACCGTTGGGCTGGAGCAGGCCGGGGTTGCCGCATTTATCGTTCCTGCAGAGCCTCGTGGAGGCTGCCAACGGCGGCGATGCCGCTTCGGTAATCGAGCAGATCGTCATCCAGAACAGCGTAGTGATGGGCCAGAGAGGTGGAGCCGCGTGGCTTCACTGGGAGGCAGACAAACTCAGGGTTCGGGTTCCCGTGGATCGCGCCTGGTTGCCTGAGGATCTTTGCGGTCATTGTGGAAAAACCTGGGATTACAGCTTTTTTCTTCATTCCTTCCTGACCATTGCCAAGGCAGGCCAATAATGAAAGCACACACCATCAGTGATGCGTTCCGGGCCTGTATTGGTGAGCGCGAAGTGACCTCGGCTTTTTTCACAACCTACAGCTTCGAGCCAGACTTCTTCGAGCTTGAGGTCATCCCGCTGCTACTGGGCGATCAGGCACTTTCAAGCCAGAGCGATATTCGCTCGGTCCAGCTGCAGGCATTGATGCAGGACAAGGGCAGGCGCTTTGCCGTGGTGCATGACGTGGATGTATTCAACCCCACGGCAGGCAGTCGCCTCGAAGTCGATTATTTGCCCGTGCGGATCGGCGGGGGGTGTCAACACGCCAAGATGGCAATGTTGGTTTTGCAGGAAAAGGGCGATCAGATACCGACGATTCTGCTAGTGGCAGGGTCATTCAACCTGACCAAGGCGGGGTGGTGGGACAACATCGAGGTTGGACATTTTGTCGAGCTGCAAGCGACTCGTGCGCCTGCCAATATTCTTGAACCCATGCGCCGTGCACTGCGATTTTTTCAGGCAGCCGCGCCCACCCCTGTCCTGGATGAAATAGTGAATGTGCAGGCCGGCTGGTTGGCGAGCGCCGATGATCCCGATTGCAGCTTCTATTTCTCCGGGGCTGCTTCTAACCGTTTGGCTTTCCTCGACTTCATTGGCCAGCGCCCACATACGTTGCCCGCTGCCAAGGATGCAGCCACGTTGGAAATCGTCAGTCCTTTCTTCGGCGAGAAACCGGACAGTGGCGATACTCAGAAACTGATGAGTCTGTTCCCGACAGTCCGTTTGCTGCTGCCTCGGGATGAGGAGAAGCGGGCACTTGTCGATCCTGGGGTATTTGACGCGTTTAATACCGATCAATGGTGCGGCTGGGCCTCTGCCTGGAACGATAGCCACCAGGTCATCGGAGCCCCCTTTCGCCGGGTACATGCAAAGATATTCCAGGGGCGCGGTAAGCGGTCGTGGCAGTTTGTGGGGTCAGTGAATTTCAGCCACAAGGCATTCCGGGAAAATGTCGAGGCTGGTTTTCTTCTGCAAGGAGGCGATTTCCCGCCATTGCTGGAGCCTTTGACGGCCCTGCCTTCGGGGTTTGCCCCGGACTCGGATTTGCATAGTGCTGAAGCTTCGGAAGGACTGGCAATGCCGGTCTTGCGCCTGGCATACGACTGGAACAGTCAATGGCTGGAAGTGATAGCACAGGATTCGATCAGCGGTGAGCTGACATTGCTGGACAACCCAACGCCAAGCCTTGGTTCAATTGTTTTCGCACAGACAACTTCGGGCAATGCGTTTCTGCCTGCATTGCGTGACCATCTGGAACGTTCTTCTCTGGTCAGGGTGCGCTGGCAGTCAGGTGCTGAGTGCGTGGAGCGTTACCTGATGGTGACGCAGCGCAACATTTACTGTCGTCCCAGCCAGTTGCCGGCGATGGACCTGCAAAGTCTATTGCGTTTGTTCATCGAGATGCGGCTTACCAAAAAAATCAGCCAGTTCGGTGAGCTGGCTCAACAGATGCTTAACCTCCGTGCCGCACTGGGTGCGACGGATGAACAACTGCCGGAAATGATGGACGCGATTGAAGCCAAAAGCTTCTTCGCGGAGTTCTCGCAGGTCAATGGCGCGTTCTGGCAATTGGAACGCACCCTTGCACTGGCGGCAGACGAGAACAGCGCAAAAAAACTCGCGTACTACCTCGCTGGCTGTCAGCCCGACTCTTTGAAGGCCATGCTGGAAAGCGTGGAAGCGGGGGGCGGTGATGAGGAATCGGTGGTTGTGCGCTATTTGACGCTGGTCAGCATGCAAGGCTTGTTGACCCGATATCCGCAGCACAGCTGCGCGACCCTGATACGGCGAGTACAGGCACTCATCGCTGAACTGGAAAATGACGAGCTGTTGTGTCATCTCGACGAGGCCGAAGGTACGCGTTTTCTCGAATGGTTCAGGACTCAATTTCAGCGTCCCTTGACCCCTGCAAATTCACGGAAGAAGGATGTCTCTCATGCAGCGGATCAATAAAGCCACGGTCGGGACCGTCATCGATTTTTCAGGTGGCAACCCTGAACTCAAGGGATTGGCTGAGCAGCAATTGTTGGGCGCGGTCGCCCTGTACAACAAGCTCGCGGACCATCAGGTGGCGTACCTCGCCGATGAAGTGGGGATGGGCAAGACTTACATCGGCCTCGGTGTCGTTGCATTGATGCGGCATTTCAACCCCGGTTTGCGTGTCCTGTATCTGTTGCCAAAAAACAACGTTCGCGACAAATGGATCAAGGACTATCGGGCGTTTGTACATAGCAACTACCGGCTTGAGGATATGGCGGTCAAAGGCCTGGGGGGGGATCCGGTCACTCCGTTCAGAGCCTGTCACAATTTGTCTGAGGTGGTTCAGACTGTGGCAAGTGGCAACGAGCGCGATCTATTTATCTGCACATCAGCCTTCAGCTTTGCAATGGGAAATACCGTAGCCGACATGCTGCGTTGGACACAGCGATTTGAGGAGTTGATGCCTCAACATCGCAAGCTTCTGGAGAAGATCGTCAGGCAGTTGAACACTATGGACGGCAGAAGCAATCCTGGGGGACTCAAGCGGCAGGTCAAGGATGTCTGGGTGAAGGCGTTGGGCGAGATGTTGCCCCGCTTCGATCTGGTGGTAGTGGACGAAGCGCACAACCTGCGTGCTGGCCGTGAAAGCAGCGACCGTAATCGCTTGTTGGCGACCTTGCTGGGCGACAACAAGCGTATCAAGCGCCTTTTGCTACTGTCGGCAACACCCTACGACCGCCATCTTGAACAGTTGCGCAACCAACTCGCGTTGTTCGGCTTCCAGGGGTATGCGGCACTGCCGGAGGGCGGCGATCCGGCCGACCCCGACATGCACGCGGCGCTCAGTCGCTTGTTCGTACGTCGCCTGAACACGCTCACGCTTGATCAGGTGGCTCACACCCGCAACATGTATCGTCGTGAGCATCGCAGCGGCGAGGCTGCGGAAGTGAAGATGACCGTAGCGCAAAAATTGTTCGCCGCTCTGCTGCAAAAGAAGGTGAGCGAGCACTTGCAGGAGAACTGCTCTAATCGTTTTGAGCTGGGTATGCTGGCGTCGTTCGAGAGTTACCTGCCTGGCGAAAAAAACCGGCCGGTAGAGTTCGATGGTCATGAGGCCGTGGACGAAGGCGATTCGTTACGGGATGCGGCAGACCGCAGCGTCGTTGAATATCTGGTGGACGATTACGAGAACTCCTTCAAACGCAGACCACCGCATCCAAAAATGGACAGTGTGAGTCAACAGACGCATCGTCTGGCGTTTGTCGAAGGCAAGAAACAGTTGATTTTCGTCCGCCGTGTGCGCAGCGTTTCCGAGCTGAAGTTCAAGCTCGAAGAAGCCTACGACGATTGGATTAGTGGCTACATCGTCGGCGACAATGCTGTTGTCAAAAGTTACCAGCTATACCGAACGCGCACGGTCGAACGTAGTCACTCCCTGATCGAAAACGATGTCGCTGACGTGTTCGATGCACCGGCAAGCAGCGACAATTTCTTTACCTGGTTCTATCGTGGTCAGAATCCGGAGCTGGCCAGCATCAAGGGCCTGGGGCAGTTGCCCCACAACTTCCGTAGCACGCTGTTGCAGAGCCGATTGTTCGAGGCTAACTGGTTATCTTTGCCGGGCATGCCCGCCATGACGTCGTTGAAAATCGATTGGAGCGTGATCGGCAAGAGCGAGTCTGTCGCCAGCCCCGGCCAACGTTATCGATTGGCTCAATATGCGTATCTGCGGGCAGTCGCAACGCGTGACGATGCAGCCGCGACAGTCGCCAAGTGCGTGTTGAATGTGTTGTTCGAAGGGTTTCAGGCCACTTGTGACTTGGCTGATCCTTCAGTTCTTGCCCGTGAGCTGGAGCGTTCAACACTCTGGGATAGCCTGCGGCGCCATGACGAACTTGCCGTACTTGCACCCCAATGGAGCCCAGAGGTATTCACCCAACTTGCCACTTTGAACAATGGTGCTGTTGATCGGCTGTTACGCAGACTGAGTACCCATCAGGAGCTGCTGGGTGCCCTGTGCCGTGTGGATCATCCTTTCATTGATCTGTATTCGCTCAGGAACGCTCGCAGGGAAAAGGACGGTGACGCCGACGGCCTGTTCATAGAGGCACTGGTCGAGCTGTTGGGCGTTCAATGCGTGAAACACACCCCGTTCAGCAGTTATCAGATACTGCGCGATACCGTCGTGAACCTGGATTTGTTGATCAAACTCAACTTTCCGGAGATTTACTCCCGGTCGGTCAGCAGCCTGACCAAGTACCTGGCCACCCAGGTCCGTTCCACTTCACCCATTCGCGGAGCTACCGGCGAGAACAGCGCCAGCCGTACAGCAATTGCCACGCTCTTCCGCATGCCTGGCTATCCACGTGTGCTGATATCCACCGATGTCTTTCAAGAAGGGGAAGACCTGCATACCTTCTGCGACAGTGTCGTGCATTACGGTATTTCCTCCAGCCCCATCGCTCTGGAGCAAAAGGTCGGCCGTGTTGATCGGGTCGGGTCACTGGCACATCGGCGCATGCTCTCGGCCGGCACCGATTATGCCGAGCATTTCATTCAGGTGGGCTTTCCGCACATCCGTCAAAGCATGGAGTTTTATCAGGTACGCCAGGCTGCGGCCAACATGAACGCATTCATTCAAACGCTGCATGCCGTGGGCCACCAGGGACCCCGGTTCAAGCGCGAAGTGGAGCTGCATGAGGAGTTGGTGGACCAGGCGCCCGTGAAGCCGCAGATCCTCGATTTTCTCACCAGCCATTATGAAATCACTGACGAAGACCTTCAGGGCGATGACCGCAGTGAGGCGATAAGCAATCAGGCCAGTGTCATGACGCGGCGTCTGGCTCATGTCAAAACCCAATTGGGGACCACGCTCAGAGATCTGACTGGCGATCCGCAGGCTTTCGTGAGGGACGCTGGAGACGGCTGGCATCTGTCGACGGCGGATTTCGACACGCCGAGCGTTACCGTGCGCAGCGCTGTTGGCATGGCTGAATTGTTGGTAGCCGCGACGATACCCCGCGATATCGACGAACCAGGCGACATCCTTAGCCCCATCGGCCGCGTCCGCTTCCTCAAGACCCTGCAAGCAGACCCGTTCAGACGGGTGTTGCTGGCTCCGACAGCCGAAAAAACCAAGCGATTCGCTTTGCAGTACAACGCCGAAAATTATGCGGGCAGCGATGGTGTTCTAGTCGGTGACGAAATTCTCGACGTCTATCGGCGTGTCTCAGGCTCGAGTTCTACATCCAGCAAACGCACCGAGGAAACGGTCGCGCGCATCCACGGGATGGTAGACAGACTCGTACACGACACTGAGCGCATGAGCGTCAGGCGGCTATCGACGTGGAGGCTTGAGTTCCATTTCAAACTGGAGGGGCGATACCAATTGGTCCGGTGGGGGTTCAAGGGCCAGTACGTGGTGTTCACCTCCAAGGTTGTCGATCACAAATGGACCAGAAAATTGGCGATGTTCAAACAGTTCAGCCAGTCACCGCTGGTGGAGCACACGCTTGGACGCAATTGCCGATTCGATCTGGTGGACTTCCATGTCGACCAGGACGAGGAGCTGAGCGTGCGGGCGTGTCATCCAGTGCAACATCTGAATGATGAAGAGTTGATGCACATCGCCCATCAGGTCGCATCTCAGGCAGACAGGCTGGAGCACGTATTGATGGGGCGGGAAGGGGAAATCGGGGACGACGACTGAGTATCACCGCCAGGGTGAGTATTTTTCGTGCCTTTGGAATCTGCTGTTCGGCCCCGACACAATCTGTCGCGACCGGCTCGTAGGCTGAGCACAGACCACAAGAGAGAGATGCGAAATGCTGAAGAACGTGCTGGCTACCATCGGTTTGGCCGTGGTGCTCAAAGCGAGCTTTGATCTGTATCTGAAGTACAAACAGATGGAGCGAGAGAATGATACCTGGCGCAAGTCGGCCTCCGGCGGGGAGTGATGTGCTAATTGCCTGGCTTTTTAATTGATCCAAAAAATCTTCAAGTTCGACGTCTGCTGTCCGATAGCTTTCTGATGCGCCGATGGGTTTCCAGCGGCTCAATCAAGACACTGCCTTCGGACTTCCGCAAGCTTCTCTTGCAAGGCTGCAAAGCCCAAGAGCTCAAATCAATGGACTGGTGATTACAGTGTCCTCCAGAGACTATCTCTATCAGAAGTTACGGCCTGAGCTGTTGGCCGCCACCGAAGAACCTCCCGCCAAGACTGCGCCCGCATCGCGAAGCACATTGCCTCGCTTCACACTGGAGCGGGACGTAGTGCTTTCGCCGCAGGTCAAGCAACAGCTCGATGAAGCCTTGGTGAAAATTCACCACCATCACACCATCTACGTCACCTGGGGCTTCGCTGAGGTCGACCCTTGTGGCAGCGGCACGATCCTGAACTTTCATGGCGCGCCGGGTACGGGAAAGACGCTTACGGCCGAGGCATTTTCCGGGAGTATTGGCAAACGGCTTATTAGCGCCAGCATTGCCGACCTTGAAAGCAAGTTCATGGGCGATACGTCAAAGAATATTGCGCAGTTGTTCGAGTCGGCGCGTGCTGAAGACGCCGTATTGTTCCTGGACGAGGCCGACACCTTGCTGGGTAAACGCTTGTCTTCGGTCACCCAGGGCATTGATAACGAGGTCAATGCCATGCGCTCCACGCTGCTCATCGAGTTGGAGAAGCACACTGGCGTAGTGATTTTTGCGACTAACTTTGCGCGCAACTATGACAGCGCCTTTGTCAGCCGCATTTCTCAGCACATCCGTTTCGAACTACCTGGCGAAAGTGAGCGGCGAGCGCTATGGGCCCGCATGCTGGTACCGGGTATTCCTCTGGCGGAGGAGCGAGAAGGGGTGCTTGACGTCCTCGCCGCAGCTTCTGAGGGGCTGTCTGGCCGTGAAATTCGCACCTGCTTACGACTGGCTTTGCCCAAGCCTTTGCTGGCCAATGGCGCCGGAGTTCTGCAACTGGCACATCTTCAAGAAGCACTCGCTCAGCTTCTGGCTGCGCGTCAAGACATTCACACTTCGCGACCCGAGGTTGATCTCGGCACTGTCGCGGCGACACGTAAAGCATTGGGCATTCATCAAAGGAGCGATAGTTAATGGGCTGGTTTGATTCTCTCGTAAGTACGGTTTCAAACGCCGTGTCGTCGGCGTTTCGTGCTGTCAAACAAACAGTCAGCAAAGCCGTCAAATGGCTTGCCGACGAAGCAGAAACCTTTGTCGGAGAAGTCAAACGGCTTTACCAGGCAGCCAAGCCTTACATTTCCAGCATGCGCGTAGGGCTTCGGACCCTGGCGACCCATGTGCCCTGGCCGTGGGTCAAAGCCTTGAGTCTGGGACTGGAACGTGCCTTGGCTGTACTGGAGCACCTGGACACCCACCCGCTGGCCGCCAAGGTGCAGCAGGCCATCGATTGGGTGATCGCTCGTGCCCGTGAATGGCAGAAAAAGTTGCTGGATGAGCAGGAAATCGCCGAAGCGCAGGCGCGGGAGCGGGATCTGAATGCTGCCATGGCCAAAACCCAAGGCCCAGAGCGCGAAGCACTTCAGGCGATTGCACTGACCAACCGTTACCACTTGGTCAAGGCATTGACCAATCGTCTGATCGAAACGGAGGCGTTCGTGGATTTCGACCACTACCTGCGCGTTCGCGCTGTGCAGAAGCTGCTGCAGGTTTACGAAGATCAAATGACCCAGCTTGAAGACATCGGCTCCCTGAGCCAGGAGCCGCTGTTCATTATCGATGTCGCCGCCCAACTGATCGAAGCGCGGGCAGAGTTGAACGATGCTGACGTGCAGCGCCTGGATGAACTGACCGTCAAGCACTTTGACAAGGCAGTGATTCCGTTTGTGTTCGAGGAGATGATCCTGGTGTGGGGCCTGGATTTGCAAAATGCTCAAAAAACCTGGGAAGAGCTGAATAAACGAGTGGTCAAGGACCGAGTGCTCAAGCGCCGCCTGGAGATGGAGGCGGAACTGGAACCACTGGAAGCAGAAGAGGCGCGGATGCTGGACGATCTGCGCATTCTGTTGCCGCGTGACGAAGCTCAACTTGAAGCGCTGGGCAACGAGACCCGCGCCAAGCGTAATTATGTGTTCGCCGCGGAAGGCTTTCTGCAACTGCTTGAGAAAAGCGAGGAACAGCTCGTGGCCGATGATCAGGAGTATTTGATCGACCACGGTGGCAAGGTTGGCGAGATTCTGGTGCGTTGCGCTCAAAACGGCGAGAAATGGGAACGCCTGAGCCCAGAGGAGCAGTCGCTGATTGTCAGCTTCGCCAATATTTTCGAGACCGACTGCAAGAAGCGTACTGATGCCTTCAGAGTGATTGAGGTTGCGGCATGATTGGCGAGATCCTGCAGTTCTTGACCCCTTCGCTGAGCAATCCGCTGGAAGTGTTTTTTTTCAGCATCATCATGTTCGGTCTGTTGCTGTCGCTGATTACTTCACAGGTTTTCGGTCAACCGGCGAAGTGGGAAAAAAACTGGCGTGGCGGGGCTCGCATCAACGCGCTGGACATTGAGCACGGATCCATCGGTGAGTTGAGCCACGCTGTCGCCTCCGGTTGGGAGCGCTTTGCTTCCAATATGCCGGGATTGCTGCTGATCATCGGGCTGCTGGGTACGTTTCTGGGCCTGGGCCTGGCGTTGGACAAGGCATCGACCATCCTTCAAGGACATGACGACTCGCTCAACGCCATGAGTGGTTCCTTGACCCAGCTCACCGGTATGATGAAAGACCTTGGCACCAAATTCAAAACCTCCACCTGGGGGATCATTGCCTTCATTATGATCAAACTGTGGGAAGCCGCGCCGTGGTCAGCGGAAAGCAAGCGCACCGACTGGTGCTTGGGGCACATGAAGGCTGAGATTGATCTGAGTCGCAAAGTCGCGCTAGCACTGCATGCCGAACGTGATCAAGTGAGCCTGACGGCCCTCGAGACGGTTGGTACACGTCTGGTAGAGGCGTTCAATGCCCAAGGCCTGCTGGTGGCCTCCGAGCTCAAGCAGATAAAGGCAGTCGAGTTCCAGAACGGTAAACAATCCGAAATCCAGTTCACTGCGCTGGGTGAAAGGCTTGCCAGTCTGGCAGTCGAAAATGAACTCGGCCGTAAAGCCTCGCAGGCGCTGCGCACGGAAAGTGAGCAGGTGAATCGGGCCGCACTGGAAAATGTCGGTACGCGGCTGATTGAGGCATTCAACGCCCAGGGTCTGCGGCTGTCGACCGAGCTCAAACAGCTCAAGGCGGTTGAATTCCAGAATGGTAAACAGGCCGAGAGCCATTTCAATGCGCTGGATACCCGGCTTGCCGACCATCATCAACAGCTCGGCGAGATCGCCAGACTCAGTGAAAACCTTCCACAAATCGCCGAGATGAGTACTCAGCTCAGCCGCTTGGTTGAGGTCGAAGAGAGCCTCAAGGGCCTGCAGACGCTCGAGATGCAATTGGGCGAAGTGGCGGACAGCACCAGGGCGTCGCGCGAAAGTCTGCAAGGTTACGTGGAGGCCAAAACCGACAACTTGCTACGTCAGGAGGCCGCGGTACAGTTGATGGGCGAGTCCGCCACGCTACTGGCTGATTCGGCTGGGCTGCTTAAAGGCGGTGTGCAGGTCATGCAGGAAAAACTCAGCGGCGCGATTCACTCGCTGAATGAGGATTTCGCCGGGCACTTGGTAGAAATGAAGGTGAGCATGGATGGCAACATCACTCGGCTGGGCACCGTCATGGAGACTATCGAAGAGAGCCTGACCGGCACCATTAGCACAATGAGCCGTGATTTTACCCAGAACACCCAGGACATGGCAGCCAACCTGAAAGGGGCGACCGACAATATTTCCACTGCGGTCCATCAGTTGTCAGAGCACGTCGGCACCGTGGTCAACGAAGTCAAGGTGACCACTGAAAGCGCCAAGGACATGCAGAAGAAAACCAGCTCCCAGTTCTCCCTCACCAGCGCCACGCTCAACGAAGCGATTGAAGTCATGAGCTCCAATATGGATGAGCTCGGTAAGAGTATTTCGCAGGGCCTGAAGGAGGCGTCCGAGGCAGGGCAGAAGATGGATGCGGTGGCGAAAAAGCTGGTGACTTTCCCGCAACTCGCCGAGCAGTTCACTGCGCTCAACGTGCAATTCAAAACCATGACTGACCAGGGTGCTAAAACCCAGGAGGCACTGGAAGCCTTGCCGGCCAGGCTGACCCCTTTAAATGCAAGCGTCAAACTGCTTGAGCAATTATGTGATTCGGCGCGTCAGCTGCCCCCGGTTCTTCAGGACGTGAAGGCAATTGCGGAGTCGCATCGTCAAGGCCAGCAAACCATGAACGCTCTGCCTGAACAGTTGGCGGCCAATATCGACAAGCAGTTTGCCAATCGCATCCAGGTACTCAGCGAGGCGGCACTGTCGACGGTGACGTTGCTGGGCCGACTCACGGCGGACTATGAACCTGCGCCTGCGAGTGGTTTGCAGACCGATAAAGCTCAGCTGGCGTAATCGACCATGAAAGAAAAACCCAGCGAATGGATTTCCATCTCGGACCTCATGGCGGGTGTCATGGCGGTCGTGATGCTTATGCTTGTGGTTTCGGTGTTGCAGAACAAGGCGGCCGAAGCGGCGATGCGAGTCGAGAAGCAACAGATGGAAGCGGCGCGTCAGGCAGAAAAGGCCCAAGGCGCGGCAACTCAACAAACACGCCTGAGTGCTTTGCTTGAAGCGATGCAGGCGGATCTGGCACACGGCGGTGAAGGGGGGCTGATCGATGTCGATATCAAGAACCGGCGCCTGACGTTGCCTGATAACGCCTTCGGCCGCGGCAGCGCCTGTATTACCGATGAGGCCAAGCGGGCACTGACGCAGTTGAGCGTTCGCGTCGCTACCTTCATCCACGACTACGGCCAGGGCCAGGTATTGGTCGAGGGGCATACCGACAATGTGCCGGTAAGCCGACCGGTCACTGATTATGCGCGGTACTGCACGGTGTATGACGATAACTACACGCTCTCCGCTGCTCGGGCACGGGAGGCGCGCAAGTTGTTGGTGTTGGCCCTGGACGGGCAGCAATCACTGCGAGTGATTGTGGCGGGTTACGGTGATTCCAGACCAAAACCCGGCCTGAACCCGGCAAGCGCAGAAAATCGGCGCGTTGAAGTTCAGTTGGTGGTGTCTCAGGAGGATCGCTCGCTCGACGGGCGCTGATCTCTGTCTTGAAGGGCACGTCACGCAGGTAACGTGCCTCGTGAACAGAATGGTTGCCGACAGCCTGCTGTTTAGGGTCGGCAACCGGGATGCGAACGCTCAATTCGCCAATCTGGCGACCCCCACGCATTCATTACCCTGCATTTTCAGTTCAAGGATGACCTTGCGCGTATCCAGCACGGCCTGGCTGATTTCACGCAAGCGTCCGGTGCTGTCTGTCGTGAGTTTCAGCAGGCGTTTGTCTTGGGCCTTCAACAAGGACTGCCGTCGTGCATTGAGCTCCGCGCTGGACTCGGTAAGGGCGGACAACTTGTTGGCTCTTTCCTTGTAAGCATCGCGAAATTTTTCGATGGCGCCGTGTTTACCCTCGAACCTTTCGGCGACGCTGGTGAGGGCGTCAAGGCGCACTTGCACCCACTCCATTTGCCCCGGAAAGGTATCGAGCAAGCGACACGCGACCATTCGGGCAGCCAGGCAGAGCTGTGATTGTTCGAGTGAATGACTGAACCTTTCCAGCTCTTTTTCCAGCGCCGCTTTCAACTTGCTGGTGCCGAAGGTGGTGGAAACATTCAGTGTGCGAATACTGTTGGTGATGTTGTCGAGTTCGAGTTCCAGATGCTTCTGGATTTGCCCAAGTTGCACTTCCTGAGCTTCAAGCTGAGCAGGGACTGAGTCATTAAGTTTCCCGTTCAAAAGCGCGGGTGCGATTTGACGCAGGTAATCAATGCTGCCAGTGATCTGGCCTTCTCGCTTGTTTTGCTGAAACTGCTCGATGCGCTCTACCCCGGCGAGGATGTCACTCAACTTGGCGCTGATGTCTGCCAGGTGCTGTTGGGCGACGACGGCAGAGGCAATCTGAAATAACGCAGCCGAATTGACCAGGCTTGTCAGGTTATTGTCCTGAAACAGTCTGGCGTGTTCAGTAAATTTGCCGTCGGCAGATCTGGAGAAGGCACGCAGACCGTTGCCATCCTTCGCCGCTGCCAATGGGCCATTGATCTCCACTCGAAAATACTGATTCGAGTTTGCAACGCCCGTAGTGATCAAGTTGGGTATGGACTGGAGAAGGGGCGATAGTCGGCTCAAACCCAGTTGCGCTACCTGGTTGCTGTCACCGTGATCAGATGCAGTTGGCAGCGAGAGTGCCTTTACCGAGAGCACAGGAGCATTTTCGCTCGAGCCAACCAGCCATTGCTCACCATCGTCCCGTTTGGCGAGCCCTTTGATGCGAGTAATTTCACCAGTCATGGTTTACCTCCAGGTAAACGAGGCTGCATGCCTTTCTGTCGGATGTAGGCGATTTGAACCACGCAAGGCAAGGTGATCCGAAATGCAGGGGACGCCAGAGAATAGCCTGCCAGACCTGCACCCAGAGCGACTCCAATTGGACCCAGGGCCAAGCCTGCCAACCTGCCCATGAGCATCTCCGCTCCCAACACAGCACCTGCACCGAGAAGGTTGGCTCCCAGGGAGGCGGAAACAAATGAGGTCACATCCAGTGTTGCCGCATGCCCAAAGCCCATACGGTTCAAGAAGTGGGTGAATGAGAAAGGATTGGCGGCATCAGACTCGCCAAACTTCTCTGCAAATTGCGCACGAGCTTCCTTGGACATCTTGTCCCATGCCTTGTCCAATAGGCGTTGCAATACTTTTAGCTCAATCGTGCCGAGGTCGTCTGAGTCCGTATTCTTTCCGCCGACATGGGAAAGCACGTCGGTGGCGATCTCTTTGTACGTCACGCCGCCACTACGGAACAGATTGGTAATACTGTTACCGCCAAACATGCGGAGCTCGTGCACCAGCAATGCCAGCACATCTTTGTCAAAGGCCTTGTCTTCACGAGCCTGGTGCAGAAATTCCTTTACCGTACCAGCAAGCGAGATCCGGCCTTTCCCTGCGTCCGTGATGTAATCCACCAATAAACAAACGTCATCTGGTTCGGCTGCCAGCAGCAGCGCAAGCAACGGCTCGTCACCGGCAATATCTATTTCAGACATCTACTCCCCCTTGGTTAAAACCACGCATCGTAAAAGTACTTCTGACGCTGTTGCGCCCGATTCCATAGCCCTAGTATCAGCTCACCAACACTGCGTTCCCAAATGGATCAGCACTCCCTCGAGCCCCCCCCATAGCGTCCCGTTGATCCGAATAAACTGCAGGTCCTTGCCCACAAATGCCTCCAGTTGCTCCTCCAACTTCTGCTCGTTCCAGGCTCCTATACGTTCGGCAATGTAGTTCCCGATCTGCGCGCCATAGCGTTCGACTATGGGCCCGACGAGTGCGAGTATTTGCTCGTTGATCCAGCCATCCATAACTATATCTTCGCTCAAGGCTTCGCCAAGCGTTAGCGCGCCATTGTTCAGATGTTGGTGCGGGATTGAGCATGACTGGAGCAACCTTGTGGATCAATTGTGTTGTTGGAGGCCGAGTTAGACCCTTTGATCCGGGTGAATTCAGCCTCGATCAGCTCGCCGCGTTCGTGCCATTGGCGGAATTAGTTGCACGGTCGTTGTTGCGTTTCAATGACGTTCTGCACCTCGGCCAGATTAGCGTCTAGCGTTGCGTAGTCAAAGGCAGTTTTACGAGTTGAGGACAGGCGCGGATCATGAAAAAAATAAGGGCGAGTTCACTTTATTGATGACCACCTCGGCTTGAGCCGAGGGTAGTCTATCGGACAGTGTGAACATCGGAGTTAAAGGTAACCTCGTTCAGCCAGCGATACGCAGCCTTCATGACCTACAACGATGTGATCCAACGTCTGGGTGCCAATCATGCAGAGGGCGTTCTTGAGCGCCAGGGTTAGCGTGCGATCGGCCTGGCTGGGTTCAGGATCGCCGGATGGATGGTTATGTACCAAGATCACCGCTGCTGCATTGTGCTCCAATGCAATCTTGACCACTTCTCGCGGGTAGACGCTGGCACCATCCAACGTGCCTCTGAACAGCTCCCTGAAGGCAATAACTCGGTGTTTGCTGTCGAGTAGTAGTAGCGCAAAGACTTCGTGCTCGTGGTACTGCAGCAGTGTTTGCAGATGGCTAAACACCTGCTTTGGCTCAGTCAATGCCCGGCCTTTAGACAGGCGACTCATCGCCAGTTGTTGCGCCATTTGCAGGATGTCAGCCTCGGTAACCGGGGACTCCATGACATAGGTGCCGGTTGTTTCACCGGCAATCAGCTTGTGATATTTCATATGGGTAGTCCTGAACGAATGGGGAGAACGCAGAAGAGTTGAGAAGGGGTTACGGAGCCGAGGGCCTGTATTTGTGCCGCGAGGCTTGCGGCTCCAGCTTTTGGGCGAGTGAGGGTTTGTCAGGCACTGCCAGTAGGACATGAAGCTCTATGTGATTGTGCTGATCTTCAAGGGCGGGAAAGAACTCTTCAACGATGGCGCTGGTGTTCTCCTCGCTGTCTTCAAAGGCCCCATTGTTAAAGCCCTGCTGGGCCGCTTGATCCAAGGCGCTCTGTTCAAAGCCAGAGGTTTTACGGGTCTCCTCCAATTCCTTGGCTGCGAGTACCTGCTTCGCACTGCCAGACTTCGAGCAGTTGTTTTGGGGAAAGGCGATTTCCAAGTCGATGCCAGGGAGTTGCGCCAACGTAAACCATTTTTTCAACGAGATGGGCCACGGTAGAAATTCCTGAGGGATGGGTCGAAAGAGCGTCGTTTGTTGAGAAGACGCCAGTTCACAATTGCTTATCGGTTGACGCTGAAGCTGTAACCGCAATGCAGGCACTGGTAGTTGCTCAGCACCTTGTCATCCATTTGCTCGCCAATAGTTGCGCCAGCTATCCCGCCCGCCACTCCGCCAAACAGTCCGCCAAGGAGAGCCCCGGCAATACTGCCAATAGCGATCCCGACTGGCCCGCCGACCACACCAAGCAGCGCACCAGCTTCTGCACCTGACAGGGCACCGGCGGCACCACTGGCCGCACCGCCTGCCGCACCAATTAATCCACCCGTTTGCTTACCGATATTTTTCGTGACGACGCGTCCAGAATTACAGCTTGGGCAAGGGGTATACATATTCAGATCCTCTCAAATGATGAGCGTGCTCAGCCAAAAGCTGGCACGCCAAATCCCCAATACCAGTCGATACTGCGGGGCGTTCATCGGAGTGATATAGGTCTGAGATTTTTTTGATTGAAGTCGTATCGGTTAACTTCCTACGGCAGAGCCGCGAAAAGGCAGCCTTTTTGGCCCTCAACGCCCTGAGTACGGCAGTGCTGTAAGTTTTTACATGGCTGCGGTATGACATGTCTATATGACCGAAATGCCACCGACAGGCACACCAGTTGGTTCATACGTTTTTACTCGAATAAAGAATGGAATCTTTTTAGAGTTTAATGATTAGATTCTTTTGCTGCAGCTCTGGGGGATTTAATTTGCACGAAAGCTGTTTCTCGGAGTTTTTTGCAGATGCGGCATTGCTGTTATTACGGTTAAAGTAGTATGTATCTAAAAAGTTATTATTATAACCAATAATCATCATGGCTATTATAAGTTATGGAGTGATAGATGGTGCTCATAAATAGAGTGCTATCGTACTTTTAGAAGTCTACAAAACAGATCTGGCATAAACAGCAGAAGTAACGTACAGCAGTTGACTACAAATCAAAGTGTTGAGAATCTGTAAGAAACGTATAAGTCGAAGTAAGGTGCCTGAATGCACCTGGCTACGTGTGCCTGCCGGTAGACCCTCAATACACGGCCGACAGGAAACCGATCATGTTCCATCATCAACCGAAGCGTCATCCCAGCAATACTAAACTCAAGCTGCACTACAGTAATGAATACCGTGGCTTCGCCGTGCAGCAGCAGCTGGCACACGGCCCGTTGATCGAGAACTACCTGGAGCGTGGGCTTGAGACCTTGCAACGCTGTCTCTCAGTACAGGCCCGCACCTTCGTCTGCAGGGTCGACTTGCGTTACCCCGTCGGCCGCATGCCGTCGGATGCGCTCATCAGCAACGAGGTGATGACTCGCTTCTTCTACCACCTAGGCAAAGAGCTGACTTGGGCAAACACCAAATACCCTACCGAAATCCGTTACATCTGGTGCCGGGAGCGGAACATCAGCCAGGTACCGCATTACCACCTCATGCTGTTGCTCAACTACGACGCATTCGGAGGCCTAGGGAACTACGGGCATAGCGAAGACGGCACCTACAGCAGGGAAAACCTGTTTCATCGCATCGTGCGTGCCTGGGCTTGGGCAATTGGCTGTGCACAACACGAGATGTCAGGGTTGGTACATGCCTGCCAGGACAAGCTCAGTGGTCAGGTTTATCAGTGCATGGAGCGGCGCTCTCCTGACTCGATCAAGCCGGTGGTCTATGCCATGAGCTACTTGTGCAAGGAGTACAGCAAGTCACAGGAACTGGGACAGGGCTTTGCCGTGTTCACCACCAGTCGGGTCTGAGGGCGGCTGCGACATGTGAGTAGCGTACCTATGGTATGGCGCGGCATTGCCGCATCCCCTCACCCAAAAGGAGTCTTTCGCATGAGCTACAGCGAGCATTGGCGTCGTGAATTTCTCGCACGACATCCTGAGTATGAAAGGCAACCACAAGTGCTTCAGCAGGAACCAGTGGAGCCGACGTTCACTGAGCCGGCCGACCCACTCCCTTGGTCGGCTGCGTTCCCACAAGCGACCGCGACACTCTCCTTACCCAGCCTCGTGACGCATGTCACAGGAGCTTCGGAGGTAGCAGAGGAAGTCCCGAACAAGCTTCACGAAACCGGGCAGGAAAAGCTCTCACCTTCGGAGATTGTCACGCAAGCTTGTTACCTGCGCCGTCGGCTTCAGCTTACCCAGCAGGCCTTTGCCACGCAGATGGGTATTAGCTCTCGTACTCTACAGGACTGGGAGCAGGGGCGACGGCAGCCGAACGGTCCCGGTAGGGCGCTGTTGCTGTTCTGGATTGCTCAACAGGCGAAACGTTCGAGCAATATTTAGATCTTCCAAAAGATGAGGATCCACTCATGCAGGCCCTTCATTGGCACATAAATGACCTACGGACCTGCTTTTCTTGCTACTCGTAGCAGAAATAGCAGCTTTCATGATCATTTCAGGCAGCGCTGCGAGCGTTTGTAGAGCGAAGGTCGGGTTTAAAGTCAAGTGATCTGCTTGAGTTCACTTCGGACTTTCAAGTAGCAATATAGGGAATGACTGTTCGCTTCCGTAAGTTGGATGTCGCCGCAGGGAGGGCCTCAGCGGCATACCAATCCAACAAGATGAGAAGAGACACTATGTACTACTCCGTTCAATCCAAGCTTCCCGCTCCAGGCCAAGGCCAGCTCAACATTCGGCCGCTGACACAAACGCTACTTTGGCAGGCCAGTATGCAACTGAGTCAGAACTGCCAAGTGCAGCCGGACATGACTATTTTGACTCTGTTGGCTGGAATTTCTGCTGTGGCCCAGGGGCGCTACGACGTGTTGCTTCCCTATGGCGTCATCAGGCCTACCTCCCTCGCCACACTGATTGTGGCGGAATCAGGGGAGGGCAAGTCGGTGATTTATGAGAAGGTCATGAATTCCATCCAGGCGGTTCAGCGCGAGCAGCGCCGCCGCCATGATCAGGCTATGGCTGGCCGACGCACGCCTCGTAAGGAAACCAAGGGCGGTAAGGCTACGGAGGAGCGCAAGGCGCTCCAACAACATTGCGAGGCGTGTCCGGAGCCGCCCCGCGAGTTCCAACTGTTGTATAAAGATACGACCCCTGAGGGCTTATTTCTGAGCTTGTCGCGGGCAATCCCCACTGCCGCCTTGACCACCGATGAAGCCGAAGTTTTCTTTAAAAGCTCGATGAGTAGTGCCAGGGGGCACATCAATACGTTGTGGGATGGTCGGGACACCGTTGTTATGCGTGCCAGTAAGGACAATATGGTTCTGGAAGATGTGCGCTTAATGTTGTTGTTGATGTCCCAGCCCGGCGTTCTGAAGGCCTATGTCACTCAACAAGGTCAGCAGGCACGGGATTCGGGGATGCTTGCCCGATTTATTGTCTGCGCCCCTCCCTCCATACGTGGGCAGCGAGTTCGTTACCAGCACAGTCAGCAGAACTGGGATGTCTGGACCGAGGCTGATGATCGATTGCATCAACTAGCTAGAGACAATCTGGTCCTGACTACTGCACCACGCACGGAGCGAACCATTCTGACATTTTCCGAACTGGCCGCTGCCCACTGGATGGGCGTTGCCAACGAAATTGAATCACAGATGGCTCCCTCCGGACGCTTTCAGGCTTGCCCGGATCATGCCTCGAAGTTAGCAGAGAATATTGCTCGCGTAGCTGCATTGATCCATGTGTTTGAGGGGGGAGAGGGTGTTGTCATCACAACCGACACCGTGATGGCGGCCACTGCGTTGTGCAGCCATTACTCCGAGTACTTTCAGCAAGTTTTCTTGCCCCCGTCCCAAGAAGTCCAGGACGCTCAGTTACTGTCCGCGTGGTTCAGCGAATTGCGACAATACGGTGAATTCTCTGTCCGCTACAACTACGTTCGACAGTGTGGTCCAGGGCCACTGCGTTATAAGAGGCGCCTGAAGGATGCCATCGAGGTGCTGCTGGCCTGGCAACAGATTTCGGTCTACACCCAAGGTAAAACGCGCTATATCAATCTGTCGCCAATGCTCATAGGCATGGGGAATGGACAGCAAGCGCAATTTGTTAGCAACCTGTAGTAGAGCTTGTTGTTTTGCGTAATTCGAGAGCGCTGCTTTGAGAAGGGCGCTTTCATGCTGCCGACCACCATGTCTTCAGGCGTCCTGCATAACCGTATCCAGCGATTGAGCTTCTATCAATCGTTCCAGATAGATTTGTAGCTGATCCAGATCGTCCACTGCATCCAGTGTCTCCAGTACCAAACTAGGCAGTTCGCCAAAACGCTGTTCCAGTTGCTGAATCAACGCCTCTCTCACGCCTTCAATCTGTCCTAAGGTTCGCGCCGCGTCGACATCCATTTGGCGCGCTTCTTCCGTATCCCGATTGGGAAAAGAGTGGCGGAGGGAATATGCTATCTGCGCGCGGTTTGTATTCCGCCAACTGGCATGCACACCGTCGCGGGTAAGTTCAATCAGGATGTTGCGCACCTGATACTTCAAAGCATCAAGGTTAGCAATATCTAACATCTCGTATTCGCGGTTGGCTTTAAAGATGCGTGTTGCCATCTCGTCGGCCGCATCGGTTTTATTCCTTTTTTTTAAACTAGGGTTGTTATAGATCATGCCCTTGACCATAGCGTGAATAAGTTGAGATGCCATTTTGTTGGTGGGGGCTTCATGTATGGTTTGTGCCCCCTTGGCACCGCGCACGCTGTAGTGTTTGCCTTTTGAGTTCGTGAGCGCCTCGATCATTGCAAGATGGCGATTGGCCGTCATCAAGGCTGTGATCATTTCCTTTAGGCGAAGCTCATATGCGGCGGCTGCTCCCAGTGATTTTTTTGGTGGCAGATAATTGTCGTGAACAAACTGCACATAGACCGCTTGGCGCAGGGCGGTGTCGGCATGTTCGATCAACTGTTCTTCCATCGCGACCTTGCCCTGTCGGATGATCAGATCGACTTCCTTGTCCTGGCGAGGTTGGTTATCAACACTTTCCATCCTTTCATAGAGTGTCTGCCAGCGCTGCCCTCGCGCAGGTGGAGCAATTCCTAGTAGATCACACACGCGATGTCCGACATTTATTGCTTGCATCACGAGCATTGCCGCCGTGCCCAGTAGAGGCTTCTCTTGGTTCGCTTCAACGTTGTTCCGGAATGACACCTTCACGTCCCCATCTTGTGGATTGGAACGACAGAGTAGCAGCGAGGCCAGCATGAGTCTCAGATCTCATTGGTGCATTTGTTGCTAATGAGTGAGTCAGCTCTAGATCATATAAAAGCAAATTTGTCTATATATCTGCTTAATCTCTCTGCCCCCCGGCAAGCGCCCGTAGATCGTCACGTCGCCCAATTCCCTAGTATTGGCCGTGACTTAAACATGACGGGGCATCTGATGAAAATAACAGACGAGATGACAGGAGGCCAAGGGCCAATGGTATCGGAGCTGCCAGCGATAGTTCGTATGAAGCGATTGAAGCAGATGATTCCAATAGGGCGAGCGACATTCTACGACTGGATGAACCCTGCTTCGCCAAGATACGACCCAACTTTCCCAAGACCCATTCGATTGTCCAGCAGCGCGAAGGGAGGGGCTGTTGGGTGGTTAGAGTCGGAAGTAGTGAAGTGGATTGAAAGTCGTATTTCTCAGAATGGATAAAATAGATTGACCTTGTGGTGATCGGTAAAATTACTGCTTGAGAGGAGCCCAGGTTTGAATATTTTTTGATCGCGAGTTACCAAATCGTAACGGTCATTTGAGATCGCGTTGGCCATATAGCCAGCGATCTCGAATGGCCGTTTTTATCGAGAGCTAAGACTAGGTGCCTCGGGTGGCTAGATCAAGGTGCGCCCCCAGTCTGTTCCAAGCCTCTGACATTTCGTTTGTGTAGCTGTGGCGTTGGTAAGTGCGCTTTACCTTGTTTTCTTCTGTGTGGTTAAGGCAGCGCTCTGCCACTTCCGGAAGAACACCCAATGCCGTCATGACTGTGGCGCCAGTGCGTCTTAAATCGTGTGGTGTCCACTTGCCGCCAGGAAGCAGTAGAGCCTGTGCTTTGGCGCTGCGACGGCTCATGGTGCCTTGATCAGGTTGACGTTGTCTGTCCCCCAGTTGCTTGGTCACTGTCTTGGAGCAGACTGGGCCGCTGTCGTCGGTGTTGGGATAGCACCAAGTAGAGGTGCCATTATGCGCTCGGACGTACTCGAACTGTCTGACGGCAAACGGTGACAGAGTAATGCTATGGGGTTTGCCGTTTTTGCTGTTCTCGGCAGGAATCAGCCAAGTGCCCTTGACCAAGTTTAGATGTTCCCAGCGTGCGCCAAGCAACTCGCCAATACGGCAGCAGGTCGAGAGAGCAATCCAGATAGCGGCTTCAGTGGAAGGTAGCAGTCCGGCTTTGGGGGCTAACTTAGTCAATGTGCGGATTTCTTCATCACTCAACACGCGGTCGCGCTCGACATCCTTACCACCGATTTTCGCTTTGCGAATGCTGGCGGTAGGATCGTATTCAATCAAGTCGCGATCCACCGCAAAGCGGAACATTTGGCGCATAAGGGAAAAGGCAATTTTCGCAGCGCGATTGACTCCACGGGCTAGCATGGCGTCGGTCACTACTGTTATATGGCTTTTTTTAATGTCTGCTACTGCCAGGCTTCCTAGGAATGGTAGAACGTCTTTTTCAAACATACGACGCACCTCTGCGCCTTTGTCTTTGCGGTTGATCAGGTCAATCTTGGCCCAGTGTTCGAATAGCTCTGTGACGCTTTTCCTCGCAGCCTGCCGAGCTTGTTCTGCTTCTATAGCGGCTTTTTCTGAGCTAAGACGGGCAAGTTCGGCATCGCGTGCCGCTAGGCGGGACGCTTCCTCAGCCGTCAAATGTTCCCGAATATCACGGATTCCCGTCTTATGCAGGCCGGCGAGCTCTTTGGCTCGCTGGCCTGCCTCGGCGAGAGTCATGGTGCCTTCCAAGCCTTCGCGGCTATAGGTACCAATGGGGTAGGTGACGCGCTCGCTCCTGCTGTTTGAGTAGCGAAAATAGAAAAGACGCTCACCGCTAGGCGTGATGCGGGCTACCAAACTACCATGCCCCCAGATGGCAACCTCGCTCAGCCATTTATCATTGTTACCCGGCTTGGCCGTCATCTGCCGGTCCGTGATCTTCGCCATTCTCAGTCCGTTTCTCCAGTTGCCAATTCGTTGCCAATTGAGATTGGCTTCTATGGAATTCTATCGGATACCTTTGGACTGTAAAGTAGCTTTGGTTCAGTAAAATATGGGGTTGTAAGGTTTTCGTCAGATTCCTTAAGATTGCTTTGGATCGGTAATCACCTTTATGGGGTGCTAGGGGTAGAGTGTTCGAATCACTCCGTCCCGACCATATAATTCAAAGGGTTGCGAGATTTTATCTCGCGACCCTTTTTTATTTTAAGTCGTTTTTACCCCTACAAAACCACTGGCTCTGGCTGGAACCTCAGCGGATATCAAGGAGCTGGTTGATGTTCTGTCGCACTATCAGCACACCAATAGAGGGCAGCACCTGCTTTATTTGAGTCGGCGACATTGTCTATGGCGGTTTCGGCGTTCATTGAGCCGGTGATGAATAACCTCAGACTCAAGGCATTTCCGCGTTTAACATTCGTCGAATGGTTATTGATGAACTACGTTCGCTGGGCATTGATAAAGTCTATAAATGCCCTCAGAGGCGAGGGCAGATAGCGTCTACCAGGGTAATAGAGAAACGGCCCGGTAAAGCTCTGCCACCATGGTTCCAGCACCGGTTCAAGTGCCCCACTGTCCAGATAGGGCTGAAGCCAGTCCTCAAACAGGTAGACGATACCCAGCCCATCAATCGCAGCCTGAACAGTCAGGTCCACGGCGCCTCCCACCCTGACAATCAACGGTCCTGTCGGGTCCACGCTCACGGTTTCGCCCTGACGTTCGTACTCCCAGAGCGGCATCGCGCCACTCGGGAATCTGCCCCGCAGGCATGCGTGTTTCAACAGATCTCGTGGGTGCTCTGGTCGACCTCTGGCATCGAGATAAGCCGGTGATGCGGCCGTCGCGAAGCGTTGAAATCGTGGGCCGATGGGGACTGCAATCATGTCCTGCTCAAGGCGTTCATCGTAACGAATACCTGCGTCACAACCTGCCGCAAGCATGTCGACGAAGCTCTCCTCGATCGTCACTTCCAGGCTGATGTCGGGATAGGTTCGCAGGAAAGGGGTAATGATCGACGGCAGCACAAGTCTTGCGGCGCTGGCAGGAACATTGAGCTTGAGGGTGCCTGAGGGGCGGTCACGGAAATCGTTCACCACATCAAGAGCGGACTCGACTTCGCCCAATGCGGGCACGATGCGTTCCATCAGCCTTGCGCCAGCTTCAGTCGGCGCCACGCTTCGGGTGGTGCGATTGAGCAGTCTCACACCTAGCCTGGCTTCCAGGCGTCGCACGGCGTCACTGAGGCTTGAAGCGGATTTACCGCAGGACTTGGCTCCTTCGCGGAAACCTCCTGCGTTGACCACCGCTACAAAGGCCAGCAAGTCTTGAATGTTGGTTTGCATTGTTCTCTCAGCCGTACAACCTGTGCCGATTGCACCCTATTACCAATGAAGTGGTCAATGCCTATAGTGCGCCACACATACTCTGATTGAGGTAGACAAAATGAGCAAAGTGGCCAAAGCAGGTTCGTTCTTATTGGGCGACCGGGTGGTAAATCGTATGGGCTACGGTGCGATGCAATTGGCGGGACCTAATGTTTTTGGCCCTCCCAAGGATCCGAAAGCGGCCATTGCCGTGCTGCGAGAAGCGCTGGCGTCGGGTGTAAACCACATTGATACCGCAGATTTTTACGGCCCTCACGTGACCAACCAACTGATCCGTGAAGCTTTACACCCTTACGCTGAAAACCTGGTGATCGTGACAAAGGTCGGCGCACTCCGCGGTTCTGATGGCTCCTGGAATCCAGCGCAGAGCCCCGCCGAATTGACCCAGGCCGTGCATGACAACCTGCGCAATCTTGGTGTGGACGTACTTGATGTGGTGAACCTTAGGGCAATGGGCAACCAGCAATCGCCCGCCGAGGGGTCCATCGAGGAATCATTTACCGCACTTGTAGAATTACAGCGCCAGGGGCTCATTCGCCACTTGGGCGTAAGCAATGTCACGCCATCGCAGGTCAAGCAAGCACAGGGGATCGCTGACATCGTCTGCGTGCAGAATCACTACAATCTGTCTCATCGTGAAGACGAGACACTTATTTCTGAGTTGGGTCAGCAGGGCATTGCTTATGTGCCGTTCTTTCCTCTAGGTGGTTTCACGCCGTTGCAGTCGCAAGTACTCTCGAACGTAGCGACGCGCATGGGAGCTTCACCTCTGTGCGTGGCGCTGGCGTGGCTGCTGCAACGTGCTCCTAATATCTTGTTGATTCCTGGTACTTCCTCGGTGGCACACTTTCGAGAGAATCTCACTGCGAGTGAATTGGTCATCGCGCCTGACATGCTGGCCGAGTTGGAAGCGCTGGGATAGCCGACGGAGCGTCCAGGGCTGATTAGTTGGAGCTTTTACTAAACAGCCCTGTAAGCGCCAGCGAATGGCTCGCGATCGCTGTGAGACATAACGCTGACTGATGTCTAATCCAATATTTCGCTCATAGTGTCGATCGGGATTGCGCCATGGTCGGATAGTCCGTGTAACCGCGTTCCTCACCTTGGTAGAACGTCGTTGGGTCTGCTTCGTTCAAGGACTCGCCGTGTTTGAATCGCTCCACCAAATCCGGGTTGGCCAGGAACCCGGTGCCAAACGACACCAGATCAGCATCGCCTAAGCTGAGCGCCGTTGCGGCTCGCTCTGCGTCATAGCCACCATTGGCGATGTAGGTACCACCGAAACGATGCTTTAATTCCCTGAAATCGAATGACGCTGCACCGAGTTCCACCACGTGAATGTAGGCCAACCCATAGCGACTGAGCATCTTCGCCGCGTAGTTGAAAGTTGCTTGGGGATCGCAGTCGCTCATGGAAAAATAATTGAAGATTGGCGACAGGCGAACGCCTACGCGGCTGGCCCCGAAGACCTCGATGACGGACTCGACTACCTCCTTGAGAAATCGAGCGCGATTCTCTACAGATCCGCCGTAGGTATCGGTTCGGGTATTGGTGCCATCGCGTAGGAACTGGTCGATCAAATAACCGTTTGCACCATGGATTTCAACGCCGTCGAATC
>Ga0207655_1000504_pt1 | contig 49980 bp, 49 predicted proteins | sample KBSM44metaG_FD_184398 | JGI IMG/M metagenome (GOLD analysis project Ga0207655, IMG submission 184398) | Miscanthus rhizosphere microbial communities from Kellogg Biological Station, Michigan, USA - KBS M4-4 metaG (SPAdes) (version 2) | ecosystem: Host-associated > Plants > Roots > Rhizosphere >...
ATATGTTCACACTACTAAACCTTATGGTGTTGTACCAGAATCAGCTACTTTTAGTTGGGAAACGGTTGAGGGTGCAGATGGAACAACTCGTGAATATCTAGTTATTAACGGTTGTTATTTATGGACAGGTAGATATGAAGAAGCTTTTAGCGTAGTAGAAAAAGGCAAAGGTCAATCAATGGAAATTGAAGTCGTTGATGGTGAATGGGTAGAAAAAGATAATAGTTATCGTATAGATGATTTTATTTTCTCTGCACTATGCATCTTAGGTGACGAGACTGAACCTGCATTCGAAGATGCTAATATTACAGCTTATTCATTTGAAGATAAAGATTCATTCAAAAGCGAGTTCGCTCAAATGAAAGAAGAGTTCGCACAAATGATGAATGAGTTGAAAAATTCTCTAAATACAAACAAGGAGGTTATTAATTTGACTTTAGAACAATTACTAGAAAAGTATTCAGTTTCAGTTGAGGACTTAACAGAAGCAGGAGTTGCTATTGAAGGTCTAGAAGGTGAGTCTTTAGAAACAGTTATTTCTGATTTCGCTAAGAAAAAGAAGAAAGACGATGAAGAAAAAGACAAAAAACCAGAAGATAACAAAGATGGTGGCGAACAAAAACCTGCTGACGATAAGGAACAGAAACCAGAAGACAAAAAGGATTCTAAGCCAGAGGATGAAAAGAAACCAGAGGACAAAGAAAAAGTTCCTGCTGATGAAAAGAAACCTGCTGACGAGAAGCCAGTAGACGAAGAAGAAGAAAAGAAGAAAAAGAAAGCTAAGAAAGAAAAAGGTAAATTCTCTAACGAGGAAGACCAAGCTGACTATGACGAACTTTTAGCTTCTTACAATTCTATCGTTGCAGAAAACAAGCAATTAAAAGCTTTCAAGAAAGCTGTAGAAGATGCAGAGCATGAAACTAAAATTGCAGACACAATCGCTGAGTTAGGTTTAACTGAGGAAGATGAAGGTGTATCAGAAATCTTAGCAAGTGCTAATGAATTTACATTAGAGCAAGTTCAAGAAAAATGCTACAGCATCTTAGGACGTAAAGCATTCGCTAACAAGCAAAACTTCTCTCATAAAAAAGAGAATACTAGCATTCGATTACCATTAGGTAATGATAAAAACGAAGAAAAGCCAAAAAAATATGGCGGATTATTCGAGAAATATGGAAACAAACAATAGTTTGTAAAATTACTAGGAGGAAAAAATAATGGCAGATAAAATTTATGTTACAAGAAAAGATATTCTATTATCTGGTTACAACGGTAACTTAGAGTCAGTAATCGTACATAACGCAGGTGGTACAGCAGTAGAAATCCAAAACGGTTTATTCGTTACACTTGGAGAGTTAATGGCAGTTCCTAACCCACGTGAAGTTCACAAAGCTACATTAACAAAAGTTGGTGACCACAAAGAGGAAATCTATTTCATTCACAATTCAGAAGTAATGTATGACGAAAAGAAATACAAATTAGAAGACTTCCGTATCCCAGCAGGTAAAGTTGCTCGTGCATACGCATTAGCTACAGGTGACATCATCACTTTAACAACAGACTACTTCGGAACTGCTCCAGTAGTAGGCGACAAACTTATCGCAGGTGCTAACGGTCTTTTAGTTAAAGCTGATGCTACAACAGGCGCAGAAGCTAAAATCGTATTCAATGTAATTGAAGATTCTGGTTACGAATTACACCAAAAAGCAAAAGCTTTCGCATTAAAAATTGTGCGTAAATAATTAAAAAGGTATATCCAAGGAGGAAAAAATAATGCATAAAGATATTGTTAAATTAGCTGTAGATATCACTCTAGGCAGAGTTACAAACTATTCAAAGCAAGAACAAAACGAAACATTACGTAGCGCATTCGCTGACTTAATGGAATTTTCAACAGAAAACGGTGAAATCTCTCGCCAAACTTTCCGTAAGCACAGAGGAGAAATTTTCGAAATCTTAGAGGAAATCATCAATGAAACTTTACACGAAGGTTTAGGAAATCAATTTGATGGATTTGCAGAGTATCGTAACCTTAAATGGGGCGACACTAATGTATTCAAAGTACCTGTAAAAGACATCTTCCGAGTAGCATTAGTATCTGATGGTAACGGTAATATCCGCCGTCAACGTCTACGTGACGATGAAGAATTTGCGGTTAATGTTGATACATACGCAATCAAAATCGGTGAAGACTTCCACCGCTTCTTAGCAGGTCGTGTACAATGGTCTGACTTAATGGGTCTTATCGCTGAGTCATTCAAGCGTGACTTAACTCTACGTATCTACGATGCAGTTCTAGCATCTTACGGTGAGTACAACAGTACATATCACTGGACTGGAACTTTAGACGAGGAAAAAATCGTAGAAACTGCAATGCACATCAAAATCCGTACAGGTGAAGATGTAGCAATCTACGGTACTAAATTAGCACTTCGTAGACTTGCTCCAAGCGCAGGAATGGTTACTGACGAAATGCGTAACTACCGTAACAAAGTAGGTTACTACGGTGAAATCGCAGGAGTAGAATTACGTGAAATCGAACAGGCTCACCACTATGGTACTGACAATTTCGCAATTGATAACAACATGTTATTAATTCTACCTCAAAATCATGACAAAATGGTTAAAATCATCAATGAAGGAGATGCGATTATCCAAGACCAAGCAGGAGGTATCTCTGCTGACATGATGCAAGAATACTTCATTGCTAACCGTTTCGGTATCGCAGTAATCACTTCTAAAGTATTCGGATTCGTTAAGTTGACTTAATAGGAATCAAAAATAATAGTATAACTAGGGGATTCATTCCTCTAGTTATCTTTTAAGAATAAAAGGATAAAAGGAGATAATTAAAATGAGTTTAAAAAAATCAGATTTAATTAAAATTTTAGTAGATGAATATGGTTATGAGAAAGAAGATTTAAAGTTTGATGCTCAAGGTAAACCTTACACAAATGCAAAATTACAAGCTTTAATTGATGCAGAAAAAGAAGATGCAGAAGTTTTAAAATCTAAATCACAACGTATTGTACGAGAAAAAAATAAAAAAATTAATGATAGTGACCTAATCCCTGTAATGAATGGGTTAATGGGTGGACTATATTATCATTCCGAACGTACTAACAGGTCTTGGGAATTTAAAGAATTTGGTCAAGAAGACAATATTGAATATGGAGAATTGCTAACTTTACGCAATAGAAGTCCACGTATGCTTACAGAAGGTATGTTAATTATTCTAGATGAAGAAGTTCAAAGAGAGTTTGGATTAGTAGACTTATATGAGAATATCCTAACAAAAGAAAATATTGATTTAGTATTTGAAAAATCATACGATGAAATTGTTAAATTAATTGATGTAATGCCAAAAGGTACACAAAAGACATTCGTTAATAAAGCGCAAGAAAAATTCAATGAAGGTTCACTAGACAGCATGAAACTTATTAAATATATCGAACAGAAGTTCGGATTTTCACTTGAAGATTCAGCACCTCTAGAGAGTATTGTAAGTTCAGCACCAACAGTTCAAATGGGTTTAAAGAAAGCGATAATTGTAGAAAAAAGATAATGTGAGGTGAGATAGATGACAAACACACGCCTTGCAGAAGTTTATGATGGATTTTTAGGTAAGATATCAGATTATACATTGCTTGCAGACACAATCACAGATATGGATATTGACGAAGAATTATTCTCATATTTCAAATCTGCACGTGCCAAGTTTTTTAGATGTAGACAAAGTTTAAAAACAGTATTAGCAACAGAAGTTGTTGATGGTCAAACAGAAGAATTTACTTCTTTTGAAGTTGAGTTAACAGAATATGAAATTGAAGTTTTAATTGCATTAATGTTAGTTGAATATATGAAACCACTAATTGTGTCAACAGAGGTAAATAAGCAATCTTTAAGTGATAAAGACTTTAAGATTTACTCACAAGCCAATCAGTTGAGAGAGTTAAGATTACTGTCTAAGGAACTTAAAAAAGAAGCAAATAAGATGATTTCTACTTATACTTACTTTAAGTTAGATAAGGAGAATTACAAATGATTAATGATAATTCCAAGTTAATAGTTTATCTAAATTCAGTAGTAAACAGTGTCTTCAAGATTCTACCTTTGTTTGAGGAAAAGAATATTGGAGTCGATACATACATCGAATCTTTACTATTTGAATTATATGGATTAAATGAAGCAGTTAATGTTGAACACAGTTATGAATATATTTCATTGTTATCAACACTGGAATCAGTTAGAACAGAAATTGGCAAAGAAATCAGTAGGAAAGCTACTGTAAAAAGAGAAATCTTTAAATGTATTAATATTATCAAAAACATGGTAGGAAAACTTGAAGAAGTAGGTGAGTAACCATGAGTGATTATATTGGAAGATACAAAAGACGATTAAGACGTAGCGGTAATGATGTTGGTGATGCATACAAGAACAACACCATTGCTTTTATAGAAGCTACATTCCATACATCCCCTACTTTTAGAGTATTGGAAGTTGTGAGTTCACAGTTCCCAGAAATAAAAAAGATGGATGCAAGGGTTGTAGAGGTTGAGAGAATGGGTTCTCTAAGAGAAGTTATTTTCAGACCAAACCAAAGTTTAGAAACAGGAACTTACGTCAAATTCGATGGAGACACTTGGCTTCTATTTGATAAGTATGGTGGGACAGGTTCTACTAGTGTAAAGATGCTAGCAGAGAAATGTAACCGTACTTTAAAGTGGAAGGATAAAGATGGTGTTATTCGAGAGTGGGATTGTATTGCAGGTTCTACAGACTTAGGTTCTAAAGCTAAACAAAACCGAGTAGAAATCGAATGGAATAAATATGACGTTCGACTTCCAGTAGGTCAATTGTTTGTATTCGTTGAAGCAAATAAAGAAACAAAGAGTATTGAGATAAATCAACGATTCATATTCGGGAATAATGTTTTTGAAGTTGTAGGTCGAGATGATGTAACAGGTATCACGAAAAGTGGTAATGGAGTAATCCAGTTAACAATTAAGATTACAACAAAACAAGCGAATGATGACTTTGAGAACAACATTGCAGTAAACGAATATAAAGAAACAGGAGTTAATCCTAAACCACCAACAACTGGTGGAGGAACAGATGACGGGGGTGACATTTGGTAATGAGATTTGATTCACTATCTAAAAATGTAGTTAATGTTATGAAAGCTTTATCAAATAACCAAGGATTATTACAGCTATTAGTAAATGATGTTGAAAATCCATTTGACCCAAATCTACCAGTAATTAATGGTAGTAATGTTATCAATCCAAAACATGCGCTTTGTCGCATTAAACCTTATCCTTTTGATGTTGAAGCAACTGATACAAACGGTTCTTTTATTCGTGTGTATTACAATTATGGAGACTTAGATGAGAGCGAAACTATTTCTGAAACGACTTTACATATTGATATTGTCGTAGCAAAAGAACTTTGGCTTATCAAAGGAAACATGATTAGACCATATGAGATTATGGCTAGAGTAATAGACATGGTAGGTAAAAGAGGTGTTGGAACTGGTATTAAATTAAATATCAATGGTTTCCAACATTTAGCAGTAAATACAAAATTTGATGCAATCCGTATTACTAGCGAATATATGACGGTTGAAGCATAATGCACAACTTCAAAGAGTTAAGCAGTATCGACTTAAAGTTGTTATTGCTTGGAGGACAAGGGATAAAGGTAGACAATTTACAGTTAACACCATACACTCTAGCACAGGTTAGAGATTTTGGTTATACAAAATATATGCAGAATCTACAATGGGTTTTACCATCCGTTGAAGATTTTATTGCATCGACAACAGATATTGAAAAGAAAATGATATTGATGAGTGAACGAAACAGTTTGAAATCATTTGACTTTTTTTCAAAGCTTGGTGGAGCAGAGTTGACACAAGTTATGCTTATGTCTATGGCTATGATATTCCAAAACAAAGATATTAGATATTTGGAAGACCAAGGAATAGTAGTTTTTGACTTCTTCAAATTAGGAATCTTCTATAGAGATGAAGATGGTCACTTTCAAATTAACAGTGAAAAGCTTGATAGTATTCCAGAAGAAGAATTTAAAGTTATTCATAGAGATAATTTCGATGAGATTATTGAGGTAGTAAAACTACAGAATGGACTAACTAAAGTCAAGGTTGAAGAAGAAAATCCAGTAGACGAAGAAACAAGAGCACTAATGGAACAGATGAAAAAGAATAGAGAAAAAGTCAATCAGATGAAACAGAACGGACAAGATGATGGTGAGGGAATTGACCTCGCAGATATTATTAGTGCAGTCAGTTCTAAGAGTAACACAATCAATAAGTTCAATATTTGGGATTTAACTTTATATCAATTGTACGATGAGTACGCAAGATTGGAGTTAATCGACAACTACGATTTCAGTGTCAAGGCTATAATGGCAGGGGCAGAAAAAGTAGATTTAAAGCATTGGTCTAGTAAGTTATAAACTTGCTTGATACATAGAATTTTTTCAAAATTATTAGGAGGAAAAAAGAATGGCAAATACACGTTATGGCTTAAAAGAGGTTGCAAACGTTATCTTCTTTGACGTAGCAACAAACAAACCAGTTTTATTCTTTGATACATTAAAAGTGTCAACAATCGAAAATGAATCAGAAAGTGCAGAAGCACGTGGTGGACAAGGTAATGGTCGTTTAATGACTTGGGACTTTGGACGTACAGCTACATTAACACTTCAAGATGCATTACTATCTGACGTATCTCTTAGCTTACTAGCAGGTACAGCAGTAAAAACTACAGGTATCGAAGTAGTAGGTCGTGAAGTATTAACAGCAGTTGACAACACAGCACCAAAAACTAAAGTTACTTTAGCACAAACTCCAAAAGATGGTACTGTAGCAGTATACAAAATGGATAAAGGTCTTATGACAGAAGAAGTTACAGGAATTACTGTAACAGATAAGGAAGTTACAATTGCAACAGGCGTTACTAAAGACTCTCTTGTAATGGTATTCTATACTTACACTGCTCCAACAGGCGCAACTCAAGTAACATTCAACGGTGCTAACTTCCCTGCAACATATCGTGTTGTTGGTGACACAGTAGTACGTGGACAAGACGGTGTTGACCGTAAGATGCAATTCGTAGTACCAAAAGCGAAATTACAATCTACATTCAACTTAACAATGGATGCAGAAAACGTATCTACATTCGACTTCACATTAGACGTATTAGTAGATGCAGAAACAAACAAATTATACGATATCATTCGTCTATAATTCTTGTTTCTATAAGGGTAGAGAACATAATAGTTTCTCTACCCTATTTTTTTTGAAATAATGTAATGGATAAAATTGAAATTTTATCAAGTTTGTGTTATAATAGTATTATAGCCTTATACTGCTCTTTTGCAGTAAGCGCTAAAAATAATGGTATAAAAGTATATAAAAGGAGTTTTAAAAATGGCTAAAGAGAAAAAAATCAAAAGTCTTACACTTGCTGAAATGAAGAAGCAGGATAAAGTATTAAGTGAAACAAAAGAGGAATTTATTACAATCAATGATACAGTTTACAAAGTTGAAATTGATGTGCATTTCCGACAATCAAAAAGAAATAAGGTTCTGGATGATTTAATCAAATTCTTTGAAGCAGGACGTAACGATGAGAAGTTATATTCTATCGCAACACCTTACACATCTTTATTGATGGTTAAGCACTTCACTAGCTTAGAAGTACCAGATGACATTGAAGAAGCATTAGATTACCTACAGCTTTTACTAGATTTAGGAATCTTAGGTACAATTGTTAACGCAATGCCAGATGACCAAATCGTTGATTTATATGAAAAATTAACAGAAACTATCAATGAGATTTCAGAGAATATGTCTAAGTCAGTAGCCGAAGCAAACGAGATTCTTGACGGAATTGAAAATCCAGAAGTGAGAGCATTGATGGAAAATGGTAAAGCAAAAGAATAACGGTTTATATTTCCAGACCGACATAGAAGCAATCAAAGTTTTAACTAAAGAGGGCAAGAAAATAGAGAGAATAGCAAGACGAGTTTGGCAACAATACATGGCTAGTTATTCTCCTAAAGAGTATAGAAGAACAGGAAAGTCTCTAAGAGCCATTAAACTTAAAAGTGTAAAGAGTCATGGATTAGGTATGTACAGCATCGAACTTACATGGGAAAACAGTCTAGCCTATCATGATTCTTGGTTATACACCGAGGGAAGAACATCAACCAACAAAAAAGGTCACGCTATAATGCTTATCGGTACTAGATGGCATTCTAAGAAGTTAGAAGCTGTTTACAGAAAGCAAATCTATAGACATACATACTGGGCTTGGAATGGTGGCGGTGGAAGCTATCTTGATACTGTTGTTAGTCAGTATAAGGCTGTCGCTGACAGAAGAATTAGGGTAGAAGTACAATGGAGTGGAGCATTCATTAAGTAGGTGATTGAAATGGCATATAAAAAAATAGAAGAAGTAAGTGAGCAGTTTTGGAAAGATGAGGTAAATGACTATAACAAAGAACTGATAGAAGAGTTCTTAGCACAAGGTCGTTTATCTCCTGCTACTCTTAAACAATATGAATCGGGATTAAAGATATTTGCAAAGTGGGTTCATGACCATGCTAGAAATAAAGATATCCCAGATTTAAAACCACGTGATGCTATGAAGTATCAAAACTGGTTAGAGGGCAAAGGGTTGAGTCCTAATGCTATCAAATTTAAACGTTCGGCTGTTTCAAGTTTGTGTGGGTACATCGAAGTATTCTTTTCAGATGACCATCCGAATTTTAGAAACATATTTACAAAAGCAGTAAAGAATGTAGCTAAAGCAAACGTTAAGGAGAAAGTTCCTTTAACGAGTGCAGAAATTGAAAAGTTGAAGAAAGAATTAAAAAAGAGAAATGAATGGCAAAAACTAGCATATCTATTATTCTCATTTGATACAGGTTGTCGAAGAGAAGAGTCAAGACAGCTTCTTAAAGAAGTTGCTACATATGATTACTACGTTGATGCAAAAGGTAATGTCAAAAAATATTACTTGACACATAAGATTAGAGCCAAAGGTGCAGGAAAGATTGGTAAGATGAGAGACTTCTCATTTAACGATGAAACAATGACTGCAATCAAGAAATGGGTAGAAGTTCGTGGAGAAGATGATTGTCCACACTTATTCGTTAGTAAAACGAAAGACGGATATCGACAGATTTCAGCAAACTCATTCAATCTATGGTGCGAAGATTTCTCTGAAATTTTAGGTAAAAAAGTACATCCTCACTTATTACGTTCGAGTCGTGCAACGATTGCGATTGTAGAAGAAGGAAAGAGTATAGAATCCGTACAAGGATTATTAGGACATAACAGTAGTGAAACTACACAAATCTATGTAGTAAGAGACAAGTCTTCTGACATAGATGAACTTTATGAAGATTAAGGTTAAAGAGTAACATCTTAATCTTCATAGATTAGGATGTTACATACATCCTTTAGATTTTAAAGGGGTGAATTAATTTGGCAGGTAGTAATGATTTAAATATATCGCTAAAAGCGCAAGTTGTAAAATTAAAGGTAGAATTGGATGCAAAAGGAAGTAAGTTACCACAACAAGTAAATAATATTTCTAAGATGTTAGCAAACAATCCTGTTAAGCTTAAAGTTAAACTTGAAGCTAAACTTGGCGATTTAACTAAACAAATGAAAACTATTAGTACGTCTTTACAGGCAAAGCCTATGAAACTGAAAGTAGAAATTGATGTTGCAGGTTCAACAAAGAATATCAAGCAACAACTTAAAGACGTATATAAGACTGTTGAAGACTTCAATAAGAAATATGGTCAACAAGTAAAACAAATGCAACAACAAATGAATCAAGCTTCTTCTGTAAAGGGGAAAGCACAGTCTGGATTAAATGTTCCAACAAACTCAAAGGTTCAAAACTTCAATAATATTAAACAATACACAGCAGAAATTGAGAAAGCTAAATCTATCTTAAATGGTAAATTTGGTGACGGTATTTTCAAGGCTACTCAATTCAAAGATGCTAAAGGTAATCTTACAGGATTCGTAGCAGAGTTACAAAAAGCGAATGGTATCGTTGAAAAAATTAAGTATTCTTGGAATAGCAATAAAAGTGCTTTTGAAATTATCAATAGACAAACTGTAGATAATACACAAAAGAATGCTCAGTCAATTCAAAATACATTAAAGAATTTAAAAAATGATATCAACAATCTAGGTAAAGGTGCAGATAAAGGTAGTCTATTAACTCAACTTAAAGATGTGCAAAAAGCACTAAACACAGACGGTGGAAAAAACTTCACTAAACAAATGGTTACAGATTTACAAAGTGCTATCAGAGCAGAACAACAATTAGTTCAAGCAACTAAAGCTGAAAACCAAATGCTTCAACAACAAGCTAAGTTAATCGCTGATATTAAAAACAACAGAAACAATGCTACAGGCGCTCTTAAAAATGATTTAAATGGACTATTGGCTCAAGCAGGTAAAGCAAGCAAAGCACAAGACCCATCATTAGAATTTAAAAAGATTCGTCAAGAAATGCAAGGCATGATGAATGAGCAAGCAAAAGTTAACGCTAAAGAAAAAGAATCTCAAGCAATCTTAAAAGAAACTATTCAATTAAGAAGACAACTTAAAGACGTTTTAAAAACATTACCATCTGATACTGCTGATAATAAATTAAAACGTAGCATGGTTACAGAAGCTATTGAAGCTACTAAATTAATCAGAACATATGAGCAATTGGGTCAAGCTAAAAAGAATTTCCAAAAAATTGCAGACAATAAATGGATGGATGCAGACCAAAATAGAGCACGTAATCTAGTTGAAAGTTTACGTTCAGTACAACAAAAGCTTAATGACATTGGTAAAAGCAATCCTAAATTAAATCAACAAATGAGTTTCTTAGATGATAGAATTGCTAAGAAACTATCTTTAAACACACAAGACATTCGTAATGCTTTAACTGCATACCAAAGAATGTTAGATACTGAAAATCAAAAAATCAAACAAAAAGAAAAAAGTATCAAACTAGGTCAGAATATCACTGAAAAATTCGGTGGAGAAGCAAAAGTTAAAAACATTGAGCAACAAATCTTTGGCTCTGGAACAATGAGTAACAAAGCGATTGCAGATTTACAAAGATATATTGGAACAGTTGAGAGAGCACGAGTGGCTTCTATCTCATTTGGTCGTGACGGTATTGACTCAATGGGTCGTTCTGTTAAAAATATGTCTGTTGTATTCCAAGGAACAGGAGAGCATGTTCGTAAAGTTACATATAGTATGACACAAGGTTCTAGTCAAATGCGACAAGTTTCTGACGAAATGGTTCGTAACGTTAACCGTAACTTAGGTGCATGGGAGAAATTTAAAGTCTTCATGCAAAGTGCTCCAGTATGGATGCTTTCACAACAAATGATGACTGCTCCAATTCAAGGCTTACAAGCTATGACTAGAGAGATTCTAGAAGTAGACAAAGCTATGACTGAATTACGAAGAGTAGCGAGTACAGACCAAAACGTTGATATTCTATTCGGAAACGCTGTAGAACTATCTGGTAAACTTGGTAATAATATCCATGATATTATGAAAGGTATGAACGAGTTCGCTCGTACATTTGGTGACTTCAATGAACGACAATTAACATCTATCACAGAAACAGCAACACTAATGTCAAACGTATCTGACTTATCAGTTGAAGAAGCACAGAAATCTCTAGTAGGTACTATGAACGCATTCAACATTGAAGCTTCTGATTCTATCAGAATCGTAGATGCACTGAACGAAGTAGATAACGACTATGCTATCAGTACGAAACAGTTAGCAGAAGGTCTACAGAAATCTGCATCAGCAGGTAAAACATTCGGTGTAGGTCTAGAAGAAAACATTGGTCATATCACAGCAATTGGTGCGGTAACAATGGAGTCTGGTGCTATCATCGGTAACTCATTGAAAACAATCTATTCTCGTATGACAACAATGAAAGATTCAGAACAGACACTTAGAAATGTCGGTATCGCAATGTATGAGATTGGTGAAAACGGTGTAAAATCTGTTAAACCAGTATCTCAAATCATGAACGAACTTGGTGACAGATGGAAAACGTTAACAAAAGAAGAACAGCAAAACATCGCAGTTAAAATCGCAGGTCGTAACCAATTAACACGTTTCCTAGCTGTAATGAACAACTACGATATGGCTGTTAAAGCTACGAACACTGCTTACCAATCACAAGGTTCTGCAATGCGTGAGAATGAAAAATATCTACAATCATTCGAAGCTAAGATTAATAAGCTTAAAAATGGTTTCACTGAAATGTCATTGGCTATCGGTAAAGCATTCCTAAGTGGTGGAATTTTAATGGCTATCAATGGTCTAGGTGCATTAGCAAAAGGCATTACAGGGGTAGCACAATCATTTGGAGCATTATCTGGAGTAGGTTTAATCCTTGGAGCAGTAATGGCTAAGATGGGTGCATTCCAAGGTCTATTCGGTAGAATGGGCGCAACTGTTGGAGTATTCAAACAAGGTATGGCTGAAACATCTCGTAGTCTAGGTGCTAACGCAACTGCTATGGATAAATTCAAAGGCGGTATGCAAGGAGTTATCACAACGTCTACGGGCGGTGTTGGTGTATTCAAATCACTAGGCGGTGCATTAGCAGGATTCGGTAGGTCTTTAATGGGTATGCTTGGTATGGGTGCAGTCTTCATGGGTATTGGTATGGCGATAGAGTTCCTTATCGGGAAATATCAAAAAGCCAAACAAGAACAAGAAGCACTTGACAAGAGTATCAACCAAACTGTTAACGCTTATCGTAAGAGTGCAGATGGACTAGAAGGATTACTTGCTAAGTATGAAGCATTCGAAAAAGCAGGAGACAGCATCAAGAAAGGTAGTGAAGAGTACGAAGAGTTTATGCTTGTACAAACTAAACTATCACAAGCTATGCCAAACATGGTTAAAAGCGTTGATGCACAAGGTCAAGCATGGATGAAGAGTTCTAAGGAACTTAGAGAACATTTGAAATTAACAAAAGAATTATCAGAAGCCCAAGCAGATAGAACGAATAAAAGATTTGAAGAAAACGTTGAGAAGGAAGCACAATCTCTAAGAAAACTAGTAGAAGAAGAGAAAAAACTTAAAGCGGAACGTGACAAAATCAAAAGTGGCTCTGTAGACTGGAAAGCAGGTACAGGTGGCGCTTCCAAAGAAGAACGTGCTCAAGCACAAATGGCTTATGAAAAAGGTATGGCAGACCTAGTTTGGAAACGTTTAGATGCAACACAGAAAACAACTGCAAAAATCCAAGAACAATCTAGAGCGTATCTAGAAGCTAAAGGTAGTTTAGCTAAGATGGGTGAGGGTGCTCAATTAGTAGTTGACAAATTCGCTACTATAAATAGTGACAAACTTAAAAAGCTAGTTGAAGATGGTGCATCAGAAGGTAAAATCAATTCAATGATTAAAAAGATTACCGAGGGCGGTAACCAAATGGGTGATGTCTTTGCTAAAGCATTCGACAAAATGACTCAAGGTATTGACTCTGGTACTTTAAAAGGTTCTCAAAAAATCGAAGCAATCAAACAGCAACTTAGTAGTATTGGTAAAGCAATTCCAGATGATTTCTTTGACGTTAAGAATCTTGATGACTTAGATAAAGCAAAAGAAAACATGGAAAAATTAATTGACGTTGGTATGAGAATTAAATCTTCAAACGGAGGAACATTTGACCAACTTGCTAAAGAAGCTGAAAACTATGGATTAAGTGCAGACCAAGCTAGAGAGTTCGTTACGAAACTTGGTATGGAAAGTGCCAACGCAGAACTTAGAAACAGAGCGTTAGAAGAATCTCAAAGTGGAGTTTCATCTGCAATGGAAGGAACTGGTGGTGCTGTTGATGATGCAACAGGCGCACTTAAAGATTATAAGGAAGCAGTAATCGGAGCAATTGATGCTCAGAAAGAGTTATTCGGATATAAAAACGAAGAACTAGGAAACATGCAAGGTCATTTAGAAGCACTTAAAACTGCTCAACTATTATATGGTGAAAACGCAAAAGGTACAAGACTTTGGGCTGAATCTGGTTCACAACTTTCAGAGTTCTTAGGAATCTCTAAAGACCAAGTCTATGAAAACATTGATGGATTACATGAAACTATTTCTGTAATGCAAGAGATTGGTGTTAAGTATGATGAAACTGGAAAACTAGCATTAGACTGGGGTAGTGCAACAGAAGGTCAAATCAACAAGTTTAAAGAGTCCGTTGCAAAATATGGTCTTGACGTAGATATTCTAACAGGTAAGGCACGTACTTTTGGTCATGGCATCAAAGAACAAGGTCAAATCCTAGATGAGAACGGAAACAGAATCGACCAAGCAGGAGACAAAGCTAAACAGGGTGGAGACAAGTTTGACGAAGCAGGTAACAAGGTTAAAGAAGGTGGCGACAAAGCCAACGAAGCAGGAGACAAGTTCAATCAAGCAGGAGAGAAAGCAGGACAGTCTGGTCAAAAGGTTCAACCTTTAATTGACAAGCTTCAAGAACTTGCACAAAAATCTGGACAGTCTGGTGAACAAGTAGTCCAAGGATTACAAAAAATCAACCTAGCAGACTTTAGCCAAGTACAAGCGAAGAGTAAAGAATTAGGCTTATCTATGGATGAAGTAATGCGCTATGCTAAAGAAGCAGGAGCAGTTACTCCAGAAGAAATGGCTAAAATTGGAAACTCTGGTGAAAAACTATCACTACTTCAAAACAAGATGAAAGACTTAGGCTTTGATGAGTTCACAGCTAAATCTAGTGAAACAGCAGGTAAAGTCGAAGCAGACATGCAACGTGCAGGTAATTCTGGTGCACCATTATCATTACTAGAGCAAAAAATGAGAGACTTAGGTTTCGATGAACTAACAACAAAATCTGGTGAAGCAAGCAGTAAAGTATCATCTGATACAACTGCAATTGGTAACTCTGGTGTAAACATGAGTCCTCTTAAAACAGAAACAGATGCAGTAGGTCGAAAACTTATTGATATGAACACACAACTTGGAGGAACAGTTGGAGGATTCCAATCTGGAATGTCTCAAATTGGTAACTCTGGAAACAGTTTAGCACCATTAAAAGAAAACGTTAAAAACATTGGAACTGCAATGAGCGAAACAAAAACTTCTGTAGAAACAAATGTTAGCGGAATCAACACTTCATTTAGTACGCTAGGTCAAGGTATTAACACTGGATTCCAACCATTCAAAACAAGCGCACAACTATTCACAGAACAACTTCAAGGAATGTCAAAACAATCTGGTACAAGTGCTCAAGAAATCCAAGGACACGTTACCACAATTGGAAACGCTAAAAATGCATTAGACCAATACAAGATTGCAGTAGACAACGTTAAAACTTCAATGAATGGAATGGCAACAGAGGTTACAGGAACAGCTACAGGATTAAGCCAATTCGGTATGGCATTTGCAGGTGCAGGTCAAGCGATGAGTGGATTCCAAACATCAATGAGTGGTGTTAGAGGTGAAATGTCTAACGTTGTATCTCAAGCAAGTGGAACAGCACAAAGTTTAGAGGGCATTGGTCAATCAATGTCAAGCGCAAGTGTAAGCGGTAGTGCTTTTGTAGGAGCAATGAATGGCGTTGGTGCATCATGTTCACTAGCATCTCAATCTATGGCAAACATGGGTTCTGCAAGTGCAACAGCATCAAGTGGACTAGCAAGTGCAACTCAAGCATCTCAAGCAAGCGCAAACGCATCACAAAATAACGCAAGCGCAAAAAATGCAGAAGCATCAGCTTCTCAAAATTCAGCTACAGCATCATTCAATGTAGCAAACGCTAAACAAGCAGAAGCAAGTGCAATCATGTCAGCAATCTCAGCAACACAAAACATGGCAAGTGCATATTCAGCAATGGCTAGTGCAGGAATCAGTTCAATTTCATCTATCGTGAGCGCAATCTCAAGTTACATGATGGCTGTATTCGCAATGGCTTCTGGAACAATGCAAGCAAGTTCTGCTATTAAAGGTGCTTTCAGTTCAATGGTGGGAACTGTTGTTGGAAGTACAGGCGCTATGAACAGTGCTCACAACTCACAAGCTAGTGCATTAAACAAAGTAAGAGATTCAGCTAACCAAGCTAAGTCTGCTGTACAAGGTTTAAATAGCACAATTTCGGGTGCAATGACAAACCTAAGTAACTACATTGCGAAGGCTCAACAAGCTTCTAATGTACAAGTTAAAGCCCCAACATTACCACCATTACCAACAGGTGCAACATGGACAATGCAATCAGTAACAAACCTAATGGCTGATACGGGTAATGGAGAAGTGGCAAGTGCAGTGACAAGTTTCGGTTCAGCAATGTCAAGCGCATTAGGTTCATTCTCTGCAAGTAGTGGAGACTCTGGTTCAATCGGTGGAGGTGGAGGTACTTCTGGTACAATCCAACCATCAATCTATAGTGGACTAAATTCAAGTGGTGAACTTGGAGTATTTAGAACATTAGCAGATGAGTCTGACAAAATCGCAGATGCAACTCCTTGGAGTTCATACGAACGTAGTATGAAAGAGATGGACGTAACATTAAAATGGATGGAAGCTAAGATGAAATCCATGAACAAAAACACAGCAGAATATCGTAAAATGATGAACGATATTTACCAAGTTGAAATTAAACGTTGGGAACTTCTAAACCACGACTTATACGATAAAGAACGTAGAAACGAACAAATCAAGCGTGAACTTGAAGGTCTTAAAAATATCAACAGTCATACAAAAGAACAACGTGAGCAGTACAATAAGTTATGGTCAGAATATGAAAGTAATTTAAGTTCTATTACTTCTATGAGAGCAGAATGGCAAGAGTTCTTAGACAACTGGGAACAACGTTATGCAGACATTCTGAAAGCGCATGTAGATGCTATTGTTGAAGCTTATACAAAAGGTTTAGAGGAAATCAAAGGCAAAGTTGATGATATTGACTTCAATATCTCAGTAGCGGAATTGACAGACCCTAACAACATGACAAAGATGATGAATCTTTACATTGAGAAAGCACAACAATTAAAACTTGAAAAGAAAAAGCTAGAAGACCAACAACGTGATTTAACTCTTAAACTTTACGAAGCAGAAGATAAATTTGGTAAGGATAGCAAAGTAGCACAAGAAGTCAAAGCAGAGATTGATAAAGTAAAAGAAGCATGGGAAGATTCTGCATTAGCAGTTCTACAGGCTGAAAAAGAAATCAAAGATGCTCGTGCAAATGTAGCTGATAAAGGCATTGACCAATTGAAGAACTACTACAAAAACATGAAAGACATGGCAATTGATGCTATTGACAAAGAGCAAGAAAACTTGAAAAAAGCACATGAAGCTAAGATGAAATTATACGACAAGGAAATTGACAAGATTAACAGCGTATATGATGCGAAGCTAAAACAAATGGACAAAGACAAAGATGAGTCAAACTATCAAGAAGAATTGTCTAACAAGAACAAAGAACGTGCAGATTTACAGAATAAAATCAGTATTTTATCAAAAGATACTAGCCTATCTGGTAAGAAAAAGCTAGAGGAAATGAAAAAAGAACTTGCTGAAATGGACAAAGAGATTGCTAAGTTCCAACAAGAACGTCAAGATGAATTAATGCGACAAGCATTAGAAGACCAAAAGGAACAACAACTTAAAGAAATTGAAGATAAGAAGAAAGCAGAAGAAGAAGTCTTAAACGGAAAAGTTGAAGAACTAGATAAAGAGAAAGACAACGTAAGTACAAAATATGATGACCTTATCGACAATGAAAAACGTTGGGCTGATATGCGTGACCAATTCATCAAAGGAAACTTCCAAACACTAAATGATGAGTTACAAAAAATGCAACAGCAAATCAACAACATGAATAACGGGGTATTTGATGGATTAACTCCAAGTTTCAAAGACTTCTCAGATGAAACTAAGAAACAAGTTCAAGATGCAAATGACATGGTTGTTGACAACATGGACTTTAACTTACAAGACCCTAAGAGCGATGTAGAAGAGTTAATTAAGTCTAAAGGATATCAAACATTCGAGAGCGAAGTAGTTCGCCCAGATGACCCTGCTAGACCTATGAAACCTGCTCCAGAGCCACCACCAACACCACCTGCACAGGTGAAACCACCTATCCCACCATCACAGATGCCTACTAAGGGTAATGTAACAGGTGTAACATCAGATAGTTATCTTAACATTCGTAACGCACCAAACATGCAAGGTGGAGTAATTAGACGTATCTTAAACGGTGCAAACGTACAAATCCTTGGAGAAGAAGGAGATTGGTGGAAAGTTAAGTTCTCGAATAGTCGAGGAACATCAACAGGATTCGCAAACAAGAAATACATCAAAGCATTTGACACTGGTGGTTACACTGGTGATTGGAGTGGCAATGATGGAAAAATGGCTATGCTTCACAAGAAAGAACAAGTATTAAACGCAAACGACACAAAGAATTTATTCGACACAGTGAAACTTGTAGACAAGGTTAAGGATTACTTACCAAACTTCAAAGCTAACAATATGGCTCGTCAATTCGTTGGTGACGGTGGAGTAAGCGGAATGAACGTAGAAAACAATTACTATTTAGATGTCAACATTGAAAGTATGAACGGTACTAAAGACCAAGCTAAATCAGTAACTAGCGAAATCATTAAAGGATTGAAGAAGATGGGCAAATAGCCTTTCTTCTCTTTCCTATTTTTTTAGGAGTGAAAAGGATGCCAACTATTAAAGACAAGGTTCGATTTAATTTTAATGGAGTATGGTCTGATACACATAATGTTATGAATGTTGTTTTAGATTCTGGAATGTATGAAGAAGTTTTTGTGGCTTCAAGGGAATTAAATGAGACAAAAGTTCGAGGTAATAGTAAACCCATGTTACATAGTGTAGAAGATTCTCCACTGGAATTTGAAATGACTATAGCAGTCAATGGGACTTATACAGATACCCAGATTGACAACATCATCAGATGGTTGTGGGTTGACTATCATAAACCATTATACTTTGCAGGTAAAGAAAATAGAGTGTACTACTGTATGCCTATTGGAGATGCACAAATCGTACATAATGGTATTAAGCAAGGATACTTTACAGTCACAATGAGATGTGATTCATCTCAAGTATATTCGCCAACTCTTACAACTTCTAACACAACTGTAACTACTACACCTCAAACAATCACGATTAATAGTGATAGTCATTTTGATGTATATCCAGAAATTTCAATCAAGAAAACTGGTGCAGGAACAGTTACATTAGAGTTTTTAGATGATGGTGGCAATATCTTTGAGGTAAGAGATTTAACAAATGCAGAAGATATATACATCAATTGTGAGAAAGAAATCATTCAGACTGATATTATTGGTGTGTATAGATATGACAAAATCGTAGGACATTTTCCTCGATTAGTATATGGACAAAATAGAATCAAGATTACAGGTAGTTGTACGATTCAGTTTAGATATAAGAACAAATATAGATTCTAGAATTTTCCAAATAATGTACCATATTATTTGACAGGCACAAATAATTATGATATAATATATTTATTAAGGTGAGATTTATGATTGGAAATTTAGTATTTTTCAAAAAAACAAATTCCTTTATATCTAGCTTGATTGCTAAAGTTACAAATAGTGAGTTTACTCATGTAGGACTCATTGTTGGTCATGATGAGAAAACGGGAATAGTTACTATAATTGAGTCGAACAGATTCATTAAAACTAGAGTCGCAAGATTAGAGTTGAATGAACGACATGTTATTTACACTACAGGTAATCAACCACAAGAAGTTACAGATAGAATCGTTAAATATGCTTATAAAAATTTAGGCACAAGTTACGACTATCTGAAACTCTTTGGACTATTTTTCGCTTTGGCATTTAAAAGAAAAAGGAATATTTATTTCAACAGTGCAAACAAATTTATTTGTTCGGAACTAGTTGATATGGCATATTACACAGCAGGTGTAAAGCGTAAAACAAATGATAATTTAGGAAATATAACACCACAAGAATTATTTGAGGTGTACGATTTAAAAGAAATATAGAGAGGGGTATAGAGATTGTTTATTGATATTGATTATAATAAACGGTTGCAAGAAGCTAAATTTCATTTAGCAAAACCTAATAAACAAATAGTTTCTCACATCTATGAACGTATCGGTGGAGAGATGTCTATTAAATTAGGTAACATCAATGAATTAAGCTTCTCTATTCCTCATTTCATTGAAGACCAAGAGCCAAATCCACATGTTGATTTAATCAAGGAAATGATGTTGATTAGAGTAACAATGGGTTCATACAAAGAATGGTATGTGGTTAACGAGATTGAAGAAGACGGTGACGATTCAGATATCTTTAATGTAAAGGCTTTTTCTTTAGGTTATGAGTTGAAGGGGAAACAGGTAAGTGATTATACAGAGGATGCAATTAATGCTACAGACCTCTTAACAAAATTACTTGAAAATACAGTTTGGAAAATTGGAACAGTAGATGCAATGTTCGATGTCATGTTCCGTTCATTTGATTCTGGTTCAGATTCAAACGTTCTAGATTGTATCATTCAAGCAGGAGAAACATTTGGAGCATTACTTGTTTGGGATACTGAAACTAGAAAGGTATCATTTAAGGATATGTCTCAGAATGGTACATTCAAAGGTATGACAGTAAACTATGGTAGATTTTTACAGTCTATCAAAAGAACAAGAACAACAGATGAGTTGACAACTAGATTGTATATTTATGGTAGTGAGGATTTAAGTATTCATGGAGTCAATCCAACAGGACAACCTTACATAGAAGACTTTAGTTATTTCTTATATCCGTTTGAAAGAGATGCAAATAAGAATGTTATTAAAGAATCTTATTTCATGTCAAACGAATTATGTCACGCCATTTTAAATCAGCAAATCATGATTGCACAAAATGCACCACAAATTAAAAGTTTAACAGATGACATGTTAGCAAAAGAAACTCTATTACTAACAGGAGAAACACAACTCAGAGAATTAGAAGGACAATTAAAAACAATTCAAGGATTGTTAGACACTGCAAAGGCTACAGAAAATGCAACTTTAATTACTCAAAGACAATTAGAGTTAAACAATAAAGAAGCAGAGATTACTGCAAAACGACAAGCAAATGATATTATCAAAAATCAAGTTCAGTCTTACAAAAATCAAATTGATGCATTGCAAGACCAAATAGCTACAGGTAGTGGATTCACACCTCAACTTCTTGATGAATTGAATCTATTCATTCATGAGATGAAATGGGTTGATGATAAATACATAGATGCAAGAGAACTATATCAAGATGGACTCAAGAAATTTGAAGAACTAAGACAACCAAAGGTAGTAATAGATGTTACTATTGACAATCTTCTGAATATTGTTGAAGAACAATATTACTGGGATAAACTAGTATTAGGAGATTTAATTAAAGTCAAATATCCACAAATGAAAATCGAATACATGGCTAAGATTATAGAAATCAAATATGATTTCGAAAATAATGAAGCAAGTATTACAGTCGCCAACACCAAAGATATTTTAAGCGATACAGAGAAACTTGTTCAATTATTATATAGCAACTCAAGTGCATCTTCACTTGTCCAAGCAAATAAATATAAATGGGACAAAGTAAATAAGATTGAAGATGTAGTTAGTAACATTGTTACTAGTGAATGGGATGCAACAAAAAACAAAATCATCGCAGGGGTTAATAACTCTATTGAAATTGGTAATCGTGGAATGATTGTTACAAGTCCAGATAATCCAAATGAAGTAGTTATTATCCAGAGTGGTGTAATCGCCTTATCTCAAGATAAAGGTGAAACATGGAAGACAGCAATCAAGCCAGATGGTATCGTTGCAGAGAGATTAATAGGTCAAATCATCGCAGGTGAAAACTTAATTCTAACAAATAGTGCAGGGTCATTCACATTCGATAAAAACGGTGTGAGAATTGATGCAAGTGCATTCATCTTAGAATCATCTAGTGGAAGATTTGATGGGTCGAAATTTATTGATTCAGCAAACTTCGTTGATGAGTTCAAAGATGACAATATGATTACAGCATATGAGAAGAAAATGTTGAAGCTTGAATGGGATAAATATGAAGTAGCATACAACAAAAACACAGAAAAAATTCATAACTTATTCCCAAATGATGGAGAAGGATTACAGTTCGTTGCAGATTATCATACTAGATATACAGAATTATATGACTATTTATTCGTTCAACTGCATGGAGACAAACCATTATTAGACCCTAGCAATATGACATTTACAACACGAATTGATAGAAATATGTTCGATGCTAGATGGAAAAATTTCTCTACTGCTCAAGAAGAACTTCAAAAGCAGATTGATATTATGGTTGCTCAAATTGCAAGAGATGCAAAAACTGTCGCAGAAAATATTCAAACAGATATTGAAGAAGTAAAGAATGATGTTGTCTACAAAATTGAGTTTCATTCGTCAAAAGGTTTTACGTTTAGGAATGGTCAAATTGATACAGTTATCACAGCTAAAGTATGGCGTGGTCAATCTGAAATTACTGATACGATTCCAAAGTCTGGATTTATCTGGAAAAAATATGACAAAGATGGAGTTATTGATACAGCATGGACAAATGCAAATGTGGGTGTTGGGAATGTAATTCATGTTACTAGTCTCGAAGTCTACCAAAAGGCAATATTCAAGCTTGATATTGATAAACCACAATGAGAAAAAGGAATGATTTAAATGGCAATAGTTGCAAGTGGTCAACTAACATTGGTGGACTTAAACGATAGTAAACAATTAATTATGTTTATTGGTTCATCACAACAAAGACAAGTAATTTATAATCCAAATGCAAGTGGTGCATCTCAATATGTACCAAACTATAGTACAGCAGGTTCAAATAACGTATTAACACCTCAGTTATTTATTGCAGGTACTAATGGAGATATTGCAGGTTCAACGAGTGCGACAAGATGGTTTGTTCAAACTAATTCAACGGGTACTCCTACAGCAATTGCGAATGATGCAAACTATGCTCTAGGAACAGGAAAACCTGTTACTCTTACAATTAAGGGAAATGTTCTGGCATCAAACAACTCTATGACTTATATTTGTGAGATGGACTATTTAGATGCTGACACAGGGTTTACAATTACAGCAAAATCAGAATATGAAATTGTCAAAGTTACAAATGGTTCTAACGGTACGAATGGTACTAATGCTATCATTGGTGTTTTGAGTAACGACTCTCATAGCGTACCGACTGATAGTGCAGGAGCAAACGGTAACTTTACAGGAGCAGTTTCTACTCTTACAATCTACGAAGGAGCAAGCGTTGCTACAGGTTGGACTATCGTACAAACTAGAAGCAATGTAACTGTAACGGAAGCTACATCAAGTGCTACCGCAACTGTTACTGCAATGTCTGCTGATACAGGTTATGTAGAATTTACTGCATCTAAATCTGGATATGCAAATATTGTAAAAAGATTTACATTAACTAAAAATAAATCTGGTGCAAGTGCAACAGCTTACTGGTTAATGTCTTCTAACGTAGCAATCGCTAAAAGTTCTGGTGGAGCATACACACCTGCTACAGTAACATTCACAGCAAAGTCTCAAGTGGGAACGAATACCCCTGCAAACTATGCAGGAAAGTTCAAAATCTATGAAACAACAGATGGTACAACATGGGGAACAGCTAAGTATACAACAGGAGCAACAGATGAGTCTTCAAAAACTTGGACACCAACAGCAGGTATTAAAGCTATAAAAGTTGAATTATATCAAGCAGGTGGAACAACTGTATTATTAGATGAACAAATCGTTCCTATTGTCTCAGATGGTTCTAATGGTGCAAACGGTCAAGATGCAGTAGTTGCTGTAGTTTGGACACCAGATGGAAACACAATCAAGAACGCAACAGGAACTTTAAAGGCTCACGTTGATGTATACAAGGGTTCAGCCAACGTTGCAGGTACAGCTTGGAAATGGTATTCTCAAGACCCTAGCGCTACAATTGCAAATGGTAAAGGAGATGCAGATGGTGGCGATGGATGGATGCTAATGAAAGATGCTACTTCTGCAAATGGTGTGACAGGATATACAACTGACACTATTACAATCCCTGCTTCTGCAATCGTAAACGTTGAATCATTCAAATGTGTAGTTACATATAACTCAGTTAAATATTCAGATGTAACAACAGTAATTGACGTATCAGACCCATTCATGGTTACTATCGTTGGTATTAACACATTCAAGAATGGTGTAGGATTTACAGATTTGACTGCAAAGATTTTCCAAGCAGGAGTAGAAATTGACCCATTAAATAATCAAGGATACACATATACATGGTATCTATATGATAATAACAATGTGAAAATGACGACTTGGAACACTACTGGAAGTAAAACAGGTAAAACTATCAGAGTTGACGGTGCAGACGTTACAGTTCGTGGAAATATTGTTTGTGAAGTTTCAAAATAATATAACATATTATTTGACAAAAATCAAAAATAATGGTATAATAAAAATATGGAAAGTTTAAGAGTCTTGCGTTTAGTAAGACTCTTTGTTTGGATAAAAGGAAATTAGGAGTGAATTAAAATGGCAAAGATTGTTGGTACAGGTCAAATGACCTTGGTAGATATGAATGATGTTCTTGTTTCTGCAACTAAGCCATCAAACCCAGTAGAAGGTCAGTTATGGTGGAATACAGCAGAATCACAATTGTATGTATATCAAAATGGTGATTGGAGTCCATCAACACAAGTGATTAGTGGCGGACGAAACTTGATTCGAAATAGTGGATTATTTAAAACCACTACTGGATGGGTAGGCAATGGAGGAACTGGTCTTGTAGTTGATACTACAACATTCGTTGGTGAATCTGTTCTTTCTGCTACTGGGTCATACAAATATGGTTCAAGCATCCCAGTTAAAGGTGGTCAAGAATACGTCTATATTACAGAAATTATGTTTAATGCAGATGTAACTGTAAATAGCACTTCACCTTTGCATTACTGGTGTGCTGTAACTGGTCAAACTGGTCAAGCAGGAATTGAAAGAATTAGCTTAGATGGAGGACAAAGAACACTTCCTGCAAATAAATGGAATAAGATTGTTCTAAGATTCAAAGTTAAAGATGATGGAAATGCGTATGTGTTTACACCATTTATTTACAAGTCTCCAATGACAGAAAAATGGTGGATGAAAACAATCCAATTAATGGAAGGTAATGTTCCTACAGGTTGGAGTCCTGCTCCAGAAGAAGTTGATGAAGTTATCACAGACATCACTGAAACTTTGGGAAACATGGCAAATGATAATTTGCTTGATTACAATGAACGACAAGTAATCAAAGAAAAAGTTGAAGAACTTATCGGAATCTCTACTACAGATACAGGTACTCTACCTGCAATTGGAACTTTGGATTCTGGTGGTAAAGGTTTGGTTTTTACAGTTAGAAAACAGGCAATTCAAGTAGGTATTCCTTCAACTCATATAAAGTATACAACAGTAGAAAGTACATACACTGCTTTGAAAAACTACCTTGAAGGTTTAAAGGACACAGCTAACGCTACTTTAAGACCTTGGGATGTTTCGACAGGAAACCAGAAAAAAGTAATTACAGTTGCAAAGGCAACGTTTAGAACTAACTGGTTGAATTTATATAATGCGTTGAATGATTTAGCTACATATACATCACAAGTAACAAGTGATGAATCTTATAATCCAGTAAAAATAAATCATGCTAGTAATGGTAATTTCGAAATTCCTTTAGCAGAAGGATTATGGAAAGATTCTTATGTTGGTCAAACAAAAGAGGTTGTTGATATTTCGGCAGAGACTGCACCATTCAAATTCGCTTATCATGTAAAGAATACAACAAATGCAAATGGAGGTATTTTCCTACCTGTTTTATGGAGTGGAACAAGTGCGGAAAAACTTGCTGACAGAGAGGTAACTATTCAATTTTGGTTAAAGTATCAAAATGTTGTAGCAGGTGCACAATCTTATTTAGCAGGTAGATTCGGAGAATTGCTAATTGAAGGTGAAAATGATAGTGCTCAAAAATTCTATAGATATATTCGTTTTGCCAATCCAACAACAATGAATGAAGGTTCTTATATTACTGGAACAGATATGACATGGAAAAAATATACAGGAACAACGAAATTAACTTTACCTACTAATGCAACTAAAATCACGAAAGTATCATTCAAACATGGTTTGGAAGGTTGTACAGGAGAGTTTTGGACAACAGGTATAAAGGTTGAATTTGGAAGCAAGGCAACTGACTGGTCAGTGTCACCATTTGACTTAGAACAGAAAATCTATAAAACTGAATTTGCAGTTCAGCCAGATAATATTACAGCTACAGTAACTAGTCATCAGACATTTACATCTAAAGTTGGAGAAAATATTGATAAAGCAACTTCTAGTGAATCTGGATATATTAATAAGAATTATAACTTTGCTGATTGGACAGGGACATATCCTACTGGCTTTAATGGTCATATCGGTACACAGCCTACAAAAGTGGCTTCTGAAAATGGCAATGGTAAATCTGCTAAATTCGTAAATGTTTTAGGCGTAGAGAGTTATCTAAGTGGTGAGAGATATTTAAACAAACCATTCTACAACTATATCTATGTTGAATCAACATTTAAATTGGAAAGCGGTTCTATCAACGGCTCATGCGTTCTATTTAGACATCTTAAAGGAGATGGAACTAGTTCTCTTTATGATACTAGAATCAAGTTTTCAGACTTTGTAGCAAGTCCAGTATTGAATAAATGGTATACAGTTTCAAAAGTGTTTAAAGTCGCTACTTCATCAGACTTTACAGGGTATCAGATTTATGCAATGGGTAGTTATGGTGCAGTCGATGCGACTAAACCTGCAAAGACAATCTACATTGACTCTGTAATTACAAGACCTGCAACATCAGAAGAAATTAAAGCATATGAAGCTGATATTTCAGTTGCAGATATGATGGCAGATGATAAGATTACACCTCTTGAAAAACACACATTAAAAAATGAGTTAGATATGATTGTAGCAGAGAAACCAACATTTGAAGCAAAAGCTAATCAGTATGCTGTAACAACTGAAAAGGATGCCTATGTGACAGCTTACAATGCTCTTTATAGTGCATTAAGTCCTCACTTGTCAAACTTGAGTACAACTGCAACAGGTGTGAATGGTACTGCAATTAGAACACTATTTAAAGATTATAATGACAAAAAAACAATTCTAGAAAGAGCAATCTTGAATGCGGTTCAATTCGGTGGACGAAATCTATTAAGAAACTCTAACTTTGCAAAATACAAAACAAACGATACTTTAACATGGGACAAAAACTTGAATGGAAACATTGTTGCCGATGGTTGGTGGAGCAACGGATACAACACTGGAACAGCAGTTCCAACAACAGGTTATCACGCTCACTTAAATGTTGAAAAATTTGGATATCCTGTAGCAGAGTTTATAGATAAAAACAGTGTAATCAGTCAACCTCACAGATGGTTAGGATTGAGCAATACCGTTTTAACAACAGACCCATTATTTGACAGTCTAGGAGTTGGCAAGACATATACTATTAGTATGGATGTAATGTCTGATACAGTTGGAATGAAGATTAACACTGGGTTTCACCATTTCATCACTGGGAACGCTACACAATCCTTTTATGGATTCCAGTGGGATTTACAACCATGTGTTACTCCTAACGTATGGGAGAAGAAGTATAAAACGTTCACTATTGATAGTGCATGGGATTTAACTAAAGGGTTTTCATACTATCTATATGGTCAATACAATTCTGTTGAAGGTATTATGTGGGTTCGTAATATTAAGATTGAAGAAGGTACACGATATACAGATTGGTCAGAAACACCAGAAGATACAAATGCATTTATGTATAATATTGCAGATAGAGTTTCATCAGCAGAAGAAAAGATTACAGATAGTGCAATCATCAACACAGTAACACAATCTACTTCTTATAAGAATGATTTAGGTACAAAAGCTAATGCGGAAGACTTAAATAAATATGCAACAACTGGACAATTAGACCAAGCAAAACAAGATGCAAATAAATATGCAGATGATAAATTTGGTAGTATCGACTTTACACCATATGTAATTAAGTCTGAAATGACTCAAACTATCACAGATATTACTACAAAATTCCAAGCAGGTGGTGGAGTAAACTTACTTCGAAACTCAACAGGATATGCAGATTTTAGTTTCTGGACTCAAGTATTACCTGCTCAAATGTCAACAGTATCAAACAACGCATTAGATGCTCTAGGATTTGGTAAAGGATTCTATTTCCCTGCCAATGCTAGTTTTGGCAATGCTAGATTAACACAAGATATCTATGTTACAGCAGGTCAACCATACACATTATCATGGTATGCAAATAAAACAAACAACACAGCAAATGATGATGGAGCAGTTTGGGTAGAGTTCTTGGAAGGTGTTTCTACTGTTAAGAGTACAAAATATCTTGGTAGTGATGTGACAAAAGGATTTGAAAAAAGGACTCATACATGGATTCCTAAGTCAAATATAATAACTGTTCGAATCTCTGCAAATAAATTAGCAGACTTTACTATATCTGGATTAATGATGAATATTGGTGACGTTCCTCTTCAATGGTCAATGGCTACAGGAGAAATCTACAATACTAATATTCGTATGGATATGAATGGTATTCGAGTTTCACAAACTGTAAATGGAGTAGATAGAGGTTATACTCAAATTACACCAGATGAGTTTGCAGGATACTATGATTTAGATGGTGACGGAACTTATGAAAAAGTATTCTATCTTCAAGAGGATGAAACAGTTTCTAAAAAATTCAGAGCGAAAGATGAATTTACAATGGGTGGAATTAAGATTATTAAAATTGAATCTACCTCAAACAAGGGTTGGGCATTCGTTCAAAACCTAGATTAAAAGAGAAAAAAGGAGAAGATATAAATGGCTTTAAGCGGAAGCTTTGGTACGGATTTTAGTGGTGGTTATCGTCTACAAGTAGACTGGTCTGCTACACAAGATATCGCCAATAATACCAGTACAGTGATGTCACGCCTTTACTTAATCAGTAAAGGCTCATCATGGACAATAAACTCTAGTGCTAGTAAATATGTAGAATTGAATATTTATACTGGTGCTAATAATGTGTCATCTAATACTATTGGAGGGTTGGCATCTTTAGGTGGAAACCAAAAGAAAGAGATTTTTTGGCATCAAATAACAGTCAATCATGATAGTGATGGAAGTAAAGGAATTACAATTTTTGGTATATTTGATATTAATGTAACACTGAATGGAAGTTATGTTGGTAGAGTTTCTACAAGTTCATATATCCAATTAGATACAATCCCTCGTTCGTCAACACTAACAACTGCTCCAGATATTACAGCAGGTCGTGACCATACGTTCTCTATTAACAGATACTCATCTGAATTTGACCACAAGGTTAGATTGTATGTGAATGAAGTATTAATTAGTGAGTTGAATGGTCAAACGACTGGTGGCACATTCCAATTTAGTGATGCACAAGTTTATACAATGTATCAGCAATTAAACAAATCAACATCCAAGTCCTGTAGAATTAATCTTCAAACATTTAGGTACGGGACATATATAGGTGAAAATAATTATTATGGAACTTGCTATAACTGGGGTGGTGGTGTCGTCACCTTTAATACATTCAACTTTGGAGACAATTTAAACATTAACATTTCTGGTCATCCAAAAATGAAACATACTGTTAAATTTTATTTTGATGGAACATTGATTAAGACATTGACAAATATGCCAACAGGTGGTTCAACAGTTACATGGACACCATCAGAAGTCAATGCAATGCTTGCAGAAATCCCTAATGGGATGGGAGGAAGTGGAGAAGCAATTGTAACGTCATATTGGGTTAATGGTGGTTCATCAATTGGTGTATGGGCTGATATAGCTTCTGGATATTGGGCAAACGCAGGAAGTAAAGCCAGACCTCCAAAATTCACTGGAAACTTTACATACCGAGACACTTTGACAACTGGAATAAATACAGTTGGAATAACAGGAAACAATCAATATATTATCCAAGGAAAATCAACAGTCCTAGTAGAGTTATTGACAGCGAATAAAGCAGAATCACAGGATTCAGCAACAATGAGTGAATATGTCGCTACATTAAACGGGGTAGAGCGTAGAGCACCATTCAGTGCTACTGGAACAGTAACTTTTGATTTTGGAACGGTGAGTGCAGGTTCAAACTCAACATTAACAGTTAAAGCAGTCGATAGTCGAGGACTATCAACACCAATGTCGAAAATTGTCAATATCATTCCCTATTCATTACCAACAGTTACAGCAGATGTTGTTCGTAGAAACAACTTTGAAACATCCACTACGATTCCTTGTAGCGGTACAATGTCAGACTTGAACGTTGGAGGAACTAAAAAGAATGCTGTATCATCAATTCAGTTAAGATACAAAGAAACAATTGGTGGAACATTTACATCATGGGAAAATTTTGTATTTGCAAGTACAGTTCCTACATACTCTTGTACAACTTTAACGAAAAACTTAGATAATACAAAAGCTTGGACACTAGAAATCAAAGTAACTGATAAGCTAGGAACAACAACAGTTACTAGAACAGTTAGTGCAGGTTCTCCAATCTTCTTCATAGATTGGGAGAAGAAAACACTTGGTATTAACAAATTCCCAACATCTGCCAATAATGCATTAGAGATTGCAGGACATTTAGATGTCGATGGTATTGTAAGAGTTAAGCAAGACCAATGGGTATCATCTGGTGGTGCACATGGATTAGATATGCGAAACTCTGATATCAAAGGGGCAAACGCTATTTACTTCAATGATGATTCAAGTGCTAGTGATGAAGGTATAAATTTCCTAAAAACTGGTAAAGCAGTAGGTTCTACTAATATTGCAGACTATGATAACTTCTGTATTGTAGATGGTGCAATGAAATGGAATGGTCAAAACATTTTATATCAATTTACAGGAACGGGAAACATTCGTTTCGGTGGAGATTTTTATTCACAGAATAGTGGTGGAATTTGGTTTGACCAATTCGGAAATATAAAAGGTCAACCAAATGCAGGAGCAGGTAATAGTTGGTCATTGAAAGATGCAGATGGTAGAAATAGATTCTTAACTTATATCGGGAAAGGCTCTACTGGTTCAACTGAAATTAGTGCTTATACTAGTGGTATAGACCTTTACCAAGATGGCTATAAGGTGGCAATGTTCTATAGTAGCAACTATGGAATCAACAGAATCCTGCAATTAGGAGATGGTTCTGGATTGATGAAATGGCAAGCAAGCGCAGGTCGTTTCGAATTTAGAAGAAGCGATGATATGGATTGGTGTAAATTGAGTGGTACATGGGTTGACCCATCATCTAGAAGCTACAAGAAAAACATTGAACTATATGAAGAAAGTGCGATTGATATTATTATGAATGCAAGTCCAGTTACTTATCATTTCAAATCACAAGACGACACAGAAAAGAAGAGAGTCGGACTTATTGCAGAAGATGCACCATATATCGTCCAAGCAGATGAAGATGGAACTGGTATTGATACATATGGTATGGTTACTGTTTCATGGAAAGGCATTCAAGAAAATACATTAGACATCCGAGATTTACATAAAGAAGTTGCAGAACTTAAAAAAGAAATTAAATTATTGAAAAATAATAAAGGAGAAATGTAATTATGGTATTTGACACTTTAACAATGGCAGAACAGGAATTAATTTTAAGAGGGTTTGAAAATATGTCAGTGACTAACCAAAATAACTTGGTTAATGCTCTGGCAACTAAATTGAATTGTGCGGTATGGCAAGTGTCACCTGCACAAATTCTTAAACATCACAAGGAAATTAAGTTTAAGATTCTAGATGAAGCTTGTGAGGTTGGCATTAAAAATGGATTCACATCTAAGAATGGTCATCGTTACCGTTTGAATGATGCAGACCAAATCAACTTCTTAGGTATGGCAGACAGATTACAAAGAAAACCAGAAATGACAACTGTTGGTTGGAGAGCCGAAGATTTAGAAGATTACACTGAAATGACAAGAGAACAATGGTTTGAATTATGCGATGAAGCATTTGACCATAAATTCGGTCAACTTATGATGTACAACGAGAAAACTAAAATCGTAAAAAATGCTACTGACCATGCAACAATCGTTGCTGTTAAATGGGCATAGAAAATATTAGGAGGAAAAGGAAATGCAAGGACAATTAGATATTAATTTTGTAGTAAAAGAGTATCAAGAAAAGGTGGGCGAATTAATGAATGAGTTAATCATGAAAAACGCCTACATCAAACAACTAGAGAAACAGATTTTAGATGAAGCAGAAGCTAAAGCAAATCAAGAATCTAGTGAGGAATAAAAAATAATGATATAAATCCTGCTAGGTGAGAGTCTAGCCTAGCAGGTCTATTAAATATTAGGAGGAATTTATAATGGCTATTTCAGTAAGACAAAAATTGGTGGATTCTAGTAAGTACAGCTTAAAGTGTCCTAACGCTATGACAGCAGAGTACATTACTATCCACAATACTTACAATGATGCAAGTGCGAATAACGAGGTGCAGTACATGATTACAAACAGTAATGCTACTTCATTCCACTTTGCAATTGATGACTTCGAGGTTGTTCAAGGTATCCCTACAAACCGTAATGCTTGGCATTGTGGAGATGGAACTGGAAACGGAAACATGAAGTCTATCGGAATTGAAATCTGCTACTCTCTAAGTGGTGGAGACAGATATCGTAAAGCAGAAGCTTTAGCTATCAAGTTCGTTGCTCAACTATTAAGAGAACGTGGATGGGGTATCAGCCGAGTTAAGAAACACCAAGATTGGTCTGGCAAATATTGCCCACACCGTATTCTTGACGAAGGACGTTGGCAATCAGTTCTTAACGCTATCCAAACAGAGTTAAATGGTGGAGGTACAACTCAACCACCAACTAGCACAACAGGTGTTGTTAAAGTAGTTACAACAGGTTTGAATCTACGTACACAGCCAAATGCAAGTGCTCCAATCATCCGTCAACTAGGCTATGGTGAAACATACGAGTTCTGGGCAATTTCTAACGGATGGTACAACTTAGGTGGCGACCAATGGGCTTATGGAGACAATGGTAACTATTTACAAGTTATCAGCGGAGGTTCTGTAGCACCAACTCCACCACCACAGCCAAAACCAGTCACAGGTATCGCTTACATCACAGGTTACAATGTGAATATGCGTAAAGGTGCAGGAACAGGTTACTCTGTAATCCGTCAATTAAATGCACCAGAATCATACAAAGTATGGGGCATGAAAGATGGTTGGTTGAATCTTGGTGGCGACCAATGGATTAAAAACGATTCTTCATTCGTGCGTTTCGTACAAGACTAATAGTTAGTCATGGAGTTAAAGGGCTTGATTAAAAGGGGTTGCATAAAAAGATAGGGGAGGAAGTCAATTATGGATTTCTTACAATTATTCACAGATGCAGGTTTGTTAACAGCACTCTCAACCCTTCTCGGTTCTGGTATTACATATTTTGTAACCAAAAACACAAATAAGAAAGAACTGGCAATTAATGACAGAATGCAACTCTCTAAAGACCAATACCAATTAATCGCAGAATTACGTCAAATGATGCAAGAACAAAGAGAAGAAATTGAAAACTTGCGTGAAGAAATTAAACAACTTCAAGCGGTTAACATTAATCTGACGTTGGAGAATAAACAACTGCAAGAGAAAATTACTGAACTAAACCAACGTTTAGACGGTAAATTTTAATTAATTTAATTATACCATGCCTGTCTGATATTGTCAACAGGTATGGTTGATTTTAAAAGGAGAATGACAAATGGAAAATATCCAAGTGGAATTAGTAAATCTTATTGTAGCAGTATTAACTGCATGTGTAGGTTTAGCAACTAAATCATTAATGAGTTTCTTAAAGAAAAAAGGTCTTGTTGCACAAGTCGAGAACAATAAAGAAGTAGTTAAGATTGTTGTAACTGCTGTTGAACAGATGTACGGACAACTTAAAGGTGACGAAAAATTAAACGTAGCTAAGATGGAATTACTTAAATTATTACAACAAAAGAAAATCAAAATGACAGAAAAAGAAATCGACTTAATGATAGAAGCAATGGTTAAAGAAATGAAAGAATCAGCTTCATCAGAGTTAAAAAATAAATAGTAGAAGGATGATGTATTCATGTTTACATTAGGTCAATATGTATTAGTTAATCAAGGCGGTATTACTTATATGGGAAAGGTTCTTAAAATTTATGATTCATCAAAGAAATTGTTATTGCTTTTAGACGATAACGGGCAAATGGTTATAGACATGAAGTATTGCAGTCCTGTAAGAAATAGAGTCTCAGAAAGAGACTAAGAGGTGAAATTAAATGGCAAATTTTATTAATATTATATTAGATACAACAGCGCCAAGTAATCCATATGCTAACATCAATGGAGGTGCTACATTCTCTAATAGCCAATTGGTTTCGATTGCTATCGGAACTACAGATGAGGATACGACAGGATACCAAATGAAAATTTGGGGAAATGTTGATGGAGCATATGATTCCAATATCCAAGCAACAGAAGGAGCATCAACTTGGATTTCCTTCACTGATTCAAAACAAATCAAGCTTTCTAGTGGTGATGGTAACAAGCAAGTATCAGTAAGAATCCGAGATGATGTTTACAATGAGTCTAGCGTTGCACAAGATAATATCAGCTTAAACACTGCTATTCCTACGGTTAACGTTGGAACACCAGACAAATACAAAATCTCTAAGAAAGAACAGAAGAACATTGTTTCATTCACATTCTCTTCACCAGAGCAATTTGAAGAATATAAAGTTAAAGTTGTTACTTCTACAGGAGCAGTTGAAAGTTCTGGAGTGGCTATCGCTACAATCAATGGAAGTTCAAATATTGCAGGTAGTGCAGGTGGATACACAAATCCAATCACTGTAACAATTACTGGACAAGATTTAGAACTTGCATCTAGCGGTGACGGAAGCAAAATCATCAAAGTATTCATTAAAAACAGTGCAGGAACATGGTCTGTATAAGAGGTTGCAGAAGCAACCTCTCTTTTTTAGATTAAAGGGGGAATTAAGATGGATTATATCATTGTAGAATTAGACACGACAGCACCGACACTTGAAATTTACGCACCTGCATATACAGTGAGAGAAGCAAACGTTGAGGTCACGATTGAAGCAGATGAAGAAATAGGAACAGCATGTGAAGTTTATGTGATTGATGAAAGTGGAACTAGACATGATTATACGTTTTCCAGAAGTGGGAATTATCTGACAGGAATCTTAGACTTCAACGGATTCCCTTTAGGGCTAGCAAGACTATTTGTTCGTGTTAAAGATACTGTTGATAATGTTTCTGAATTGTATGAAAAAACTATTACGATTAGAGAATCATTAACTATACTAAACCCAGTTATATCTGATTCCAAAAAGTCAAATATACAGAATAACGATATTGAACGGAAAGCAGAAACAATTGACAAGGATAGACAACTTACTGTTAAAGATGGTAAGAGTCAAATTAAGGAGTGAATAAAATGAATATATATCAATATGGTGATACAGTAAGATTCGAATGTGTGTTCTATAATTTCGAGGGCGAAAAAGTTGACCCACAACTAATCAAGGTAGTTATTTATGACCAAAAATATAGAGAAGTAAAAACAGAGGTATTAACATCAGTTAATAAGAAGTCAGTTGGAGAATATTTTTATGATTATACAACACCTAAAAAAGAACAAAAACTTTATTATGAATGGTATGGAGAAATTGATGGAACACCATCTCTTCGTAGAGGTTCATTCATGACAAGATTTATTTAGAGAGGTGTTAATTTATGGGTATAGTAACAAATGGATTGATTGCATATTGGAATGCTCAACAAGGCATATCTGGTACTACATGGAATAATATTGCGCCAGCAAATGAAAGTAAATTCCCTTTAACATTAGCTAATACAACAGTTGAAAGCGATAGAGTTTTATTTAAAGGCTTAACTTCTAGCAGGGCTGTTACATCTGAAAACGTAGCAGGTGTAACATCTCATACTGTTGAAATGTTTATAAGTGCAGATGCTTTATATGAATTTGCTTCTGGAGTTCCTTTTTATGCTATTACCACTATGAGTAATCGTGGTGGGTTTATTTTAAATACAACTAAAGATGTTAATAGACTAGAATATAGTGATACTAGCACTGCAAGTACGTTTGCAATAACACCAAATAATTCTATTGTTAAAGGTTCGATTATTCAAATATTTGCTATAGTTGATGCATTAGATATAAGTGTTAGTCTAGGTGTAAATGGTACAATATTAACTAGAACAACAACTACTTATTCAAATTTACCAAAATTAGTAGGATTAATTACATTAGGGGTAAGAAAATATAACACGAGTTATTTTGACCCATTTAAAGGTTATATTTATTCTACCAAAATATACAATAGAGTTCTTACACCACAAGAGATAACACAAAATTATAATAATGGTATAGCTATTGGTCTTGCAAATAAACCTATTGCAAATATTATTTCTGTAAACAAATCCAAGATAAGTAAAATGTCTGGAATGGACAAGTCGATTATTACATTTAATTTTGATAAGGATGTCCAAGCTTATAAGGTAATGGTAGGTGGGGTAGATTATAATACTGGATTATTAGCTGATTCTGGTGGAGCAAAAACAGCTAATACAAACATCGTTGCAGAGATTGACCATACAGAGTTGTCTATAGAAGGATTGAATCGTGTAACAATCTATGGTCAAGGCATGGATGGGACTTGGAGTACAAAAGATTAATTTTTATGTTGACAAGCAATATCTCCTAATATACAATCAAAAATGTAAGACTTGTGAGAGTGAGATTTTACAAGATAAATAAACATTGAAGGAGAGATTAATGTGAACATTAGTCAAGAGAAAGCGTATATCCAAAATAAGATGAAGAATATTCTAGATGAGCAAGCTAGATTAATTGACTTGCATTCTGGTCTTAGAGAGTCATTAACAACGTTAACAGAGATGGAAGAACGTGGAATGACAGAAGTTACTCTAAGTGAATATGTTGCATTTGCAAAATCAACATTAGAAGAAGAAATTAAAGAAGAACAACAAAAGATGAAATTAGAAGACAAACCAAAATACCCAATCAACAATAGCATTCGTAATCATATGGGTATCAGACAACCAATTGTAACAGAAGCGATTGTTGAAGTTTTAAAAGGACAAAAAACACCAATGCATTTAAATGAGTTATTCAACAAAACAAATGAGCGTTTAGGTGGACAAATCACAAGCCTAAAGAACTTCCAGAATAACAATTTGCAAAGAGCAATGAAAGTAACAAGTGAAATCAAACGTGCAAAGACTAAAGGATATTACCAGTATAACGGTAAATAGTCTTGATAAAAGTGCAGTTTTATACAGCAAAACACATATAGCAAAATCCCCTCAATTGAGGGGATTATTTTTATTTCACGATATAACGTTATTCCTTGATACTTTCTTCATTTATTTCAATTTTGATGTCAAACTCCACTTTGCCGAGATTTAAGAATTGTTCTTTTGCATCCTTTAACTTTTCCTCTTTAAGTCGCTTAATCACCAATCTCTTCATCCCCTCTTCAATGGTTTTATTTCGTTTCTCTTCTGTTCTTGCCATGAAGTATCTATACATCTTTTCTTCTGACCAATAAGCCCCTGCAAGTTCAATAGAGTCCTCAAGTGTTAATTTTTTCTTAACACCATCAACCATTATTTGAATAACTGCTTTTACGTTCATATGTACAAACCACCCAGTTTGCTTGTATGAGTGATGATGATGTACTGTTTCATATTCGTGACTTTCCGTATACAAATTATACACTCCTGCAATTCTTACAGGAATCTTTACAACAATCTCTTCTTCTTTCTTTTTTTCAACTACAGGTTCAGTCTTTTTGAATACATCCTTAATATTATATTTAAGTCTCTCCCACATATTCATAAATCATCCCTCTTTCTTTTTAGTTTTTCGTTTCTTTTTCTCTGGTGGTGCAGGTTTTTCCCATTCGATTAATCCATGTTTAATCAAGTATGTAATTGCTACTGCTACTGCATCAGACTCATCATCATTATTCATCTCTAAGTCTGGGTATCGTTCTTTGATAATCTTCATCAAATCATCCTTTGAAGCCCCACCATGCCATATGTGCGCTTTTACTTCTTTAGGTGGGTATAACTCTTGTGGCTTACTCCAAACCATGCATTGAATAACTCCTGTCGCCTTAGCGATGGCTTGTGTCTCCAATGGGAATCGGCTAAACATTCTCTCAATGGCTACAACTTCTGGTGTGTATTCCAGATAGATTGGCTTAAACCATTCTGTAATCTTTTTCATTTTCAGAGCGTTAAGGTGTAAACCCTTGTACTCTTTTGTTGCATAAATCTTCTCTGTATTGAAACTTCCAACATAAACAAACTTATGTTCTTCTAGGTCGTAGATTGCGATACCAGTGTTTTTAAGGCTAATATCCAATCCGTATAAGTAACGCTTCTTGCTCATCTTGCTTAACTCTTCCTTTATTATATCATTATTTTTTATTCCTGTCAAGAAAAAAAGGAATCTTTCTGATTCCTATTCTTCTGATTTTTCTTTGTTGTAACAAGCATAATGATATACCTTACCATCTTCTTCTACAAACAATTCATCGTCATATACAATTACTCCACAAAGAGGACACTTTCCTAAACTGTCTTTCTTTACGAATGTGAATGGCTTCCCACTACTCAGTTTCCAATCGTCATACCCTGCTTTGTCTAACTCTCTCTCGATGCTATTCAATGCAACTCATCTCCTTTTCCCTATACAAAAATAGGTAGTCCTACAACTACCTATTTATATTATATCATAATTCTTTACTTCTGTCAAATTACCTGTTACTTACGTTTCTTACTTTTTCGGAGTAGTTCACATTGTTCAAGGTGTGGCTCGATTTTTGACTCATCTGGTAGCCATTTTATTTTGCCATTCGCTTGCTGTTCCTGCTTCCATCCGTACTTATCCTCGACTTCCAATACTTTGATTACATCTCCAACATAGAGTAAATCATCATCGTCAGTGTAGAATTTCTTCTTCTCAACTTTGAATGTAAACTCTTTACCTGTTGAAATTTGATACAGTGTAATCTTTGGTTTGTATTTCTTGTTCACATCGACAACAAGTGTGATATCCTCATCTACGCTTGGGAATGTAGTGACAGCATATCCGAGTGCATCTTTTTCAAATGCAATCTGCTCAAAGAGGTCAATCTTCTCTTCTGGTGCAGACATAACTTCTTCTTGGAATGCTCGTAAAAGTTCAATACGTTTTGCCTTTGTTTTCTCAACATGTTTCTTATCGTATTTGATACCTTTACCATCTCTAAATCCTGTATAGATTTTCATCAACTTGCCCTTACTCCCAAACTCTGCAAAGAAGTCTAATTTGATTAGAGTCTCTAAGTGAGTCTTGTTTATCTTGTTGTCTGTATTGGCGATGTGTAGAAGCAGGTCAAGGAATGTTTCAAACTCATGTTGCTGTGACATCTCATAAAACTCTTCTGCTATTTGACCATTAAGATTTTTGATGGATGCAATCCCTTTGTAAATCTTTTGTGTTGCTTGGTCAGCAGAATATATACCACGTGATTTACCAAACTTAATTGGTTCAATCTCGATACCGAAATGGTCTAACTCTTTTGTAATCTTACCTGTTGTTTCGGTACTCTTTTGATATATATTCAGTACAGTTGCATAATATTCCAGTGGATGTTCAGCTTTTAAATAAGCACCATAGATACTATCTAAAGCTACTGAATATGCGTGAGAAGAGTTGAATCCATAACCAACTGCATCTTCTAGGATTTTCCATACCTTTAATGCGTTCTCTTCACTTCCTGTTTTCTCTACGAATCCATTAATGAATTTGTCATGGATAGGTTCAATGATACCTTCCTTCTTCTTGGCAATGGCTTTCAGAAGACCATACGTTTCATCCTCTGGGAATCCTGCATATACCAAGGCTTCCATGATGTTCTCTTGATACAAAATGAAGTTGTCACTTGATTCTAGGAGTTTGTCAAATTCTGGAATCTCATATGAGAATGGTCTACGATTCAAGAAGTACGCTTTCATAGATGCAAATGATGGTCTGATAGCTGATACCCAACCAGTCAGTTCACGTACACTCTTTGGCTTATATTGCATAACCTGTGGTGTACCGCTATCTGTTCCTGTTTGGTTTAGTGTAGCAGTTAAACCTTTCTCATACAGTTCCCAAACTCTTTCATTGTCCTCAACCATTTGGCTCAATTCACGTACATCTGGGATTGGAAGACCAACAGCTTTAAATCCTTCTGCAATGATTTTCCAAACTGTAACAGTCAGATAATCATTTTTAAGATACTTCCAAGCATCAGATGTATCAGAGTCAATTAATGCACAATATGTAACTTTCTTTTTACCTGTGTCTTCATCATCACTGCCTACACGTAACACTCCTACTTCTTCTGAAATAGGTGTAGACAGTAATAAGTTCGCACATGGATGTGGAGATACTGAATCAATTACACCGATAAATATTTTAGACTCTTCAATGATACTTCCCCAACGAGGATGCTTTCTATATGAATCTAAATCTTTACCAATCTCATTAAACTCATCCTGTGGTATATCATATGCACGACACAAGTTACGGAATGCTTCTGACTCCTGCATTGTTCCATATGCAACCATCCAATAACAGTTATCCTCACCTAGAATTTCTTTTGTTGCTTGTACGAATGGTTCTGGGTCAGATGTGTTAAAGTCAATATCTGGAAGTGATTTTGTTTCCAAGATACGAGATATTGACATGAAACGTGTAGGATATAATCGCACTGGTGCATCAAGTCGGTCAACCTCTGTGAATCCTAAAAGCTTGTTTAAATAGTATGATGGTGCAGAGCCACGACCTGTACGTGTTAATACTCCACCTAATTCTTTTGCACGCTTGATGATTGGATAGTTCAGTAAGAAATAATCTTCTGTGAAGGTCTTCTCGATGATATCCATTTCAAACTTCATAGCTTCTATGTATTCTGGATGTTTCGCTTTTGGGATATGCTTTCTATCTTCAATCCATTCTTTGTTGATGATTGCTTTTAGCTTTTTCATCTTCTCTTCATGGCTCAAGTCTGGGTAGATAGATGGCATCTTGATGTCCTTATTCATTTCAATTTCTTCAAAGTCATCTACAATCCAAGTGTTCTGCAAGGCACTCTCAACTTGCTCACGTGTAAATACTCCCTGCTTCTCAAAACGTTCAAACACTTTGTCGGACTCTGGATAATCCATAATGAATCCGTCTTCCTCTGGATAGTAAATACCTTTACCACGTAGAAGCAGGTCACGCCATTTTGCATCTTCTTCATGGATGTAATGTGTATCAGTTGCAAAGATGAATGGAATACCATACTTCTCATGCATGTCTAACAACATTCTATTATACTCAACCTGCTTAATGTTTGTGTTATCGTGAATCTCTAAATAGAAATTGTCACCGAAATACTCATGACACTTCGTAATGAAACACTCATCCTTATAAAGATTATAAGGACTTGCGATACATGTAGAAGTCACGACAACATCTTCTGGATTAAGAGAGAATAACAATGCTTCATCAATACGTGGTTTGAAATAATACCCAGTTTGATTTGCTTCCGAAATCAGCTTTGTTAACTGTCTTTTCCCTTCATTGTTTTTAGCTAAGATTAATAGATGGGCATTAGTTCGGTCTTTTGCGAATCTGTCATGGACATAATAAAACTCAACACCAAACACTAACTTCAATCCATACTTCTTCGCTACATCGTAATACTCAAATACGTTACCTGCATATCCATGTTCTACTGTACATAAAGATTTATGTCCCAGTTCTACTGCTCTCTTTGCAATGTCCTCAACTGAAATAATTGAATCGGGTGTACTGATATTTGAATATTTAGTATGTTTATGTATATTTTCGTATCTCATTAATTAACCATCTCCTAGCATAATTCTTTTATTCTATCTGTAACTACTTCTTTAAGCTGTATGTACGCTTCATCACCAAACATTTTATGTAAGGCAGTAAGATTGTTAAGTGCATCCAAACAATCATCAATTGTCTCAAGTTTATGATATTCAACCACATCATCCTTATCTTTTAATTTCTTAGGTCTTCCACGTTTCTTCTTAGGTTTTACTTCTGCTTGTTTGAAGCTTGTATTCAAAGCTTGTTTAAATCCGTTGTTTGCAGTCTTCTCTTGAATCGTTTTTATGTATTCTGCTTCCCATTTCATACCCTTTTCTTTACGCTTTCTCTCAATCATTTCCATGATTACCTCATGCTGTTTCTGACTTAAAAGTGCGACTGTATTAACTGCATCAGCCTTGAAGTTTAAAAGAAATCCTTCCTTCTCTACAGGGTAAATTTGTACTGCTGTGTAGTGTGTGTCTTTTTCATCAATACCGAAATTTGAGTGATGTTCTTTTGAAAATCTTATAAACACATCAACTACAATGAAATATTCCATCTTCACATTGGTATTTCTTTGCACAATATCTCCAACACCATATATCATAAAAATCCCTCCCATAAAATAATAACCTGCTATATTTATATTATAGCAGGTTTAAGTGGTAAAGTCAAGTATTATATCATTATTTTTTATTTTTATTTAGAATGGTGCATCTGTATTACATTTACGGTTAATGATTTGAGCATCAGTAATCTTCAACTCAGCTTCTTGTACTCTTTTCATCATTGTTTCATTTATCGCATCTTGCATTTCTTTCATAGCCATCTCATGTACATCAATTGCTCCTTGATAACAGTCAAAGCATACAGATAGATATTCTTGATTCTTATTTGCAAAGTCTTCTACACTAATTCCATCACCATCTACTTGCAGGACACCATCCATATACAATAAGTGATTTGTTGCATCATTCATACACTTATCACATTGCATAGTAATTGGTGAGATACGGAATCCACACTCAATCGCTCTCTTAGTTGGTTCAAACATTTTACCAGTGTAAGAGTTTAACAGTCCATAAGCATAGATATCAACATCATATGTAATTGAGATTTGAGCCAAAGCTTCTACTTGTTCAACTGTAAAAAATTGTAATTCATCTAACATGATTACGTCTGGGTTTTCACGCCAAACTTTCAAGGACATCATAGTTCCATTGTCAACTTTTGGTACAACAATTGCAGGACGTTTTTCTGCTAATGCTCTAGATGCAACAACACCTCCATCTCTAGTGTCTGTCTCTGGTTTGAAGACTAGCACCTTCTTACCTTGACGCTCTAGATTAAAGGCTTGCATTAATAACTGTGCAGACTTTGAAGCATTCATTGTCCCTAGAATCAAATCTTTCACTCTTCTCATATTATTTCTCTCCTTGTTGTTCAAGTGTTAAATCAAGCATTAATTGGTAGTAAGCATGTTTGATACTCATTGATAGTGTTCTTGGGACGTTGTGAGTGACCTTATCCAATTCGAATTTTGGATGAGATAAAAAGTCAGTATATGTATTTTCATCAACAAATTCATGATAAGCATGAAGGGTCAAGTCTCTCATTTCAAGAGCCAACATCGTTAAGTCAATACGTTTGATTAAATGTTTCTCTTCTGCTGTTGGTGGCTCAATTCCAATATGTTCATAGATTGCATTCTCAACTTTCTTTGCAATCACTGAAAACTCTGGAAGTAATACTTTTAAAGGTGTCGGACAATCACCTGTATATGCTTCTTCAAAATCATGAATCAAAGTTAATAGTTGTAATCGTTTAGAATATCCTAATTCTTTTGCCATATATAGACACCATAAAACATGCTCACCAACACTATATGGTCTAGATGAATGCCCTACGAATCTATTTAGATGTGAAAGGCTGTGTGCGATGTCGTCAATGTTGATGCTTTCTTTTGTGATGTTATTATAATCAAAAACTTTACCTGTGTATGTTACTAACATTAAACCACTCTCCTAATATGTTATACCTAATTATATCATTATGTTTTATTTTTGTCAAGAAAAAGTGGTAGATTTCTCTACCACCCTAACTTAATCTATTGGAAGTGAAGGATGAGATTCTACAATCTCTTTTGTTCCTTCTTCCTGTGCTTGTGCTTGTTCAATCAAAGCATCTAATTCTTGTGGCTTCTTAATGAAGTCATGTGCAACTCCTAACGCTACAGCTTCCTTTGCGGAGAAGTAGTAATCATATTTCATATTACGGATTTCCTCCATCTTCTCTTTCGGGAAGTTAGTTCGTTCTACCATTAAGCTATTGTACATACGTTGTAGTAAGTCAGCTTCTTGGATTTGTTGTTCGTGGTCTTTGATATGACCTAACATTCCATATGCTAATGAGTGGTACATTAATCGTGCGTGACGGTGGGCAATTCGAATATCTCCTGCAACAAAGATTGCTAGAGCCATAGAGCCTACAAGACCCATAGCATATGTTACGATTGGAGTATTACACATCTCCATCGCACCGATGATAGCAAATCCATCAGTTACAGCACCTCCACCAGAGTTAATAAAGATTTCAATTGGATGTTCATTGCGGTCATAGTTTTTTAGTAACTCTTCACGCTCATCATCTAAATCACTGATTGTAGTCAGTTGCTCCATAATTTCTTTCGCTAATACTTCATCTACACCAGATGAGATTACAATTTGTCGGCTAGGTTCAGTCATTCCGTACATATACAACACTCCTTAGTTATCTTGGTTATTTTCTTCTTCTTCTGTTTCAACTGCATATTTCTTGTTAGGTTCATATGTAGCGAATGTAAAACTGTGTGCATGTTTATTATCTGCCTTATGTCTAATTTCAGTTAAAGCTTTCCACTCAAGACCGAAATTAGGGAAGAATACTCGTGCATCCATATTGATGTTATGTACATGTGTTAAATACATCTTATCAGCATGTGGCATCATCTGTTTGTATAATTCTCCACCACCCATGATAAACACTTCTTTACTTCCTTTACCTAACTCAAGAATCTCTTCAATTGAGTGGATGACTTTTGCTCCTTCTGCTACGAAATCCTTATCTCGTGTTAAGACATAATTCTCTCGTCTATCTAAAGGGCGTTTGTCTTCTGGTAATGATTCCCAAGTCTTACGACCCATCACTACAATTTTCTTCTTTGTTGTTTCTCGGAAATATCGTCTATCAGCAGGTAAGTCAAACAATAAATCGTTATTCTTATCTCCAATTCCCATTCCCATATCTACACATGCAATTAAACTAATCATATTAAAATTCTTCCTCTCTTACGTATTCTACTGTAAAATCTTCTCCACGTTTACCTGCTTCATATGCTTTTAATAATAGTTCAGGAATGTCATAGCAATCTTCAAAGTTGTCTGACAGTCTATTATCTTCTGGATATTGTTCATCACTATGTACACTAAACTTAGTTACACCATCCAATACGATTTCTAACATTTGTTGTCTCATGTCATCACTTACTTTAGCAGTTACTAATACTTTCATTTATGTTCCTCCTAGATTCCTAGTTCAAACTTCAATTGAGGTCTGACTGGATTGTAATTTATTAATTTAAAATCAGTTGCTTCAATCTCGTAGAATGACTTTCCTTCTGCATTTAAAATTAATTGTGGTGTTTCTGTTGATGGTTCTCTTTGCAACATCTCTCTCACTTGGTCTTCATGTCGAGAATACATATGAAGATTTTGTGTGAATCTAGCAAACTTGCCAACTTTAATTCCTAAGTGGTGTGCTACCATCATCATTAACGCCACATATTGCATCATGTTTATATGTCCTGCTGTTGGATAGTCAGAAGACCTTTGGATTAAGGTGCAATCCAAATACTTTTCACCATTGACTTTTCTTCCACTCCAAATTGTTTGGAATGCACATGGTGGCAATCCTTCTGTGTCTTTAAAGTCTTGCTCTTGCCACAAACTAATAATGTGTCTTCGTCCAAAGAAATCATTGGCAATTCTATTTAACAATTGATTCATTAAATCATATTTGCTAACTGTTGCACCATAACGTTGACCGATTGTGTCATCTTTCAATCCCCATTGATTCCACCATAAGATTGAATACTTATCTCTTAACACCTTCAAATCACTTGTTTGGTCTTGGTAAATCCATAACATTTCTTGGATAGCTTTACCAATTACTATCGGTCTAAGAGTTGTTATTGGCAACTCTCCTTTTGAAATATCATACTCTTCAAACACTTGAGTAATAAACTTCGAATGGGCAGGTGCACCATCAGTTTCATAGCGAGGGCGTGGATTTTCATCCCAACAACCCTCATCTAAGATTCTTTGTAAATTCTGTTTGTAGATTAAATCTGCTTTGTTCATATGTATGTACTACCTCTTTCTTACTTCTTTTTTAATTTAGCTGTTAAATCATCTGCTTGTGCTTGTAAGTTCTTAGTGTTGGCAAGACCTACACCAAACTTTTTAGTGATACTCTTTAATGCTCCCATTCCACCAAACATGAAGTAGTAACCAGTAGTTGAAATTGTCTTACCAAATAACTCTAACATTCCTGTTTGTACCACTGTATCGAATCCGAATAATTGTAAAACCCATCCACCTAATAAAGCACCGATAATTGAAAACATAAACATCTCTCCATTTCATTTTTTAGTTTTTTATGTAAATTTAATTGTTACTTAGTTTGATAGATAGCTACTCGTCTATCTGTATAAACACATGTCTTCTTGCCAATAATTGTTACTAATCCTTTTTCGACTAATTCATTCAGTCGGGGATGTGTACTGTTTCGTTCTGGTGACCCCACCAATTTACTTTCAAACATTAACACTGCCAACTCTTTAGCTGTAGCCCCTTCTGGGAATGAAGCTTTGAGAGTTTGATATACATTCTTTTGTCTTTCACCTAATGTTGAAAGAATGTCTTCATATGAATCTCTACGTGTTTCTCTAGTGACTTTCGTTTTAAGCACTAATACAGGTTGATGAAAATCTGGCATAAATTTATTTAAATCCATATTACCCTCTCCTTGTTCTTCATAGTTTTATTCATCTAAATATTCAAAGTTTACTTTGTAGACATCACTTGAAACAAGTTCTTCTTTTTCATATGTATCTACTCTCATATGTTCGTTGCCACAATCCATACAGAAAATACCATCTACAACAATGTTATGAAAAGCAGAATCAATTGCATTTACTTTCTTGCTTCCACAATTCGGGCAAGAATCAATATCTGTCACACCTTCAACTTTCTGGTACAGGTTATCATTGCTTGCGACCTCTTTGATTGCATTACCAAACTTCTCACATGCGTTCTTTACTGTAGCAACATTCAGTTGTAAATCTTCTGCAATGCTAGTACGTGTAATCTTTCTCATGTCTCGTTCGGCAATCATAATCTTAAATTCATCTTTGAAAGTACGTTTATAAACACTTTCTTCTTTGAATTGTCGTAGTTCATTTAATACTTGTTCTGGTGCGATATCAAAACATTCAGCAATGAAGTTGATATCGCTCCCTTCTGCATATGCGTTAATGACTTTTCCTCGTAAGTTCATTTCTTTTGTTCCTCCTTATATTACTTATTATATCATTATTTTTTATCTTTGTCAAGCACTTTCGAATAACATTTCTTCAATTTCATACCAATCAATACCGTTTTGTTGTGCATGAAGACTTCTATCGTCAATATATGTATCAGCAAAGATTTTTCGTGCTTTATCTTCTCCATAGATATTATTGAAGTAATCAAATGGTTGGTTGATTTTGAATCCTGTAATACCTTCTGCTGTAAGTTTCTTTGTGATTATTTCTTCTTGCTCTTGACCATTACGACAAGTCCAGATAACGATATCTCCACCTTCTTTAAGGATACGTTTAAGTACCGCTACTACATGGGGTTTGAAGAATCCTGCTTCTGGAAATGCTCCATCATATACGATAGTTCCGTCCCAGTCAATTGCTACGTGTTTGTATTTTAATGTCATATACATTCCTCCTATTTACTTCGTGATGGTGTAGATGGTCTAGAAACACTTGTTGAAGGTTTGCTAATGTTTACCTTTGGAGTTGACGTACTAGACTTTGGTGTACTAGACTTCGTACTTGGTTTAGTTGTTGAAGGTTTCGATGTACTAGTTTTAGGAGTAGAAACAACTCCATTTTTAGTGCTAGTTTTCTTTTTCTTTTTAGAGAAACCGCAATCCTCATCACCCTCATATAAATCATCTAAATCACAATCGCTCTCATTCTGCTCGACATTTGAATTATTCTGTGGCACTCCACCGCACCCAACCATCCCAAAAGCCATCATCATTGTCAACAATACAGGTAAACTTTTCTTCATTAGCATCATCCTCCATTATATTTTTTTCTTTTTCTCTTTGTCAATCCATTTGACATCTTCCCAAGTCAACTTGCTATCATAATATCCAAGATATATTCTCTCAACCTTTTGTAAATATGTTGCTCGTTCTAGCCAACGCCACTCATCTCCTATTTTTTTAGGAAACAATAGGAATTTAGTTTTATGTCTATGTTGACCATGATGTTGAGGTTTATTAGATTTCCATCTCATGTTATTCCTCCTTGATAAAACTCGACTTTTATACATTATTTAGAGTATTTTGCTAACGCTCCCATTACTTGTTTCATATCTGCTTTACCTTTAAGCTTTTGAGATAAATAGCCTTTTGCTTTGTTTACATCAGCCAACTCACCTTTATCTACTAAATCTAAAGCATGTACAACCTCTGCATTAATTTCATCTACTGTTAATTGCTTTGGAAGATAAGTGAATAAGATTTCTTTTTCTTTTTCTTGTTTAGTGATGTCACGACCAACATTCAAATACTCTTCCATTTCTTTATCTAATTCTTTTACTGCTTTATTTGCTACTGTAAGCACTTGTGCTTCCGTTAAATCTTCTACAGTTGAAAGCTTCAACTTTACTTTTTCTTGCTCTAACTTCGCTAATAACATTCGCAATACTGATTTTTTAAACTCATCCTTTGCTTTCATTGCTGTTACTAAATCCGCTTTAATTGTTTTAATCATATTATCAATTCCCTTCGTTGTTTATACTATTATTATATCATTATCTTTAATGCTTGTCAAACATTATTTTTTATTTTGTGTAACTTTTATTTCATCATTAATCTTATCATATGTATCTTCTTGACCTTGCCCATAACCCCAAAGATAAATCACAGTAGCAACCATAAAGATTACTACTGCTTTAAAGAGGATACTAGGCTTTTTATTTCTGTCAGCCCTAGACTTCATGCTATCACCTCTAGTTATGTAATAACTCACGAATTTCAGATAGAGATTGCTCACGCACTAATTCACTGTTACGGAATACTACTTCTAATAGGTCTGGAGTCTTAACCATTTGACCTTTCTTTAATCCGTCAACAAAGGTGATTTTCTCTTCATGGTTATAATGCACATGTACTCGACCACGTTGAGATTTCTTAGTGCCATCATCTGTTTTCGGGTCTTTGAATAACATACGTTCTTCTCCATTAACCACTGCATATGTAGCCTTACATGCGAATCCAAATGTATCACGAGTGTTATATTGGTATGTGAAACTACCGATACCAAATACAACGTTTAGAGATGCAAAGCCTTTTTGTTCAAGTCTATGTACAATCTTTCTAGCACGTTCTAAAGTGATAGAATCACCATAAATCGCACCGATATGTGTATCTAGTAATTTGTA
>Ga0207655_1000506_pt1 | contig 49895 bp, 52 predicted proteins | sample KBSM44metaG_FD_184398 | JGI IMG/M metagenome (GOLD analysis project Ga0207655, IMG submission 184398) | Miscanthus rhizosphere microbial communities from Kellogg Biological Station, Michigan, USA - KBS M4-4 metaG (SPAdes) (version 2) | ecosystem: Host-associated > Plants > Roots > Rhizosphere >...
AAGAATGTTAATCAACGCAACTCAGCAAGAAGAGTTGCGTGTCGCCCTTGTGGATGGGCAGCGCCTGTACGATCTGGATATCGAAAGTCCTGGACACGAACAGAAAAAAGCGAACATTTACAAAGGCAAAATCACCCGCATTGAACCAAGCCTTGAAGCTGCATTTGTCGATTACGGTGCTGAGCGTCACGGTTTCCTCCCTCTGAAAGAAATCGCCCGCGAATATTTCCCTGCAAACTACAACGCTCATGGCCGTCCGAACATCAAAGATGTTCTGCGCGAAGGTCAGGAAGTTATTGTTCAGATTGATAAAGAAGAGCGTGGCAACAAAGGTGCCGCACTGACCACCTTTATCAGCCTGGCGGGGAGCTATCTGGTTCTGATGCCAAACAACCCGCGTGCGGGTGGTATTTCTCGCCGCATCGAAGGTGATGACCGTACCGAGCTGAAAGAAGCGCTGGCAAGCCTTGAGCTGCCGGACGGCATGGGGCTTATCGTTCGTACCGCAGGCGTAGGCAAATCTGCCGAAGCGCTGCAGTGGGATCTGAGCTTCCGCCTGAAGCACTGGGAAGCCATCCAGAAAGCAGCCGAGAGCCGCCCTGCACCGTTCCTGATCCACCAGGAAAGCAACGTTATCGTGCGTGCCTTCCGCGACTATCTGCGTCAGGACATCGGTGAAATTCTGATTGATAACCCGAAAGTGCTTGAGCTGGCTCGCCAGCACATCGCCGCGCTGGGTCGTCCGGATTTCACCAGCAAAATTAAACTGTACACCGGTGAAATCCCGCTGTTCAGCCACTATCAGATCGAATCCCAGATTGAGTCCGCCTTCCAGCGTGAAGTGCGCCTGCCGTCCGGCGGTTCTATCGTTATCGATACTACCGAAGCGCTGACCGCTATCGACATCAACTCCGCGCGTGCAACTCGCGGTGGCGATATCGAAGAGACGGCCTTCAACACCAACCTCGAAGCCGCTGATGAAATCGCCCGCCAGCTCCGCCTGCGCGACCTGGGTGGTCTGATCGTTATCGACTTCATCGACATGACCCCTGTTCGCCACCAGCGTGCGGTTGAAAACCGCCTGCGCGAAGCGGTGCGTCAGGACCGTGCGCGTATCCAGATCAGCCACATTTCACGTTTTGGCCTGCTGGAGATGTCCCGTCAGCGTCTGAGTCCGTCACTGGGCGAGTCCAGCCACCACGTCTGCCCGCGCTGTTCCGGTACGGGTACCGTGCGTGATAACGAATCGCTGTCCCTCTCCATTCTGCGCCTGATTGAAGAAGAAGCGCTGAAAGAGAACACCAAAGAAGTACACGCGATCGTTCCTGTGCCCGTGGCCTCTTACCTGCTGAACGAAAAACGTGCAGCGGTCAGTGCAATCGAAGCGCGTCAGGGCGGCGTTCGCTGCATCATCGTGCCAAACGACCAGATGCAAACGCCGCACTACCACGTGCTCCGCGTGCGTAAGGGTGAAGAGACCTCTACGCTCAGCTATCTGCTGCCGAAGCTGCATGAAGAAGAGATGGCCCTGCCGTCCGATGAAGAGCCTGCCGAGCGTAAACTGCCTGAGCAGCCTGCACTAGCGACCTTCATCATGCCGGAAGCGCCGCCTGAAGCCGTACTGGAAAAACCCGCCGCTAAGCCTGCTGCACAAAAAGCTGCACCGGAAGCAGCCAAAGCGCAGCCAGAACAGCCGGGCCTGCTGAGCCGTCTCTTCGGCGCGCTGAAGAAGATGTTTGCAGGTGAAGACGTTCAGCCGGAGCAACCGAAAGAAGCACCGAAAGAAGCGAAGCCTGAGCGTCAGCAGGATCGTCGTAAACGTCAGAACAACCGTCGCGATCGCAATGACCGCAATGACCGCAACGATCGCAGCGACCGTAACGAGCGCCGCGATAACCGTTCTGACAACAACGAAGGCCGCGAGCAGCGCGAAGACAACCGTCGCAACCGTCGCGAGAAACAGCAGCAGAATGTTGAAGATCGTGAAATTCGCCAACCGGCGGGCGACGAGTCCGAGAAGAGCAAACAGCGCGACGAGCAGCAGCCGCGCCGCGAGCGCAATCGCCGTCGCAACGACGATAAGCGTCAGGCGCAGCAGGAAGTTAAAAACCTGAACCGCGAAGCGCCTGTTGAACAGCAGGAAGCTGAGCAGGAAGAACGTACTCAGGTTATGCCGCGTCGTAAGCCGCGTCAGCTGGCTCAGAAAGTGCGCTTTGCCTCCGAGTCAACGGAAGAAACCGCAGTTGTTGCTGAACAAGCAGCGGAAACCGCGCCGAACACCCAGCTGGCTAAAGTGGACCTGCCGGCCGTGGTAGAAAGCAACGTTGAGCAGGATGAAAACGGTGAAGGCCGTGATAACGCAGGAATGCCGCGTCGTTCACGCCGCTCTCCACGTCATCTGCGCGTCAGCGGACAGCGTCGTCGTCGTTACCGTGACGAGCGTTACCCGACCCAGTCGCCAATGCCATTAGCCATCGCGTGCGCGTCGCCTGAAATGGCATCCGGTAAAGTCTGGATCCGTTATCCGGTTGCGCGTCCGGAGCAGATTGTTGAAGAACAGGCTGTCACCGAAGAGTTGATTGCACCAGCCGCACCGGTTGAAGAAGCGATCGCTGCAACCGCCACAGTGGTTGAACCTCAGGCTGTTGAAGCTGAAGCACCGCAGGCTGTTGAAGTGGAAACCGCCCATCCGGAAGTAATTGCCGCGCCGGTTGATGCCGCACCGCAGCTTATCGCCGAAGAAGATGCCGCGGTAGCCAAAGAGGTCGCAGAGGAAGTTGAGCCTGCAGCTCCGGTGGAAGAAACCGCTGAAGCCGTGGTCGAAACCGTTGCTGAAGAAGTGATTCCGGACGTTGCCATCGAGGTTGAACCTGTTCGCGAAGCCGAAGAGGTGAAGGCGCCAGAGGTTAAACCTGAGCCGGTTGTTGCTGCACCAGCATCTGAACCTGCACACGTTGCGACTGCGCCAATGACTCGCGCACCTGCGCCTGAATATGTGCCAGAAGCGCCGCGTCACAGCGACTGGGTTCGCCCTGAGTTCAACTTTGACGGCAAAGGCTCTGCCGGTGGCCACAGTGCAACGCACCAGGCTACCGCGCCAGCCACCCGCCCTCAGTCCGTTGAGTAACGCTCACTGAGACGCACAAGCCGACCTTCGGGTCGGCTTTTTTATGCCTGCTGCACGGGTTTTCGCATCCCGGTCAACTCCGGCATGATCTGGCGCATCATATCCAGAAAGCGACGCAGGCGCGCCGGGTAGTAGCGAGACCAGGGATAAACCAGATGCACCGGCAGCGCCGCGGGCTGCCACTCCGGCAGTAAATGCACCAGGCGCCCTTCCCGAATATCGTCCTGTACCGTCCAGCTGGATACCACCGCCACGCCCAGCCCGGTGAGTGCGGTATTTCGTGCGACATACAAGCTGTCCGTACTGAGGCGCGGCGTGATGGCAATACGCGCGGTTGAGGCCGTACCGTCGTGAGAAAGCTCGACATGATGCTGGTAGAAGGAGCTGATGGCCACCCAGGGAAGCAGCTGTAAATCCTCCGGCGTCATGACAGGCGGAAAGCGGGCCAGCAGCGCCGGAGAGGCCACCACGGAGCGCGGGACTTCGGCCAACAGCACCGACACGGTTGCCGGATCGACTTCCGCCCCCACCCTTATCGCGCAGTCAAGGTTGTCGCCAAGAAAGTCAGCCGAACGATCGTTGAGCATCCACTCCACGGATAGCAGCGGATAGCGCTGCAAAAATTCGGTTAAGGGTTTCAGGAGCTGATCCTGACCAAACGCGTGCGGCGCGCGCACGCGCAGCACCCCAACCGGCTCATCCTCCGCGTGCCCGACCTCATCCTCAAGCGCCAGCCAGCTGTCAATTACCCGCCGGGCATGCTGGTAGCATCGCTCCCCGTCGTCCGTCAGCCGGGTCGTGTGGGTGGTACGCAGCAGCAAACGCACCCCCAGCAGGGTTTCCAGCGACTGCAGGCGCCGGCTCACCGTCGCCTGGGTCGTCGAAAGCTGTCGCGCAGCCGCAGAGAGCGATCCCGCCTCAACGATGCGAACGAAGGTTCGCATGAGTTCAACTCTGTCTATACGTTCAGTTCGCTTCATTATTTTTTGCTTATACGTTCAACGTATAAGCGTTTTACCACCAGGCCTTCTACCGCCGCAAGCTGTACTGATAAAAAATAGCGCTACACAACGAATGAGGAATCTCTATGAACACAACATCTGCTCACCACGCCGTAAGCCGCTGGGTGATTTTTATGCTGGCAATGGGGGCTGGTTTTAGCGTGGCCTCAATCTACTATGCGCAACCGCTGTTGCCGCTGATGGGCGCAGACCTTCATCTGAGTATTGAAGGCATGGGGCTGGTTCCCACCCTCACTCAGGCAGGCTATGCGTTAGGTATTCTCTTCCTGCTTCCGCTTGGCGACCGCCACGACCGCAGAACGCTGATCCTGATAAAAAGCGCGGCGCTGGCGCTGTTCCTGCTGGGCTGCAGCCTGACCGGGCAGCTACATTCGCTGCTGTTAACCAGCCTGCTGATCGGGATGGCGGCCACCATGGCACAGGATATCGTGCCCGCCGCCGCCATCCTTGCTCCTGAAGGCAAACAGGGAAAAACCGTGGGCACGGTGATGACGGGTCTGCTGCTCGGGATACTGCTGTCGAGAACCGTCAGCGGCGTGGTCGGCGAAGCCTTTGGCTGGCGCGTTATGTATCAGCTGGCCGCCGCGAGCATTGCGTTTGTCGGCGTGGTGATGTGGGCCGTTCTTCCCCGCTTTGCCGTTCATTCCGCGCTAGGCTATCCGGCGCTGATGCGCTCAATGGAGCACCTGTGGCGTCGTTACCCGGCACTGCGTCGCGCCGCGATGGCACAGGGCTTTCTCTCGATTGCCTTTAGCGCCTTCTGGTCTACGCTTGCGGTCATGCTGCTGGAGCGCTATCACCTTGGCAGTGCCGTCGCGGGCGGTTTTGGTATCGCGGGTGCCGCAGGCGCGCTGGCTGCCCCGCTGGCAGGGGGTCTTGCCGACAAGCTGGGCGCAGGGAAAGTCACCCAGCTTGGCGCACTGCTTGTCACAATCTCGTTTGCGCTAATGTTCCTGATGCCTGCGCTGGGTATCCACGGACAGCTTATTCTGATTGCGATATCCGCCGTCGGTTTCGACCTTGGCCTGCAGTCAAGCCTGGTGGCACACCAGAATCTGGTCTACAGCCTTGAACCGCAGGCGCGCGGTCGTCTGAACGCCCTGCTGTTTACGGTTGTATTTATCGGCATGGCACTGGGATCGGCCCTGGGAAGCAAGATATACGCCCTGGCGGGCTGGCCTGGCGTGGTCGCGCTGGCGACGGCGTGCGGTGCAATTGCGCTTGCGATCCGTCTGGTTGAAAGCGCCCGCGTCAGCGCGGTATCCGCAAACGCCGCCTAAAAAAATGCCCAATCCATCAGGATTGGGCAGGCAAAACACGCCCAGTTTCAGAACGTGTTCTAAGAGGTCAGGATGTTACTTATTCATCTGGAACAGAGACATGCCCTGCATATCGCTAAACGCTTTATAAGACGCCTGCAGGGCCGCCTGCTGCATGGAGTAAGAAGAGATGACCGAGTTCCAGTCAACGTCCACCAGGTCACTCATCTGCTGAGTCTGCCCCAGCGCGCGATCATCACCCAGCGAATCCAGCTTGCCCAGCTCATCCAGCTTGATACCCAGATCGGCGCGTACGGTCAGCACGTTGTTCAGCGAGTTGCTCAGGCCACGGTTGGCTTTATCGATCGCAGCGGTAAACTCATCGGCTTTGGTCTGGTCACCTTCTACGGGCGTATTCAGCGCAGCAATCGCGCTGTCCAGGATCTTAAACAGGTTCGTTTCCGGCGCACTGCCGTCCGGCTCTGGTTTCGCATTGCTGGTAAAGGTATCGAAAACCTGGGTGCCCGTATGGCTGATTTGCATGGTACGCGCGGCGTCAACCTGCTGGCTGATTGCCGTATCCCCGCCGTTATAGGCCCCGGTAGTCTGGTCAAAGGCCGCGGCCTCGGTTTTGTAACCCGCAAAGATATAACGACCATTACCATCGGTACTGTTCGCAAGGTTCATCAGCTGATCGCGAATACCCTGCAGGTTAGTAGCCAGCGAGGCGCGGTCATCGTCACTCAGGGTGCCGTTGCCCGCATTCACAATCTTTTCCTGAGCGGACTGAATCGCGGTTGTCACCTGGGACAGCACGTTCTCTTCCAGCGACACTTTGGTCGTGGCGAAGGAACGCGCCAGCGCATACTGGCTGTTTTGAGTCTGCGCCTGCGACAGCACAACGGCCTGCGAGGCGGCAATAGGGTCATCAGATGGACGGTTTACGCGCTTACCGGTAGACATCTGCTCGCCATAGCTGAGCCAGAGGCTTTGGGAGTTTGTCACTCCGCGCATGCTCTGCTCATACATCATTTGAGTACTAATACGCATTTTCTATGCCTCAGCCTTAGCGAATGTTGATCAATGCATCAAACAGCGTGCTCGCCGTTTGCAGCACCTGCGCGTTTGCCAGGTAATACTGCTGATAACGCTGCAGGTTGCCGTACTCTTCGTCCAGGTTAACCCCGGAAATCGACTGCTGCTGTTTGGTCAGCTGCGTCACCACGTTGTCTTTGGTTTCGCTGCTGGTTTTCAGCGACGCCGTGGTGCTCCCCACCGTACTGACCAGCGCAGCATAGGCGTCGTTAACGGTTTTATTGCCGCCCACCAGCTTGACGTTCTGCAGATCCAACAGCTTTTGACCGTTGGTATTATCGCTTTCGCCGCTGTCGCTGGCGGAAGCCATTGCCAGCTTAGACTCATCGCTGATCGCAACGTCCATATTCATGATGACGTCGTTCACCGGCTTCACGATGAAGCTGTCTTTTTTGTCTGCATTACCGCTGATGTTAACGTTCAGGCCGTCAAACGACAGGTTACCCGTTGTGGCATCCGGCGTGGCCGTAAAGCTGGTGTTGTCAGACAGGCGGGTGATCGTCCAGTCGGTACCGTTGTACTCAACCTTATAGTTTGTCGCCTGTACCTTGGTGCTGTCCGTCATGGTCGCCGTCACGGAGGCAGTGCCGGTATTTTTGGTGTTGCTCAGCACCGACGGAGAACCAAAATCAAACAGTTTGCCGCCCTTGACGCCGTTCGCATCAAAGCCGGCCTGATGCTGGGTATTCATGGCGTCAGCGAACGCCAGCGCCATCTGGTTAAGGGAGTTGCGCGCCTGATCCAGGTCCTTCGCGCGGAAGGTTAACAGCCCACCCAGCGAACCGGTGGTAATCAGCTTTTCCGGGATCTCGACGTTGCCGGACGCCGTATCAACATAGGCAATCGTCGTACGCGAAGGGTCTGCGCTGGACTTCACCGCCGCCAGCTGGCTGGCAGTGCTGCCCTGCACCAGGGAGTATCCGTTGGCGATAGAGATGTTGTAGGTGCCGCTGTCCTGGACGGTCACGTCCACGCCGACAATCTTGTTCAGCTCGCTCACCAGCTGGTCGCGCTGGTCGAGCAGTTCGTTTGGTGATGAGCCCGCGCCCACGCCGGTCAGACGGGAAATCTGATCGTTGAGGTTAGCAATCTGCTTCGCGTAGTTATTGATCTGATCGACGCTGGTGGAAATCGCCGTATTGACCTGCGCATCCTGATCGCGAAGGTATTGATCGTTAGTTTTAAACTGGTTTACCAGCCCATCCGCTTTGCCGATCACCGTCTGACGCGCAGCCGGATCTTCCGCGTTGCTCACCAGCGTTTGCAGACTTTTAAAGAAATCCTGCAGGTTGGTCGCGAGCGAGTTGGTGGTGTCAGAAAGCACATCGTCAATCTTTGACATCTGCTGATAGCGCGTGGTCAGCCCGCTGCTCTGCGTCTGCGCCGCGCGCAGCTGATTGGTAATGAATGCATCGTATTCACGCTGCACGCCGGAGACATACACCCCGTTACCCACCCAGCCACCGCCGGTCAGCGTGCTGTTAGCGGCGCCAAGAACGGTGTTTTGACGGGTATAACCTGCCACGTTATAGCTTGAAATATTATTACTTACGGTATTGAGTGCCGCCTGTGCAGCACTGAGGCCACTCATGGCGCTGTTAATCAAACTGGACATGGGGGTTCCTTTTATACTTTCAGACACGAGTCCTGATGAAGGTTATCGGCAGCCTCCACCGGGACTTGAGAACTTTCAGAACAGATTTTCGATATCTGTGCTATAGGCTTTGCTGACCTTCTCACCCATCGATTTCAGCTGCTGGATCATGCTGGTGAGCTTGCGCGCATAGTTCGGATCGGTGGCGTAGCCGGCATTCTGCAGCGCCTGAGCGCCCTGCTCCGGCGTGGCCGCCTGGGTCACGGCGGTATAGCGCGGATTGCGGCTCAACAGCCCGACATAGTCCGACAGCGCTTCAAGATACGAGCTGTAGACGCGGAACCTGGCTTTGACCTTCACCGCCGCACCGTTTTCATATTCGGTGGTGGTGATCTCCGTCGTCGGCCCTTTCCAGCTGGCGCTGGCCTTCACGCCAAAGATGTTAAAGCTCGGGTCGCCGTTTTCCCTGCGGATCTGCCGCTGGCCCCAGCCCGATTCGAGCGCGGCCTGCGCCAGGATCAGATGATGCGGCACGCCGCTCTGCTCGCTGGCGAGACGCGCGGGCAGAGAGAGCTGCGCCAGGAAGTCTTTGCTGTCGCCAGAGAGCGGTTCGTCGCTGGTCGCTGCCGGTTTTGGCATCGCCTTACTCACCATCTGCGTCAGCGCCTGGTTCTGATAGCTGGTCACCGTTTCCAGGTCAAACTTCATCGGCACCTGCTGCGGCGCGTCCTCAGGTGGGATCCCCTGCGCGGCTTCGGTCTGTTTAACAATCATGTCAGCCAGACCAAGTCCTTTACCGGCGGTCATCTGCTGCGCAATCTGCTGGTCGTACATGCTGGTGTAAAGACGCGTAGAATCGCTGCTGAACATCCCGTCCTTCGGCAGGGTTTCGCGCATGCTTTTCAACATCATCTGCACAAACATCCCTTCCACCTGGCGGGCGACCGGGCGGATGTTCGCCGCCGGATCTTTTCCCGCTTTGGTTTTCAGCTCGTTTAGCGACTGGGCGTCCCACGCCGCGCCGGTCAGCAGCTTGCTATCGGTCAGCATTAGATAATTTCCAGTTTGGCGCGCAGGCAGCCGGCGCTTTGCATCGATTGCAGGATGGACATCAGATCCATCGGCGTTGCGCCCAGCGCATTCAGGGCACGGACCACGCTGTTCAGGTTGGCGCTGGAGCGAACGCTTTGCAGCGAGCCACCGCTCTGGCGGAGATCAATCTGCGTTTGCGGCGTCACCACCGTCTGGCCGCCGCCAAACGGCGTGTCCGGCTGGCTGACGTTGGCGGAGCGGTTGACCGTTACGGAGAGGTTACCCTGCGCCACGGCGCAGCTGTCCAGCGACACTTCGCGGTTCATCACTACCGAGCCGGTGCGCGAGTTGATGATCACTTTGGCATCCTGAAGCGGAACGTTGACTTCCATGTTCTGGATATCCGCCAGCATACGCACCTGGTTGCTGCTGCCCGTGGAGGTTCTGATCTGCACGGTGCGCGCATCCAGCGCGGTTGCGCTGCCGTAGCCGCGACTGCGGTTGATGGTGTCGGCAATCTGCTGCGCCATCGTGAAGTCTTCGTTATTCAGCTGCAGGTTAATGGTGTTACCCGAGCCGAACTGGGTTGGCAGTTCCCGCTCGATAATTGCCCCGTTGGTGATACGCCCGCCGTTCAGCTGGTTCACCTGCACGCTGCTTCCACCTGCAGATGCGCCCGCGCCGCCGACCAGGATGTTGCCCTGCGCCAGGGCGTAAACCTGGCTGTCGACGCCTTTCAGCGGGGTCATCAGCAGCGTACCGCCGCGCAGGCTTTTGGCGTTACCCATGGAGGAAACCACCACGTCGATGGTTTGCCCCTGGCGCGCAAATGCCGGGAAGGAGGCCGTAACCATCACCGCCGCCACGTTTTTCAGCTGCATGTTGGTGCCCGTCGGGACGGTAATGCCGAGCTGGGAGAGCATGTTGTTCAGGCTCTGGGTGGTAAATGGCGTCTGGGTCGTCTGGTCGCCCGTGCCGTCCAGCCCCACCACCAGGCCGTAGCCAATCAGGGAGTTTTCACGTACGCCCTGTACGCTGGTGAGATCGCGGATGCGGTCAGCCTGGGCAACGGTTGCCACGAGGGACAACGCCACGGCGAAGAGAAATTTAAGCATGGGTCACCTCGCTTACATCGGCGATAGGTTAAGGAAGAAGCGCTGCAGCCAGCCCATATTTTGCGCCTCATTGATGTAGCCGTTACCGACGTACTCGATGCGCGCATCCGCCACCTGGGTGGACGGTACGGTGTTGGTGCCGCTGATGGTGCGAGGGTTAACCACACCGGAGAAGCGAATGAACTCAGTGCCCTGGTTAATGGCGATCTGCTTTTCACCCACCACGTGCAGGTTGCCGTTAACCAGAACCTGGTCAACCGTGACCGTCAGCGTACCGCTGAAGGTGTTGCTGGCGTTCGCGCCGCCTTTACCGTTAAAGGTGTTGCCGCCAGAGGCATCCACATCCGCACGCGCATTGCCGAACAGGCCCTGCAGATAGCGTGGAACGGTGTCGAAGCCGAAATTGGTTTTGCCGTCGCGGCTGGCGTTCGCCGACGAGCTCTTGCTCGCACTGACGTTTTCCTGCAGCACAATGGTCAGCGTATCGCCGACGTTACGCGGGCGACGGTCTTCAAACAGCGGCTGATAACCGTAGTTAATCGGCTGCGCGGTCTGGAAAATGGAGCCGTTCACCACGGGCGCGGGGCCGGGAACGGGCTGGGCGGTAGTCGCACCCTCGACCAATGGTTTAGACGGGATCCAGGCACATCCGCTGAGGGTGACGGCCAGAACAGTCAGTACTGGATAACGAAACGCCGCGTTTTTTTGCATTGCCTTCATCTTCGAAAACAGGGAGCCGGTGCGGGGGTTACCGCACCGGGCTACACCTTAGAGTTGCGTCAGTTTCTGCAGCATCTGGTCGGTCGTCGACACTGCTTTACTGTTAATTTCATACGCGCGCTGAACCTGGATCATGTTTACCAGCTCTTCCGCCACGTTAACGTTAGAGGTTTCGACATAACCCTGATAGAGCAGACCCGCACCGTTGAGGCCCGGCGTACTCTCATTTGGCGTACCGGAGGATTGCGTTTCGGTGTACAGGTTCTCACCAATGCTTTCCAGCCCGGTATCGTTCATGAAGGTGGTCAGGTTCAGCTGCCCAACCTGAACGGGCGCGGCCTGCCCCTGCTGGGTGACGCTGACTACACCGTCACGGCCAATGGTAATGCTCAGGGCATTGGCAGGGATGGTGATCGCAGGCTGAACCTGGAAGCCGCCCGCCGTCACCAGCTGGCCGTTCTGATCCACCTGGAAAGAGCCGTCGCGAGTATAGGCAGAGGTGCCGTCAGGCAGCTGCACCTGGAAGAAGCCCTGCCCTTTGATGGCGACGTCTTTGCTGTTGTTGGTCTGAGACAGGTTGCCCTGGCTGTGCAGACGTTCAGTTGCCACCGGACGTACGCCGGTACCAATCTGCAGACCGGACGGCAGCGTCGTTTGCTCGGAAGACTGAGCGCCCGGCTGGCGAATGGTTTGATAAAGCAAATCTTCGAAAACGGCACGCTGACGCTTGAAACCATTGGTGCTGACGTTTGCCAGGTTGTTGGCAATAACGTCCATATTGGTTTGCTGCGCGTCCAGGCCGGTTTTCGCGATCCATAAAGAACTGATCATAAGGAGTCCTGTTAACTCATAGCCAGAAGTTGGTTAGCCTTGCTCGCGTTTTCATCCACGCTGCTGATAATCTTCATCTGCATTTCAAAACGGCGGGCGCTGGCAATCATGTCGGTCATGGCTTCCACCGGCTTGACGTTACTGCCTTCAAGAACGCCCGACATCACGCGAATGCTCGGATCGGCCTGCAGCGTGGCGCCACGGGTGGCCTGGGCCGCCTGGGTCAGACGGAACATGCCGTCGTCGCCGCGCTGCACCTCTTTGCCTTCCGCTTTAACCAGCTTCAGACGCCCGACGGGTGCGACGGTATTGGCCGGATCGCCGGGGTTCAATGCCGAGATCGTTCCGTCCGCCGCGATGGTCAGCTCAGACCCTTCAGGCACCGTGAGCGGACCCGCTTCGCCCATCACCGGATGCCCCTGAATCGTCAGCTGTCCGGTCGCGCTCACCTGGATGCTGCCGTTACGGGTATAGCCTTCGCTACCGTCTGCCGTTTGCACCGCCAGCCAGCCGTCCTGCTGCAGGGCAACGTCCAGCGGGCGAGAGGTGTAATCCATCTGGCCTGGCGTCATGTCTGCACCCGGCGTAGAGGCCGTCACCAGCGTACGCGTTGGCAGCGAAAGCCCTTCTACCGGCACCGCACGCAGCGCGTTAAGCTGCGCGCGGAAGCCCGGCGTCGAGGCGTTTGCCAGGTTGCTGGCCGTAACCGCCTGCTGATTGAGCGTCTGACTTGCGGCGCCCATCGCTGTATATATTGCGTGATCCATTGCGCTTTCCCGTCAGCCGCTTAACGCAGGTTAACCAGCGTGTTGAGGATCTGATCCTGGGTTTTGATGGTCTGCGCGTTCGACTGGTAGTTACGTTGCGCGACGATCATGTTCACCAGCTCTTTACTCAGATCAACGTTGGACGCTTCCAGCGCGCCGTTGGTCAGCGTGCCGAAGTTACCGGTACCCGCCGTGCCCAGCAGCGCAACGCCTGAGGACTGCGTGGCAGACCAGACGTTGTTGCCTTCTGACTGCAGGCCTTCGTTGTTGGCGAAGTTCGCCATGACGATCTGGCCCAGCACCTGAGTCTGTTCGTTGGAGTAGTTGCCCACAACCGTGCCGTCGTCGTTGATCTGGTAGCTCACCAGGTCACCCGGCTTGTAGCCGTTCTGGGTAGTACCGACCACGTTGTTGGCGCCGGTGTTCTGCTGCATGGAGTTCTGGAAGTTCAGGTTGAAAGTCGCCGGATCCGCACCGCTGATGGAACCCGTGGTGATATCAATAGACGGCGTGGTGTTCGGCGTCGAGCTCAGCGCACCGCCAGCACCGTAGTTGTACACGCCTTCCAGGTTACCGTTGCTGTCAAAGCTCATCTGCGCAGCTTTGGTTGCCGCAGAGCCCGCCACGCTGCCATCCTGGGTGTAGAGATCCCACTTGTTGTCCGCTGTTTTCACGTAGTAGACGTACATGTTATGGGCGTTACCCTGGGTGTCGAAGACGGTCACGGTCCCTTTTTTGTTGTAGGTATCCGGGTTGGTCGCATCGAATGCACCGGTCTGCTTATCATCCGTCGAGTTGAGGTTGATCTGCTGCGTTGCCGTGGTGGTTGCTTTCGCGCCCATCAAGGTGTTCGGGATGGTGATCGCCTGAGGGTTCGCGCCGGTCTGTACCGTTGGCGGCGTGCCCGCCACCGGATAACCGGTCAGCTGCAGGCCCTGCATGTTCACCAGGGTACGGTTTTCATCCAGCTTGAACTGGCCGTTACGGCTGTAGAACACGGAGCCGTTGGAATCGACCATGCGGAAGAAACCGTTCTGGCTGATGGCAACGTCCAGACCACGACCGGTGTTGGTGGTGGTACCGTCGGTAAAGTCCTGAGTGATGCCCGCAACCTTAACGCCCAGGCCCACTTTGGAACCGGCAAACATGTCTGCAAAAGACGCAGAGCCGGATTTAAAACCATAGGTCGCGGAGTTGGCGATGTTGTTGCCAATGACGTCCAGGTTGGTGGCCGCAGCATTCAGGCCGCTGACCGCTTGAGAAAAGGCCATGACTTACTCCTGATAAGTGTAAAGGCTTAGATAATCTGCCGAACTTCGTCGAGTGTGGTGGTACCGGAAGTACCCAAATCCAGCTTGCTGCCGTCGCTGCTTTTAATCACGCCCTGCACCAGGCCAAACTGCAGCGGTTGCGCCACCAGCTGCGTGGTGCCGTTGCTGGCGCTGATCGCAACCTTGTAGGAACCGTTCGGCGCCGTGGTGCCGTCGGTCATGCTGCCATCCCAGGTAAAGGTATGAACGCCCGCGCTCAGCCCACCGATATCGATGGTGCGCACGACTGCACCGGTGGAATCGGTGATCGTCGCGGTCACTTTATCCGCCGCCTGCTGCAGCTCAACGCCAAATGGCGTTGTTGAGGTGGTGGTCGTGCCGTCGGTGGTACTGCTGCCGGCAAGTACGGTGGTACCCGGGATCATCACGCCGTGGCCAATCAGGTTGGCGGCCTGCAGAGACTGGCTGCTGTCGATTTGGCCGGAGACGGAGCCCAGGGTGGTATTGAGCTTCTCGATGCCGCTCACGGTGCTGATCTGCGCAAGCTGCGTGGTCAGCTCGTTGTTTTGCATCGGGTTGGTGGGGTCCTGGTTCTTCAACTGCGCCACCAGCAGCGTGAGGAAGCTGCTTTGCAGGTCGTTAGCGCTGCTGCCCGTCAGGGAGCTGGAGCCCGTCGAACTTGTGCCGGATACGCCCGAGCTGGTCGTATCATTCATATTCACGGCGATGGACATGCGTGTCTCCTTTACTGGCCGAGAGTGAGAGTTTTGAGCATCATGCTCTTCACGGTATTAAGCACTTCGACGTTGGCCTGGTAGCTCCGTGAAGCCGACATGGAGTTCACCATCTCGCCCACCACGTCCACGTTAGGCATCTTGACGTAACCACTGGCATCCGCGAGGGGGTTACCGGGTTCATACACCAGCTTGTCTGGCGCCTGGCTCTCTACCACGTCAGAGACTTTCACGCCGCCCGTCGCCGCGCCCGGCGCAGCATCGACCTGAAAGACCACCTGTTTCGCGCGATACGGCTGTCCGTCTGGCCCGGTCACGCTGTCGGCGTTGGCCAGGTTACTGGCGGCCACGTTCAGACGTTTGGACTGTGCGGTTAGCGCCGAACCGGCAATATCAAAAATATTCAGCAAAGCCATCGATTAGTTGCCCCCCTGAAGGACGCTCATCATGCCTTTAATTTGTCCACCCAGCAGGGTCAGCCCCGTCTGGTACTGCAGGCTGTTATCGGCAAATTGTGTACGCTCCCGATCCATGTCAACGGTGTTACCGTCAAGCGATGGCTGATCGGGAATGCGGTAAAGCAGGTCGGTCGTTGGGGCGGTCATCGCCTGTGCGGGAATATGGCGTGAGGACGTCAGTGCAAGTGCGACACCCGTTCCTTCGGCACGTCCACGCTCCATCACTTTTTTAAGTTCACTGGAAAAATCAATATCGCGCGCCTGGAACCCGGGGGTATCCGCGTTAGCGATATTGGCAGCTAAAATCTCCTGCCGCTGGGCGCGCAAATTGAGCGCTTCCTGCTGAAAACGTAGCGCGGCGTCGAGTTTATCGAGCATGTCTCCTCCGCTGATGGGAAAATTTCAGTTCACAGCTTAAATCTCATGCCGTCTCCCTTATCGACGGAATAAGCGCAAAATGCGTCGCTATTTATTCCGTTGATGCAAAACCACTGCAGGTAAAATCCTCTCAATTCTGAAAACGGTGGAACCTGCGATGCGGACGTTGAAAAGTGGCCTGGCGGCAACCCTCTTACTGTTAAGTCCCCTGGTTGAGGCGGAAAATTTACAGGATCGGCTGACGACCTTTTTTGCTCAGCAGCTGGCAGGATTTAGCGATGACGTCAGCGTGACCGTTCGCACGCCGCCTAACCTGTATCCGTCCTGCGAGCAGCCATCGTTCAACGTGACGGGCACGACAAAGCTATGGGGCAACGTGAACGTGCTCGCGCGCTGCGCCAATGAAAAACGCTATTTGCAGGTTGTGGTTCAGGCGACGGGCAATTATGTTGTCGCGGCCGTCCCTATCGCGCGCGGCACCCTGCTGCAGGCCAACAGCGTCACGCTGAAGCGTGGACGTCTTGACCAGCTTCCGCCGAGGACAATGCTTGATATTAATCAGGCGCAGGAGGCCGTAAGCCTGCGCGATGTGGCGCCAGGACAGCCGATACAGCTCACGATGCTTCGTCAGGCATGGCGCGTAAAAGCAGGACAGCAGGTGATGGTGGTGGCCAACGGTGACGGCTTTAGTATTAACAGTGAAGGGAAGGCGTTAAATAACGCCGCCGTGGCGCAAAATGCCCGAGTCAGAATGTCCTCAGGCCAGGTGGTGAGCGGGACGGTCGATTCTGATGGGAATATTCTGATTAACCTATAATCTTTTTAAAGATTTCGTGACGGCTGCCGATAAATATTCAACTAATGATGATGTCAGGCGCAAACGCCGCGAACCCTCGATGAGGACAATAATATGAGCATTGATCGTACATCAGCCCTGAAGCCGGTAAGCACTGTACAACCTCGCGAAACGAATGACGCTACGCCGCAGAAAACGCGTCTGGAAAAACCAACCACCGCGAACAGCACCAGCGTCACCCTGAGCGATGCCCAGGCAAAACTGATGCAGCCCGGAAGCGGCGATATCAACATGGAACGTGTTGAACAGCTGAAGACGGCTATTCGAAACGGTGAGCTGAAAATGGATACCAGCAAAATCGCTGACGCGCTGATTCAGGACGCGCAGAGTTTCTTACAGAGTAACTAACGGTATGAGTCGACTGTCAGAAATACTGGATCAAATGACGGTTGTTCTGAACGACCTGAAAACCGTAATGGATGCGGAACAGCAGCACCTGTCTTCCGGTCAGGTTAACGGCAGCGCGCTGCAACGCATTACTGAAGACAAAAGTTCGCTTCTGGCAACGCTGGACTATCTGGAGCAGCAGCGTCGCGCTGAGCAAGATCCCAAGCGCAGCGCAAATGATGAGATTGTTGAACGCTGGCAGACGATTACAGAAAAAACCCAGCACCTGCGCGATCTCAACCAGCACAACGGCTGGCTTCTTGAAGGTCAGATAGTGCGTAACCAGCAGGCGCTTGAGGTTTTAAAACCGCATAAAGAAACGGGGCTGTACGGGGCGGATGGTCAGACCGCCACGGCGCGCGTGACCGGCGGGAAAAAGATTTCGATTTGACGCCTCTGCGTCACATCATGCAGCGGGGAGCACCTCAGGGTGGACTCCCCTTTTGTGTTTATGCCGTGCGGCGGGCAAACTCTTTCACCTTAAAGCCCAGCACCGCGAGCGTCGCAAAGTAAGCGACGATCCCAACCACGACCACGGCCATCAGGCGCATCAGGCGGTAAGGCATCGTGCCCTGCGACCACTCAGGCATTACGTGCATCATCCCGAGCAGTGCCGCCGACATCACCAGCACGGCAACAATCAGTCGCAGCAGAAAACGCGCCCAGCCCGGCTGCGGGGTGAAGATATCCTGCTTGCGCAGCTGCCAGTACAGCAGGCCGGCGTTCAGGCAGGCCGCCAGACCAATCGATAGCGACAGACCGGCATGCTTGAGCGGGCCAATAAACGCGAGGTTCATCAGCTGCGTCATGATCAGGGTCACAATGGCGATCTTAACCGGCGTCTTGATATCCTGGCGGGAGTAAAAGCCCGGAGCCAGCACTTTAACCACAATCAATCCCATCAGCCCGACAGAATAGGCGACAAGCGCGCGCTGGGTCATCGCTGCGTCAAAGGCGGTGAATTTACCATACTGGAACAGGGATACCGTCAGCGGCTTCGCCAGAATGCCCAGGGCAACCGCGCTTGGCAGCGCCAGCAGAAAGCACAGGCGTAATCCCCAGTCCATCAGGCGGCAATATTCATCATGATTCCCGCTGGCAAAGCTTTTCGACAGCGACGGCAAAAGAATGGTGCCCAGCGCCACGCCCAGCACTCCAGACGGGAACTCCATCAGGCGATCGGCATAGTACATCCAGGAAACCGATCCGGAGACCAGGAAGGAGGCAAAAATGGTATTAATAATCAGTGAAATCTGGCTCACGGAGACGCCGAGGATCGCCGGCCCCATCTGCTTGATCACCCGCATCGCCCCCGCATCGCGGAAGTTGATCCGCGGCAGCACCAGCATGCCGATTTTCTTCAGGTGGGGAAGCTGATAGGCGAGCTGCAGGACGCCGCCCACGGTTACCGCCCACGCCAGGGCCAGAATCGGCGGATTAAAATACGGCGCGGCAAACAGCGCAAAACCGAGCATGCTGACGTTAAGAAACGTCGGCGCAAACGCCGGCACGGAGAAGCGGTTCCAGGTATTCAGGATCGCGCCCACCAGCGAGGCGAGCGAGATCAGCAGAATATAAGGAAAGGTAATGCGCAGCAGCTGCGAGGTGAGCGCAAATTTGTCTGCCGTATCGGCAAATCCGGGCGCCGTCACCATAATTACCCACGGCGCGGCCAGCATCCCAATCACGGTGACCACCGCCAGGGCCAGCGTCAGCAGGCCGGAGACATAAGCGACAAATACGCGCGTCGCATCCTCGCCCTGCTTGCTTTTATACTCCGCCAGAATCGGCACAAACGCCTGAGAAAATGCGCCTTCCGCAAATATGCGGCGCAGCAGGTTCGGCAGTTTGAATGCCACGAAAAAGGCGTCCGTTGCCATCCCTGCGCCAAAGACCCTTGCCACCACCGCATCGCGCGCAAAGCCCAGCACGCGGGAAAACATGGTCATCGAGCTGACGGCTGCCAGCGATTTTAATAAGTTCATTAACGTGAATTTCCACAACCCTACGGATATGTAGGCCGGATAAGCGCAAGCGCCACCCGGCATAGCCAACAAGCGGCGCTTAGTCTAACTGGATTTCAACGAATTACTATCCGCAGATGTTACAGCGGGTTATTCGCTCATGGCATCGCGCCAGAGTTTTTCCACAATGCGCTGCGCCATAATCGCCTGTTCGCCGGCGGTTTCAGGAACCGTCTGATTTTGTACGCAGTCAATAAAATGACGGGCGCAACCGGCAAAACCGCGCTGCTCCAGCGTGCTCTGCCAGCCGGGCACCGGCAGCGCAACCACGCCGTTACCCTTCTCCTCCCGCCATTCGCGCATATCGATGATGTCATAAAGCGCACCGTCGGTAACGGCTTGGACAGATTCGCGCTGGCTGCCCGCGCGGCGATGCATGCTGGTAGTCACCTGCAGATGCTCGACGGCAAAGTGATGTTCGGCATAGACCATCTCACCTTCGTCATTCGTCCGCAGGATACCGCTTTGCAGCTGAGCGTTTCCGTTGGTCAGCCACAGCGCGGTGTCCACCACGTGCAGGTAATCGTCCAGCAGCGTAAAGCGCAAATCGTTTGGCCCAATGCTGTCCGTACGGTGTTTATCCATACGCAGCGAAGCAATAGTGGCGGACTGCGCTTTGAGCTGCTGATAAAGCGGGGCAAATCGTCGGTTGAAGCCCACCATCAGCGTCAGGTTTTTACGTGCCGCCAGCTCAATCAGGCGCTCGGCGTCCTGAAGGTTTTCGGCAAGGGGTTTATCCACGCAGACGTGAACGCCCGCGTTCAGCAGCTCGCTCACGACCTGGTAGTGCGTTGCGGTTGAGGTATGAACAAACACCGCATCGCAGTCGCGCGCTAGATCCAACAGGGAGCTGGCATAGGGTATCCGCCAGCTTTCGCAGATGCGCTCGGCTTTTTCGCGCGAGGGTGACCATGCGCCCTGCAGGATCCAGTCCGTCGCAGCCCCTAATACGGGCAGCCAGGCCTTCTGCGCAATGCCGCCCAGCCCCACCACGCCTACACGTAATTTTTTCAACGTTACTCTCCCAGATGTGCCAGCAATGCATCCAGGCGCTGCTTCAGCCCGGCCACCTCTTCCTCCAGCGCCTCCACGCGCGCCGCCAGGCCTTCATTGTTCGCTGAGGAATCGGATTCGATCGCGACGGGTGACGTATCAACGTCACCGCTAAACAGGTGCATATAGCGGCTTTCCCGCTTGCCCGGCTCGCGCGCCAGCCGCACCACGTACGGGCCATCCTCACGCGTAGCCAGCCCTTCAAGCGTCTGCTCAACCTCCTGCATATCGCTAAATTCATGCATGCGGGACGCGCGCGTCCGCAGCTCGCCCGGGGTTTGCGCCCCGCGCAGCAGCAGCGTGGTAATCACCGCCACTTCCGCACCGCTCAGCTTGAGGTCGCCAAACTCGGAGTTACAAAAGCGCTGTTCGTATTTGGTGACGCGATTGCCGAAGCCGCTGACGGTGCGCAGATAGTGGCGCTTGACCAGCGCATCCAGCACGTCCTGAACCTCATGCTCGCTAAGGTTCATTACCGGCTCGCGGTTGGTCTTTTGGTTACAGGCCATCGTCACCGCGTTGACAGAGAGCGGGTACTGCTCTGGCGTCGTGACTTGTTTTTCCAGCAAGCACCCGATAACGCGCGCTTCCGTACCGTCTAACTGATATTTCATCTTTGCTCCTTAACGACCAGCGGTCCAGTCCGGGGTGGTTAATGCCGTGAGGACGTGATCGCGCCACTCGCCGTCAATTAACAGGTAGTCTTTGGCATATCCCTCTTTCTCGAACCCTAATCGTGCCAGCAGATCCCCGCTGCGGTTATTATGCGGCATGTAGTTCGCCATAATGCGATGAATATGCTGCGTGCGCTGCATATAGCGGATGGCCGCCGTCAGCGCCTCAAACATCAGCCCCTGCCCTTGCCATTTTTGGCCGATGGAGTAGCCGAGGTAGCAGGCGTGGAACGATCCGCGCACCACGTTAGAAAAATTGGCGATGCCGACAATCTCTTTTTCATCCGGGTCCAGGAGCGCAAAATAGAATGCGCTGCCTTGTTTATGAAATTCCGCGATCATCCCCAGGCGCGCCTGCCAGCCTGACGGGTAGCAATGGCTCTCGTCACGAACGGGTTCCCAGGGTTTTAAAAACTGGCGATTCTCGGCGTAATAATCCGCCAGACGCCAGGCATCACGCTCGTGCACCAGACGAACGACCAGCCTGTCCGTTGTCAGACGCACTTTTGGCACGTTACTGCGATAGCCAAACATCGATACCACTCCTTCCCGTTACTTCTGCTCTACCCGATTAGCTTTACTATACCTGCGCCCGTGCCGTCTGTGAAAACAGTGACATACCATTTTGACCTCATTTCACATTTTTCGATGAGAACTCTCAATCAAAGCCCTCTTTTGATAAAAAAATATTGTCACGGGGAGGGGTGGGAAAACGCGCGGCGACACCGCAGAATGTTAGCGTGCTCACCTTCTTATTTTCCCTGGAGGGAAAATGTCCCGCGTATCACAGGCCAGGAGCCTGGGTAAATATTTCCTGCTAGTCGATAACATGCTGGTCGTGCTCGGCTTCTTTGTCGTGTTTCCGCTTATCTCGATTCGCTTTGTCGATCAGATGGGCTGGGCAGCCCTGATGGTGGGTATTGCGCTGGGGCTACGCCAGTTTGTCCAGCAGGGGCTGGGCGTCTTTGGCGGGGCCATTGCTGACCGGTTTGGCGCTAAGCCGATGATCGTCACCGGCATGCTGTTGCGTGCGGCAGGGTTTGCCACGATGGCGGTCGCCCATGAGCCCTGGCTGCTCTGGTTCTCCTGTTTCCTCTCCGGGATTGGCGGCACGCTCTTCGATCCACCGCGCACCGCGCTGGTGGTGAAATTAATTCGCCCCCAGCACCGGGGTCGCTTCTTCTCAATTCTGATGATGCAGGACAGCGCCGGCGCGGTGATTGGCGCCCTGCTGGGAAGCTGGCTGCTGCAGTATGACTTCCGCCTGGTCTGCGCGACCGGCGCCGTGCTCTTTATGCTGTGCGCGCTGTTTAACGGCCTGTATCTGCCAGCCTGGAAACTGTCGACGGTCAAAGCGCCGGTGCGCGAAGGTCTGGGCCGCGTGCTGCGCGACAGGCGATTTGTCACCTATGTGCTGACCCTGACGGGCTACTACATGCTGGCCGTCCAGGTCATGCTGATGCTGCCCATCATGGTTAACGACATCGCGGGCACGCCTGCCGCCGTTAAATGGATGTACGCCATCGAAGCCTCTCTTTCCCTGACGCTGCTCTATCCGATTGCCCGCTGGAGCGAACGGCGCTTTCGCCTGGAGCATCGCCTGATGGCCGGACTTCTGCTGATGACGCTGAGCATGATGCCTATCGGCCTGGTCAATTCGCTGCAGCAGCTGTTCATGCTGATTTGCACCTTCTATATCGGTTCAATTATTGCCGAGCCGGCACGTGAAACGCTGAGTGCCTCGCTGGCGGACGCCCGCGCTCGCGGCAGCTACATGGGCTTCAGCCGGCTGGGGCTGGCCCTGGGCGGCGCGCTGGGCTATACCGGCGGCGGCTGGCTGTTCGATGCCGGTAAAGCGCTAAGCCAGCCGGAACTCCCGTGGATGATGCTCGGCGCGGTGGGCTTTATCACGCTCGTCGCCCTGTGGTGGCAGTTCAGTTCGAAACGCCTGTCGAGCGGTATGCTCGAACCCGGCGCGTAGCCCTTCCCTCTGGCGGAACGCTTTTCCGCCTTCAATATCAGTTTTTTCTGCTGGTTTATGCGAATTCACGCTGACATACTGGCGCATCAGGACAGATGCGCCGATTTTCGTTGAGGAACACCATGAAAAAGATTGTCATTGCCGCGGCATTTATTGTCAGCGGCCTGCTGGTTGGCTGTAATCAGCTTACGCAATACACCGTCAGTGAACAGGAAATTAATCAGGCGCTGGAAAAACATAACAACTTTTCTAAAGACATCGGCGTGCCGGGCCTTGCCGACGCGCACATCGTCCTCAGCAATCTTGCCAGCCAGATTGGTCGCGAAGAGCCAAATAAAGTGACCCTTTCCGGGGATGCCCGTCTGGATATGACGTCGTTGTTCGGCAACCAAAAAGCGGACATTAAGCTTAAGCTGAAAGCGCTGCCCGTCTTCAACAAAGAGAAAGGGGCTATTTTCCTCCAGGAAATGGAGATCGTCGATGCGGTCGTGACGCCGGATAAAATGAAGCCGGTACTGCAGACCCTGATGCCCTACCTGAATCAGTCCCTGCGCAATTACTTCAACCAGCAGCCTGCCTACGTCCTGAGCGAGGACAAGAGCAAGGGTGAAGCGCTCGCGAAGAAATATGCAAAAGGGATAGAGGTGAAGCCGGGAGAAATTATCATTCCCTTCACCGAGTAACCTCAAGGGCGCACGGGCGCCCTTTTTTTTACAGAAATGTGTGCAAACGAAAACGTTTCCGCTTATGATTTGTGTCCGGCAAAAACAGCCATCTTATGACTGATCTCTCTCAAGCCGGAGCTTCCATGACTGCACAATCCCAGGTTCTTAAAATCCGCCGCCCCGACGACTGGCATATCCATCTGCGTGATGGCGATATGCTTAAAACCGTCGTGCCCTACACCAGCGAAATTTATGGCCGCGCGATTGTTATGCCAAACCTGGTTCCGCCAGTCACCACCGTCGATGCGGCTATCGCCTACCGCCAGCGTATCCTTGATGCCGTTCCGGCCGGGCATGATTTTACCCCGCTGATGACCTGCTATCTGACCGACTCGCTCGACCCGAACGAGGTGGAGCGCGGATTTAACGAAGGCGTCTTTACCGCAGCCAAGCTCTATCCGGCCAATGCCACCACAAACTCCAGCCACGGCGTCACCAGCATTGATGCCATCATGCCGGTTCTGGAACGCATGCAAAAGCTGGGTATGCCGCTGCTGGTTCACGGCGAAGTCACGCACGCCGAGATTGACATCTTCGATCGTGAGGCCCGTTTTATCGAAACCGTGATGGAGCCTTTACGCCAGCGCCTGCCCGCGCTGAAGGTGGTGTTTGAACATATCACCACCAAAGATGCCGCTGAATACGTCCGCGACGGTAACGAGCTGATCGCCGCGACCATCACGCCTCAGCACCTGATGTTTAACCGCAACCACATGCTGGTGGGCGGCGTTCGCCCTCACCTGTATTGCCTGCCGATCCTCAAGCGCAATATCCACCAGCAGGCCCTTCGCGAGCTGGTTGCCAGCGGTTTCTCTCGCGCGTTCCTGGGCACCGACTCCGCCCCGCACGCGCGTCATCGTAAAGAAGCAAGCTGCGGCTGTGCAGGGTGCTTCAACGCCCCGACCGCACTTGCCAGCTACGCGACCGTGTTTGAAGAGATGGATGCGCTGCAGCACTTCGAGGGCTTCTGCTCCCTTAACGGCCCGCGCTTCTATGGGCTGCCGGTGAATGACGGCTTCATTGAGCTGGAGCGTAAAGAGAGTCAGGTCGTGGAATCCATTCCGCTGACCGATGATACGCTGATCCCCTTCCTGGCAGGTGAAACCGTACGCTGGACGGTAAAACGCTAAATAATCAACGCCCCTTGTTGCCAATTTGACAGATTGCCTGTATATATAAACAGTATATTACACAGGGGGCATTTATGCGTATTGAAGTCACCGTAGCCAAAACAACCGTATTACCTGCCGGCGCACTCGATGCGCTGGCGGGTGAGTTATCCCGTCGTATCCATAATACCTTTCCGCAGAACGACAGCGCCGTCACCGTGCGCTACGCCACGGCAAACAACCTCTCCGTCATCGGCGGAGCGAAAGAAGACAAAGACCGCATCAGCGAAATCCTACAGGAAACCTGGGAAAGCGCCGACGACTGGTTCATAACAGATTAAATTTGCTCCCTCATTGTGTTTTTTGCCGGGTCGCCCCGGCTTTTTTTGATCCCGCCAGCCATAAGTTCAAATTATTTCAGCATCTTCTTAGAAAATCGTGAACAAGACGGTGTTTTATTGTTCTAATTATCCTAAAAGACAGAAAAATGTGTTGCTAGCTGTTTATTTTTCCCTTAGGAACCCTTATTACTTGTATACTGAAGATGCTTTCAGAAAAACATGCATTGAACCTCAAGCCGTTGTCTTCTAACACGCATTAAGGGGGTTATAATGGAAAAGAATAGCGAAGTCATCCAGACCCACCCGCTGGTCGGCTGGGATATCAGTACCGTAGATAGCTACGATGCGCTGATGCTGCGTTTGCACTACCAGACCCCAAATCAACTCAACCGTGAGGAAGCGGAAGTTGGACAGACGCTGTGGCTTACGACAGACGTCGCTCGTCAGTTTATTTCTATTTTAGAAGCAGGCATCGCAAAAATAGAATCTGGCGACTATCAGGAAAATGAGTATAAACGGCATTAATCTCATGCCCATTTTTCACTCAACAGGCACCCCCGGGGTGCCTTATTTATTTCTCCCTTGTATCTCCCCCGGTTGTTAATTACTCTGCTAACAAAGCGTGAGTGTGAGAGATACAGATGAAATACGATTTAATCATTATTGGCAGCGGCTCAGTAGGTTCTGCCGCCGGTTATTATGCGACACAAGCAGGTCTGAAGGTCCTGATGATTGATGCCCACCTGCCACCGCATTCGGAAGGCAGTCACCACGGTGATACCAGACTGATTCGTCATGCCTACGGTGAGGGTGAACGCTATGTTCCGCTGGTACTGCGCGCGCAGACGCTATGGGATGAACTGGCGAAACTGACCGAAGAGCGTATTTTCGAGCGTACGGGCGTTATCAACCTTGGCCCATCCACCTCTGAGTTCCTCGCCAACGTCGAACATAGCGCAAAAGCGTTTAATCTTGACGTGGAGCGTCTTGACGCTTCGGCCATCATGAAACGCTGGCCGGAAATTACCGTTCCGCAGGATTATATCGGCCTGTTTGAAGCCAACTCCGGCGTGCTCCACTGCGAAACCGCCATCAAAACCTGGATCGATCTTGCCGCAAAAGCGGGCTGCGCGCAGCTTTTTAACTGCGCGGTGGACGCCATTACGCATGATGCTGACGGCGTGACGGTCACTACGCAGGACGGGGACTACTCTGCATCTCGTCTCCTGATTAGCGCGGGAACCTGGGTCACCCGACTCGTGCCTAACCTGCCCGTCCAGCCCGTACGTAAGGTATTCTCCTGGTTCCAGTCAGACGGCCGTTACAGCAGCCAAAACAAATTCCCGGCGTTTACCGGCGAACTGCCCAATGGCGACCAATTTTACGGTTTCCCTTCCGAGAAGGACGCGCTGAAGATCGGCAAACACAACGGCGGGCAGATCGTCTCTTCACCTGAAGAGCGCAAACCCTTTGGCGACTACCCTCAGGATGGTTCCGAAGCATTCTCTTTCCTGCGCAATATTCTGCCAGGCGTAGGGGGCTTGCTCTACGGCGCGGCCTGTACGTATGACAATACGCCGGATGAAGACTTTATTATCGATACCCTGCCCGGGCATGACAATACGCTGCTCATCACCGGCCTGAGCGGTCACGGCTTCAAGTTTGCCTCCGTTCTGGGTGAAATTGCCGCACAGTTTGCTCAGGGTGTTGAACCGCAGTTTGATCTGACTCCCTTCTCCCTCGCCCGTTTTAAAGGATAATCCTTTCCTGGCTCCGGACGGTCCGGGGCCATTTTCTTCGCACATGATAATGGAGCGTTATGCGCAGGATCGTTGGCTTTCTCATCAATAATATTCGTGAGCATTTTATGCTCTATATTTTATTGTGGGCGCTACTGGCAATCATTGACTTTATATACATTGTATTTTATTGAAAGCCAAAACTGACAGTTTTTGACATTACTTTAATTTTATTTAATCGCGCCAACGTCTGAATTTACCTCTTCCTCGAAGCTGCTGAATTACCTGCCCGGATCATTTTCAAATTCGCTGAAATAAATAAAATAAAAATCATTATCTATTTATTTCAGTTGCAATATTGTTTCTCCCCGTTCATTTTGACTGTTCTAATATTGAGAATGGTAATCTTTATGCAATTGCGAAACTCTCCCCATCGATACGGAATAATATCCATAGGCTTGCACTGGATATTTGCGCTTGCCGTATATGGAATGTTCGGGCTTGGGCTTTGGATGGTGACGCTCAGCTATTATGATGGCTGGTATCATCAGGCACCCGAGTTACATAAAAGCATTGGCGTCCTGCTAATGATGGGCCTGGTTTTCCGCGTATTGTGGCGACGAATTTCTCCGCCGCCTGGCGCGCCACGCAATCACGGTAAACTTACGCGCCTGAGTGCCGTTGCCGCCCATGTCGTGCTCTACGTTCTTCTCTTCGCCATTCTGATTAGCGGCTACCTTATTTCAACCGCAGACGGCAAGCCCGTTAGCGTCTTTGGCCTTTTCGACGTTCCGGCAACCTTCGCCGATGCAGGTTCCCAGGCAGACGCTGCGGGCGTTGTTCACCTCTGGCTGGCATGGAGCGTTGTGATCCTGTCAGTGCTGCACGGCCTTGCCGCCCTCAAACACCATTTCATCGATAAAGACGATACGCTAAAGCGCATGCTTGGCCGTTCGTCAGTTGACTCTGGAGCATAAAATGAAAAAACACCTGTTAGGGATCGCATTAGGTTCTCTGCTTTTCACCGCCGGTTCAGCCGTGGCTGCTGATTATAAAATTGATAAAGAAGGACAGCATGCCTTCGTCAATTTCCGTATTCAGCATCTGGGATATAGCTGGTTGTACGGTACCTTTAAAGACTTCGACGGGACATTCAGCTTCGACGAGAAAGACCCGGCAGCCGATAAGGTGAACGTGACCATTAATACCAACAGCGTTGACACCAATCACGCAGAACGCGATAAACATTTGCGCAGCGCAGAGTTCCTGAATGTGGCGAAATTCCCGCAGGCTACATTTACGTCCACCGGCGTGAAAAAAGAGGGCGACAAGCTGGATATTACCGGCAACCTGACCCTTAACGGCGTCACGAAACCCGTCACCCTTGACGCTAAATTAATCGGTCAGGGTGACGATCCGTGGGGAGGCAAGCGGGCTGGCTTTGAAGCCACGGGTAGAATTCATCTGAAAGATTTTAATATCACGACGGATTTAGGTCCGGCATCCCAGGATGTCGAGTTGGTTATTTCCGTGGAAGGGGTTCAGCAGAAGTCGTAATTAACACGCCCGGCAGAATTAACTGCCGGGCGTTGTCTTTACTCGGGGTCAGGAATGCCCAGTTTGGTATTCAGTCGGCCACGGGATTTATTGAAAATCTTATTCCCGTTTTCACGCCCCGCGCGGCGGCGGCGCTGCTCTTCTTCAGGCAGTACGCTCTCCTCGCTGCACAACTCGCTGCAGCAGCCGTTAAACTTCTCAGCGCACGCCGGGCACTGGATAAAGAGCAGATGGCAACCATCATTCTTGCAGTTGGTATGGGTATCGCACAGCGCACCGCACTGGTGGCAATGCGAGATGATGTCGTCTGAAATACGCTCGCCCATGCGCTCATCAAAGACAAAGTTTTTACCGATAAAGCGCACCGGTAAACCTTGCTCACGCGCACGTCGCGCGTACTCGATAATGCCGCCTTCGATGTGCCAAACCTTGTTGAAACCATTATGTTTCATCCACGCGCTGGCCTTCTCGCAGCGGATACCGCCGGTGCAGTACATAACGATTTTTTTATCTTTATGTTCCTGCATCATCTCAACGGCTTTTGGCAACTGCTCGCGGAAGGTATCGGCCGGGATTTCCATCGCGTTCTCAAAATGCCCCACTTCATACTCGTAGTGGTTGCGCATGTCGATGAACACGGCGTCCGGATCGTCCAGCATCGCGTTCACCTCAGCGGCTTTCAGATACTCACCGACATCGGCAGCGTTAAAGCTCGGGTCGTCAATACCATCCGCCACGATGCGCTCGCGCACTTTCATGCGCAGTACCCAGAACGATTTCCCGTCATCATCCAGGGCAACGTTCAGCCGCACGCCGTTCAGCGCCGGATCGAAGCCGTAAAGGGTATCGCGGAAGTCGCTGACTTTGCTTTCAGGAACGCTAATCTGCGCATTGATGCCTTCATGCGCCAGGTAGACGCGCCCGAAAACATTCAGCGAGGTGAATGCCTGGTAGAGGGCATCGCGGGTCGCCTGCGGATCGTGGATAGTAAAATATTTGTAGAACGAGATGGTCGTGCGCGGTTCGGTTTCGGCCAACATGCGCGCCTTCAACATCTCATTCGATACGCGGTTGTGTAACACTGGCATGGTGTACAAGTCCTGCAATCGTGAGAGAAATAAAATCGGTCGGCATCATATAGCAAACAAAGTTAATTTACATCCACACAATTTACGCTACATTTCACACGGTCTGATTTATCAGGATTAACATGTGCTGCATTTGTGCACATTTCGAAGTGAGACATTTTGGCTCTGCCTCAAAAAATGAGACAATGCCCAAACAGGACGTCAGAACACAGGAAAGACATGACCCAGTTACCGAAATTTACTGCCTCTCTCTTGCATCCCCGCTATTGGATAACCTGGACAGGCATCGGATTCTTATGGCTTCTTGTACAACTCCCTTACCCTGTCATATTCCGCCTGGGTAAAGGTTTAGGCCATATCGCGCAAAAGTTGATGAAACGTCGCGCCAGAATTTCTTACCGCAACCTCGAGCTGTGCTTCCCGCAGATGAGCGAAGCGGAACGTCATGAAATGGTCACGAAGAATTTCGAATCCGTAGGCATGGGGCTGATGGAAACCGGGATGGCCTGGTTCTGGTCAGACAAACGCATGGCGCGCTGGACCGAAGTAGCCGGAACCGGCATGGAGCCCGTGCATACGCTTCAGGCGAATCAAACCGGCGTGCTGCTGATTGGCGTACACTTTCTGACCCTGGAGATTGGCGCACGCATGTTTGGCATGCAGGCGCCGGGTATTGGCGTCTACAGGCCGAATGACAATCCCGTGATCGACTTAATCCAGACCAACGGCCGCATGCGCTCGAACAAAAGCATGATCGACCGTAAGGACCTGAAGGGCATGATCCGCGCCCTCAAATCCGGTGAAGTGGTATGGTATGCCCCCGATCACGACTACGGCCCGCAGGCGAGCGTGTTTGTTCCCTTCTTTGCGGTTGACGAGGCGGCAACCACCTCCGGTACCTGGATGCTGGCGCGAATGTCCAAAGCCGCGATTGTTCCTTTCGTCCCGCGCCGCAAGCCGGATGGTTCAGGCTATCAGCTGATCATGCTTGAACCGGAGCTTACCCCGCCGCTGGATGATGCTGAAACCACCGCGCGCTGGATGAACGGCATTGTCGAAAAGTGCATTATGCTTGCCCCTGAGCAGTACATGTGGCTGCACCGTCGTTTTAAGACCCGCCCTGAAGGCGTGCCGTCTCGTTACTGATCCCCATGCGGCCTGCTGGCCGCATGCTCTTTTAGCTTTAAAAGCTCCCCCTCATTGCGGCAATCATAACCCAGGCGCATAATTAGCAGGCTTATTACTCCATCATTCATGGTGCCCTGCACCTCGTTATGCGGATAGTTATGTCACCCTCAGATGCCCCCATAAACTGGAAACGCAACCTCGCGGTTGCCTGGCTCGGCTGTTTTCTCACGGGCGCGGCGTTTAGCCTGGTCATGCCTTTTCTGCCTCTCTACGTTGAACAGCTGGGCGTGACGGGCCACAGCTCGCTTAACATGTGGTCTGGCCTGGTGTTCAGCATCACCTTTTTGTTCTCGGCGATTGCTTCCCCCTTCTGGGGCGGCCTTGCCGACCGAAAAGGACGCAAAATTATGCTGCTGCGCTCGGCGCTGGGGATGGCCATCATTATGGCGTTGATGGGGGTGGCGCAGAACGTCTGGCAGTTCCTGATATTACGCGCGCTGCTGGGTCTGCTGGGTGGATTTATCCCCAACGCCAATGCCCTGATCGCCACGCAAATCCCGCGACATAAAAGCGGCTGGGCGCTCGGTACCTTATCAACCGGCGGCGTGAGCGGCGCGCTGCTGGGGCCGCTGGCCGGCGGATTACTGGCTGACACCTATGGCTTACGGCCTGTCTTTTTCATCACTGCCAGCGTCTTATTTCTTTGCTTTATCGTCACGCTGCTTTGTATCCGTGAAAACTTTATCCCGGTGCCTAAGAAAGAGATGCTTCACGCCCGGGACGTGCTGAGCTCGCTGAAGAACCCCAGGCTGGTGCTGAGCCTGTTTATCACGACGATGATCATTCAGGTTGCGACCGGTTCCATTGCGCCCATTTTGACGCTGTACGTGCGCGATCTGGCTGGCAACGTCAGCAATATCGCGTTTATCAGCGGGCTGATTGCCTCCGTGCCCGGCGTGGCGGCGCTCCTCAGCGCACCACGGCTGGGGAAACTGGGCGACCGCGTTGGCCCGGAAAAAATCCTGATTTGCGCCCTGGTGATTTCCGTTATCCTGCTTGTTCCGATGTCGATGGTGCAAACGCCGTGGCAGCTTGGGCTGCTGCGCTTCTTGCTCGGGGCGGCTGACGGCGCGTTATTACCGGCTGTCCAGACGCTGCTGGTTTATAATTCAACTAACCAAATCGCCGGACGTATCTTTAGCTACAACCAGTCATTCCGTGATATCGGCAACGTTACCGGGCCGTTGGTTGGGGCGGCCGTTTCCGCCAGCTTCGGTTTCCGCGCCGTATTTATCGTCACCGCTGGCGTCGTCCTGTTTAATGCCCTCTATTCGTGGTTCAGCTTATCCCGGGCGTTACGTCCCGTACCTGAATAAGACAAATCTACCATCGCTTATTTTCATCTTCATACTTGCAGAATCTGATATTCAGCTATTCTTTCCCTGAAACCATCAGGAAAACAGGGAGACACCAATGACCATGTACGCCACGCTGGAAGAAGCGATTGACGCTGCTCGCGAAGAGTTCCTTGCCAATAATCCCGGCATTGAGGAAGAAGACGCAAACGTACAGCAGCTGAATATCCAAAAATACGTCCTGCAGGACGGGGATATCATGTGGCAGGCCGAATTCTTTGCTGACGATGGTGAAGAAGGCGAGTGTTTGCCGATGGTGAGCGGCGAAGGCGCGCAGGCCGTCTTCGACGGCGACTATGACGAAATTGAGCTGCGCCAGGAGTGGATGGAGGAAAATACCCTCCATGAATGGGATGAGGGTGAATTTCAGCTCGAGCCGCCGCTGGACACGGAAGAAGGCCAAACCGCGGCGGATGAGTGGGATGAGCGTTAATTACTCATAGGGTCCGTGGCTGGCATCGACGGGAAGCAGTAACGTATCGAATATGAGCGAGAACGGCAGATCGAGCACGGTAAGGTAGCGCCATGCCGAGTCGCGCACGTCCCATTTCACGCCCGGGTAATACTGATTGCCGTGCCCCTGCCCCGGTATCGTGCGGCTGATAATACTGCCGCAGCCGCTGAGCAGGCATGCCATCAGGACAACGATGACTATTCTCATCTGTAACCTCTAAAAAAATACCGGCCACACAGCCGGTATTTTATTTGGCGGGCGGCGCTTCGCACGCGCGCCCTGCTTAACAACTTACTTCCCCTTCAGCGCCAGCGGATTAAGCTTCAGCTCTTTGTAGTAGTTCACCCAGGAAGAATACCTCTCCGGCGCGGACCACACGCGATAGTGAAGACGCGCCATCGTTACCGGGTCGCTCAACAGCACCAGTCGACGGTCGCGGTTCAGTTTTTCCGGCGTCTCGTTCAGCGCCTGCTCAACGTGACGGTCGCGGGCAATCTCCAGCACATGGCTGGCGCGGTGACGCGCGGTCGCCATTGCCGTTGCCAGGGCGTTGAACGACGGGTTAAACACCGCGTGCATGAAACCGTCGGCCAGAGAACGCTCGCGGTTCTGCTGCAGGTAGTTGTCGGTATCGACCAGAACCTGCGGCGGTGAATACTCTTCCGGGATCAGGAACAGCTTCCAGCGCTTGGTACGCAGACCCACCGTTGAACGGCTGGAGATCACCGAGACAAACGGTGACAGGATCAGCGAGAAGACAATCGGCGCAAGCCAGAACAGGAAGCGAAGATCCAGCCAGGCCATCCCTGCAGCCCACACCAGACCCAACAGCAGCTGCGAGCCATGGCGCATAAAGGCTTCTCCCCACGGCGTGGAGTCATCGTCACGCTGCGGCGAGTTCCAGACCACTTCCCAGCCCAGGAATGCGCTGACCACAAAGACCGTGTGGAACAGCATACGCACGGGCGCCAGCAGGACCGAGAACAGCACTTCCAGCAGGAGGGAGATCGTCACGCGGAAGAATCCACCGTACTCTTTCGAACCTTTGCACCAGATCAGAATGATGCTGAGCAGCTTAGGCAGGAAAAGCAGCACCATCGTCGAGGCAAACAGCATAATCGCCAGCTCAGGACGCCACTGCGGCCACACCGGGAACAGCTGACGCGGCTGCAGGAAGTACTGCGGTTCCGTCAGGGCGTGTACCACCTGCAATGCGGTAGACAGCGCAAGGAACATAAACCACAGCGGTGCAGAGAGATAGGACATCACGCCCGTCAGGAATACCGCCCGGTGAACCGGGTGCATCCCTTTTACAAGGAACAGGCGGAAGTTCATCAGGTTACCGTGGCACCAGCGGCGGTCACGCTTAAGCTCGTCCAGCAGGTTCGGCGGCAGTTCTTCGTATGAGCCAGGCAGATCGTAAGCAATCCAGACGCCCCAACCCGCACGACGCATCAGCGCCGCTTCCACGAAGTCATGCGACAGAATCGAACCGGCAAAGGACCCTTCGCCCGGCAGCGGCGCCAGCGCACAGTGCTCAATGAACGGCTTCACGCGGATAATCGCGTTGTGGCCCCAGTAGTGAGACTCACCCAGCTGCCAGAAGTGCAGGCCCGCGGTGAACAGCGGCCCGTAAACGCGAGTCGCAAACTGCTGGCAGCGCGCGTACAGCGTGTCCATACCGGACGCTTTTGGCGAGGACTGAATGATACCCGCATTCGGGTTTGCTTCCATCAGGCGGACCAGGCCGCTCAGACAGTCACCGCTCATGACGGAGTCGGCGTCCAGCACCACCATGTAGCTGTACTGGTTGCCCCAGCGACGGCAGAAGTCATCGATGTTGCCGCTTTTACGCTTCACACGACGGCGGCGACGGCGATAGAAAATCTGCCCTTCGCCCTGCACTTCCGCAATCAGCTCCATCCAGGCCTTTTGCTCGGCAACGCAGATATCCGGATTGTAGCTGTCGCTCAGGATGTAAACGTCGAAATGCGCTGCGTTCCCGGTGGCCTTCACGGACTCCCAGGTAGCGCGCAGCCCCGCAAATACGCGGTCTACGTCTTCGTTACAGATAGGCATGATCAGCGCGGTACGGTGCTCAGGATTCAGGGGTTCATCCCCGACCGTTGACGCTGAAATGCTGTATTTGTCACGCCCCATTAACAGCTGCAGGAAGCCCATCAGCGCGGTCCAGAAACCGGCGGAAACCCAGCAGAAGAGAACGGCGAACAGCAGAAGAATGCCGCTTTGCAGAATGTAGGGCAGAAGCTGCATGAAGGAGACCCAGATATCCTGGCCAATCATGTCAGCAGGGTTGATCAGCGCCCAGCCCTGGTAGGGAAGAATGCTCTTCATGTACCAGGTGGCGACCACCGTTTGCGCCAGCGTCAGCAGCAACAGGATATATCGACGGATGGTCCCCACGGTACGCCATTTCTGTTCGGAGGCCTGCTCTTCTTTGGTCAGGCGCGACAGATAGCGCGGGGTAACATCACGCCCGCGCAGGCGATCCCAGAAGCGACCCACCGGGTTGGTGCGCCACGGATCGGGGAACATTGAGGAACGCGTCGCCTTCGGCATCGCCTGCAGCTGGTCGCGTCCTTCATCGTCTTTAATCAACTGTCCTTCCGCAAGCGAATCCGGCCAGGCACGCTCCAGACGAGCCTTAACCGACCCCAGCGGCGTGTCATCATCACGGGTAAACTGACGATGCTCACCATCCAGCGCGGTTTGCACCGCGCGGATGTCGCTCTTTGGCAGTGCCGCTTTCTCAATATCCGTCAGCGGCATGGCATCAATATATTCAGATATATTATTCATTGGCAGGTAGCTGATAGCTCCAGGTTTCGCTCAGCGGCTGATCGTCGCTGACCAGCGCGGCGCGCATTTCAGTGGTCTGTTTTGGATCTTTCACCTTCACGCGCAGGGTCAAACGCCACCCTTTCGTTACCGGGTTATAACGCACGGCATTCTCAACGATCTCACCGTTATCACCAATGCTGGCCTGCGCGGTCACTGCGGTATCCGGAGACAGTTTTTTCATGTCCTGACCCGCAAAGTCCACCACAAATGCCACCGTACCGTCAGGCTGACGGATAAGATTTGACTGCTTCACATCGCCCGTAGAGCGGCGAGTCTGCATAACGTACGCGTTATCCGGCGCATGTAGCTTGTCTTCGTCGCGGCTGAAGGTAATGGCATATTTGAAGTTCATCTCTTTACCGGCTTCCGGAAGCTGGTCCGGGGTCCAGTAAGCGACGATGTTATCGTTGGTTTCATCGTTGGTTGGAATTTCAACCAGCTCGACTTTCCCTTTACCCCAGTCACCTTTCGGGGTTACCCAGGCGCTTGGACGCTGATCGTAACGGTCGTCCAGGTCTTCAAAGCGAGAGAACTGACGGCCACGCTGCAGCAGACCAAAGCCCTGCGGATTTTCCATCGCGAAGCTGCTCACCGCGAGGTGTTTCGGGTTATTCAGCGGACGCCAGATCCACTCGCCGTTACCGGCATGGATAGAGAGACCGTTAGAGTCATGCAGCTCCGGGCGGAAGTTGGTCGCCGGAGACGGCTGGTTCGGCCCGAACAGGAACATACTGGTCAGCGGTGCAACGCCCAGCTTGCCCACTTTATCGCGCAGGTAAACTTTGGACTGCACGTCAACGACGGTGTCGCGTCCCGGCATGATCACGAAGCGGTATGCGCCCGTTGCACGAGGGGAGTCCAGCAGCGCATAGATTGTCAGACGTTTATCCGTTGGTTTTGGACGCTCGATCCAGAACTCGCGGAAACGTGGGAATTCTTCACCTGATGGCAGCGCGGTATCAATAGCCAGACCACGCGCGGAAAGCCCGTATACCTGCCCCGCACCGATTACGCGGAAGTAGCTGGCACCGAGCATGCTGACGATTTCGTCGTTTTTATCTTTGCTGTTAATTGGGTAAAGCACCTTGAAGCCTGCGAAGCCCAGGTCTTTAACCGTATCTTTGTCGTGCTGCACATCGCCAAAATTGAAATAATCCGGGCTGTACTTGATCTTACGTACCGCGGTTGCCGTCACTTCGTTGATGGCAACAGGCGTATCGAAGTACATCCCCTGATGGTAAAATTCAAGCTTGAACGGGGTTTTAATAGTGTTCCAGTACGCTTTATCGTGATTGAACTGGATCTGCTGATAGTCCGCATACTTCATGTCGCGGAAAACGGAGGGCAGGTTACTTTTTGGCGCTTCATAGCTCTTGCCAGCCATCGATTTTGCCTTTTTTGCGACATCGTCGATGTTAAAGGCCAGTGCCGATGAGGTATACAGTGACAACACAACTGCAACACCCAACCAACGCATTTTCATCATCTGTGGTTTATGTTTCATAATAAGTAAGCACTTCCCCCTTTGTGTGCTTATATCGATCCGATCCATTTTAATGGAAACTCAGGCAATCCGACAACATTATCACTGCTTTGTTCAGCTCGCTGGCTCATGGATTAAGCAAATGAAAGAACCCGCTTTTCACTTTGCGTGCTTATCCTGGAGACAGGGTGTCGGTCTTGGTGTAGGGTTGGCGTCGAATGTAACCATTATGAGTCTTAGGGATAAGACGAAAAGTCTGAGAATGCACAACGTTATATGAGCACAACACCAACCGAACGTGAATATTTCCTCGACTCGATCCGGGCATGGCTGATGCTGTTGGGGATACCCTTCCACATTTCCTTGATCTACTCCAGCCACACCTGGCATGTAAACAGTCCTGAACCTTCGTGGTGGCTCACGCTGTTTAATGACTTTATCCACGCCTTCCGTATGCAGGTGTTTTTTGTCATTTCAGGATATTTCTCCTACATGCTGTTTTTGCGCTACCCGATCAAGCGCTGGTGGAAGGTGCGCGTCGAGCGCGTCGGCATTCCGATGCTGACCGCCATTCCTCTGTTAACGCTGCCGCAGTTCATCATGCTGCAGTACGTTAAGGGCAAAGCGGAAAACTGGCCGAACCTCTCGCTCTATGAAAAGTACAACACCCTGGTGTGGGAGCTGGTGTCGCACCTCTGGTTCCTGTTGGTTCTGGTTGTGCTTACGACGGTAAGCCTGGTCATCTTCAGCCGACTGCGCCGCCACCTGAGCAGCAAGGCCGACGCCTTCTTTGCCAACATTACGCTGGGCAAACTGTCCGTACTCTTTTTGCTGTTGGGCATACTGTATGCGGCCGTAAGACGCACCTTATTTATCGTGTATCCGCCGATTTTAAGCGACGGTCTGTTTAACTTTGTCGTGATGCAGTCGCTGTTCTACATCCCCTTCTTCTTAATTGGGGCGCTGGCGTTTGTTTATCCTAAGCTGAAGTCCCTGTTTACCACGCCGTCACCGTGGTGCACCGCGGGTGCCGCCGCTGCCTTTGCGGCCTATCTCCTGAATCAACGCTATGGCAGCGGCGACGCCTGGATGTACGAGACGGAGAGCGTTATCACGATGCTGCTCGGCCTGTGGATGGTCAATGTGGTGTTTGCGCTGGGCCATCGCCTGCTGAACTTTAAATCCAGTCGGGTGACCTATTTTGTCAACGCCTCGCTGTTTATTTATCTGGTGCATCACCCGCTGACGCTGTTCTTTGGAGCCTACATTACGCCGCACATCGCGTCCAATACGCTGGGCTTCTTCACCGGGCTGGTGTTTGTTATTGGGATTGCCGTTGTGCTCTATGAGATCCATCTGCGGGTCCCGCTGCTGCGCTTCCTCTTCTCCGGGAAACCGCAGACCAAAGCCTCATAACGAAAACGGCGCACCGGGTGCGCCGTTTTTGCCTGTCAGGACTCTAGCTCCTGCCTGCGCGTTGCCAGCAGCTGCTGATAAATATGCGTGGTTTCCTCATCGAAACAGACGAAGAAAACCTTCTCAGGCATCGGCTTAAGGGATAAATAGCGGTAAACGGTGTCAATGGCAATCGCTGCCGCCGCCGCTTTGGGATAACCGTATACCCCTGTGCTGATGGCCGGAAAAGCCATCGTTTTATAGCCGTTGTCGGCGGCAAGGCGCAGACAGTTTCGGTAGGCGTCTTCCAGAATTCTCGCCTCGTGCCGATCGCCACCGTGCCATACCGGCCCGACGGCATGTATCACCGCTTTTGCAGGAAGATCGCCTGCGAGCGTAATAACGGCATGCCCGGGTGGACATTCCCCCTGCTGCTGGCGCACCGTTTTACAGGCCTCCAGCAGCTGCGGTCCTGCAGCGCGGTGAATAGCGCCATCCACTCCGCCCCCGCCCATCAGCGAAGAATTTGCAGCATTGACGATCACGTCGACGCGCTGCGTCGTTATATCGCCGTGAACAATTTCAATTTGCGGTATCATACCAACCCTCTCCTGCCCGCCATTTTCTTAAGTGTATCGCAGAGGAGAGGATGAAAAAAAACTATCGGATGAAAACCTCTCCCGCCGGGCGGCGGAAGAGACGGATTATCGATACTGAATTTGTACAACGGCGAGCGTTTTTTCTGGATTAAGGTATTTCATGCTGAGGCTGGCGATATTGTCGCTGGTCGTTTTGCCGTTCAGCGCTTCCTCATAGCTGACCGTCCGTGTTTGCATCCGGTTATTCTGTGGACATGATACGGAAAACTGTTGCTGCTGCGGCGTAATTTCACACGGGTCTGCAACGATAGCGCCGCGGAAATGAATCACGCCGCCGTTAACAACGGTGGCAGAGAACGCGGGGGTAATAAAAGCAGATACGATCAGGCCGATGCCTGAAACAAGTTGAGCGGTATATTTGGTCATCTGGCGTACTCCTCAATAAGGATCGTCCTTGAGGGGTGAAGCGCTTTATTATCACAAACGTCATACCAGGCGGCTGAAAGCAGATTTTTTCAGTTCCTGATACCAGCTTAGTAACAACCCTTCACTCTCGCCATATCCATCAACATATTGATTTTATGAATGATTAAAGCGCAGAATCGGGTGGTGACCATTGCTGAGATAAATGAAGCGATTTTCCATCAGATACGGTGACGGTAATTTTCACCCTATCCCCTGCGCCAATATTTAAACTCAACCTCGTCAAATCAATCGTCTGATTAGCGGGTATAGAAAAGCTATTTTGCTGTTGCGACGTACTTTGCCCGCCCTGCCCCTGCCGGACAGAAAGGATCTGAACCTGGCACTCGCACGATTCCGTTAATATCACCTGAGGAATAATGGTGGTCATATTGCCCTGGTGCGATGTCTGAAAGGTTATCTGGCTTGAGAGCGCAGCAAGCAGTAATAGCGTGTTCATGATTCCCCCGAAAAAAAACAGGGCATAGGCCCTGTTTTTTATGCAGCGTAGATGTGGAATTAGTACTGGTGCGCCTGAGCGTGGTTACCAAAACCAATCTGCTGAACGTTAACGGTCGAGCCGGATGCGGTCTGGTCAACAGCGGCACCGTTGCCACCGCCGTACTGGCTGACGTTCATGGTGGAGTGATTACCGTTCCACTGATCGAGTGTAGCACTGTTACCAAAGCCGTTTTGGGTCAGGGAAATGGTGCTGTCGTCAGAACCTTGTCCAACATCTGCCCCGTTAACGCCACCCGTCTGGCTAATTGACAGCGTTGAATTTCTTGCATCCGACTGCAAGGCGACAGCTGAGTTACCGCCACCATTCTGGTAAATATTCAGCGTTGATTTTGGACCGCCGCTATTACCCGGGCCATGACCCCAGCCACCTTGGTTAATAAGACCCGCCATAGCACTACCAGAAACTACGATTGCTGCAAGCGCTGCCACTTTGATAAATTTCATGGTAAACCCCCATCGGATTGATTAACGTCGCCGCGAAATAGCTAGCGTTGAATAACGCGAATGGCCATTTGCGACTGTTTTTGCACTACAACTGCGGTTTTCTGCGTACCGTACTGCGTAATATTTGCTCTATTACCCGACCCTTGCTGGATAATTTTCGCACTATTACCATATCCATCCTGCGTGATACTCGCATCGTTCGCGACGCCGCTCTGAGCGATATACGCATAGTTATAAGTCCCTGATTGATCAACTCTCGCTCTGTTGCCACCCCCATCCTGGGTAACAATGGACAGTAATTTTGCCCCGCCCTGACGAACCTGAGCGTCATTATTTACGCCCTGCTGACCAATAATGGCTGCCTGATTTAACGAGGAGCGACTTAATTCATTAACCGCGAAGTTATATTCAGCATTGGCTAAATCTGAATTCGCCGCGGCTACAAACCCAGGCACACCCAGTAATGTAAACATCATAAATAACGATGTGTTTTTCATGTTGTCACCCTGGACCTGGCTATATATCACCAACATACCTTTGCTACTGTGACTTCGTGTTAAAACGACTCATTTGTTGTTAATGCGTCGTTACGGTGAAGAGTATGTCTGGCGAAACATTTTTAATATCTCACCCGCGCGGGTTATTTTTGTTTTTAATATCACCTCAAAGTATTAATTCCTGCCAAAAACCACTGTAATCAGTTCAGCTTAGTTTTTTTAAACAATATTTATTCTTCCCTGTTGTTCAAATGCGGAGCGGCGTGCACAGCCTGATTTACGCACTTACCAGGGCGACGCCTGGGTGACATTTCTTTCAGGCCGTGACATCAACCGTGTTTTCTTAAGATGGCTTGACGCGCGGTCGTGTACTTAGTAATTTCCAGCGACTCATACCACATCATCAATTCGATAAAATTAAATATATCGTTAGCTATCAATTCCTTATGATTATTTGTATGATTTTTAAAATCTGTGCAGGGTTATTAACCTGTACAACTTTCCTATCAAAACACAGCATTTCAAATCTCTGTTTTTAACAAATTAATATTGATTTTTACATTTGGTTACATGATTAACACTTGCTTTAAAATTCGTAATAGCTAGATTGAAATCAGATGTACGAAATTTGTTTTATATTTACCTCCCTGTGGAGGTTATGGTCTGATTCTACACACAGCAGTGCAACATCTGTCAGTACTTCTGGTGCCCTCTTTCTTATTCAGAGGGCAGCTGTCAGGTGTTAAAAAAAGTGGGGTTTCATCATGTTTAATGAAGTCCATAGTTTACATGGTCATACATTACTGTTGATCACAAAGCCTTCTTTACAAGCGACCGCTTTATTACAGCATTTAAAGCAAACGTTATCCTTGAACGGGAAATTGCATAATATTCAACGTTCTTTTGATGATATTGCTGCTGGCAGCATTATTTTGCTGGATATGATGGAAGCGGATAAAAAGCTCATCCATTACTGGCAAGACAATTTAAGCAGGAAAAACAATAATATCCGCGTGCTATTATTGAACACACCTGATGAGTATCCTTTCAGAGACATCGAAAGCTGGCCGCATATCAATGGCGTATTTTACGTCACTGAAGAAGAAGATCGGGTGGTAGAAGGCCTGCAGGGCATATTGCGTGGAGAGTGCTATTTCTCGCAAAAGCTTGCCAGCTATCTCATCACGCACTCCGGAAATTATCGCTACAACAGCTCTGAGTCCGCGCTGCTGACGCATCGTGAGAAAGAGATCCTGAACAAGTTGCGCATTGGCGCCTCAAATATTGAAATCGCCCGTTCGTTATTTATCAGCGAAAATACCGTTAAGACGCATCTCTATAATCTTTTCAAGAAGATAGCTGTTAAAAACCGAACTCAGGCAGTTTCATGGGCAAACGATAACCTCAGGCGTTAATCACATGAAACGCACGTTGAGTTGGATTGCCGCAGCGGGCATTCTGCTCGCCGCAGGGAATGTTCAGGCCGTCGAGGTCGAAGTTCCCGGATTGTTAACAGACCATACCGTTTCATCTATCGGGCACAGTTTTTATCGCGCCTTCAGTGATAAATGGGACAGTAAATATACTGGAAATATAACAATCAACGAACGGCCCAGTGCACGATGGGGAAGTTGGATAACAATAACGGCAAATTCAGACGTTATATATCAAACGTTTTTATTCCCTACAAAATTGGACTTCGATAAAAATGTGGACCAGGCACTGGCACTAACTGAAGACGCTATTAATCGCCTGCAAATAGATAAAGCGCTATTAAGCACCAGCGATTTAGCAAAAGACGAGTTCTAGCGACCCTATATCCGGAGGCTGTCATGCGTATTGCATATGCAGTTGTTTCGTTAATGCTTATAACACCCATAAGCTGGGCCGGAAATATGACGTTCCAGTTCCGCAACCCTAACTTTGGTGGCAATCCCAACAACGGCGCGTTCATGCTGAACGAAGCCCAGGCCCAAAACTCCTATAAAGACCCCAGCTATAAGGACTTTAGCGTCGACACCCCATCAGCGCTGGACAACTTCACCCAGGCCATCCAGTCGCAGATTTTGGGCGGACTGCTGACCAATATAAATACCGGCAAACCTGGCCGAATGGTGACCAACGACTTTATTGTCGATATCGCCAATAAGGATGGGCAGCTCCAGCTGAATGTTACCGATCGTAAAACCGGAAAAACATCGACGATTCAGGTTTCCGGCCTACAAAGTAACTCGACAGATTTCTAAACAACCTCGAAATAAGGACAACGATCATGCAGCGCTTCCTGATATTAGTTGCAGTGTGCTTATTGAGCGGTTGTTTAACTGCTCCACCTAAAGAAGCTGCAAAACCAACCTTAATGCCTCGGGCCCAAAGCTACCGTGATTTAACGCATTTACCTGCGCCTACGGGTAAAATATTTGTCTCGGTTTATAATATTCAGGATGAAACGGGGCAATTTAAACCGTATCCGGCGAGTAACTTCTCAACGGCTGTGCCGCAAAGCGCTACCGCTATGTTAGTTACCGCACTCAAGGATTCACGGTGGTTTATCCCCCTCGAGCGTCAGGGACTTCAAAACCTGTTGAATGAACGTAAAATTATTCGTGCCGCCCAGGAAAATGGTACCGTCGCGAACAATAACCGAATGCCGTTGCAATCCCTTGCCGCCGCCAACGTGATGATTGAAGGCTCGATCATCGGTTACGAAAGCAATGTGAAATCAGGGGGCGTCGGGGCGCGTTATTTCGGTATCGGGGCCGATACGCAGTACCAGCTTGACCAAATTGCCGTTAACCTGCGCGTTGTTAACGTCAGTACGGGGGAAGTCCTCTCTTCCGTTAACACCAGCAAAACCATTCTGTCTTATGAAGTACAGGCCGGGGTTTTCCGCTTTATCGACTATCAGCGTTTACTGGAAGGTGAAATTGGGTATACCTCTAATGAACCGGTCATGATGTGCCTGATGTCCGCCATCGAGACCGGCGTTATCTTCCTGATTAACGACGGTATTGACCGTGGGCTTTGGGATCTGCAGAACAAATCTGAATCACAAAACCCGGTACTGGTGAAATACCGCGATATGTCAGTTCCTCCGGAATCCTGACTGGACGCGCATAAAAAAGGCGAGATAACAATCTCGCCTTTTTTTATTCACTCACCGCAGGAATGTTTTGCGCCTTCTCCCGCCGCGCCGCCAGCCAGAGGCCGCTGTTCTTCATGGCATAGCCGAACAGTAAGCCGAGCATCAGGGAAGGGATCACCAGCCGCCAGTCCCCCTGCCCTGCAAAGGTTGCGCACGCCCCCATGAAGGTTCCCGGCACAAACGACAGCAGCAGGTGCTTCGCCTGGATGCACATTAAAAAGGCGACCACGCCCGTCATGACGTAACCCAGAATCTCAAGGTGCGGCGCCAGCGCGCTGCCCTTCACGATCACCAGCGCCCAGATAACGCCGCTCATCAGCGTACAGCCGGAGATAAACAGCCCCTTCACCCCACCCTGCGGGCAGGCAAAGTAGGCCGTGCAGCCGAGGAATCCGGCCCAGCTCAGTAAGCCAAGAGACACCGCCACCCATCCCCAAAGTCCGGAGAGAATGCCCGTGGTGATTGCAATGCAAAGTATTATGTTCATGGTGCGCATCTTAGCAGATGCGCACCCCATAAATGCGATCGGAAGCACACTATGTGCAAGTTGAAATGTATCGTTGCAGAAGAGTTGTGATCTAAATCACTCTTCATTCTCTTCTTCAAGCTCATCCCACATTGCAGCTACGGCATCGCGGGTAAGAGGCGCCAGCGTTCTCCAGAACGGCGAGGCCGCATGGGCTTCCACTTTACCGAGGAAGGTGCCGACCCACGGCAGCAGATAGGTTTCGAACAGGGTTTCGATGGCTTCGTTTTCATCGTCCCCTGCGTTATCTTCAATCCAGGACGCCGCCAGCAGCAGCGTGCCGATATGATCGGCAGGCGTATCGGTCAACGGCATACCGCGCTCGGAAAGGAAGGCGCGCACTTCTGCTTCCGTTGCGCCTTCCTGCCAGGCAGAGCGGAATGGCGAGACACGACACTCTTCCCCCACGAAAAGCGCGTTGTAATCCGTTGAAATTTGCTGCATATCGCAGCTTTTTTGCAAACGTTCCAGCAAATCATCCTGTTCCAGCGGCCAGTTCTGCGCCAGCTTCCCTTCACGAATTAACGTAAAGAGCGGAACCAGCAGCGGGTCTTGCGGCTGGCGGTAATACAGCGTACCCAGCACGCGACAAAGGATGGAGAATTCATTCATTTTTTTATTCCATTACACAATTAGAGATCGGCAAATTCGTCAATCGGTTCCATTCCGCGCGATTCCAGGAAATCGAGCATGCGACGCGGCGTAACGTTCAGGATCTTATCTTCCGGGAACCCTACATCGTTCAGTACCTTCAGGCACTCGGTAAAATCACCCAGCGTAAACGCGGTATGCGAATCGGAGCCCAGGGCCACCATGCCCCCGGCATCACGCACGGCCGCGGCCACTTCGCGACAGTTGGCTTCACTGCCCTTGCGCGAGTGTACAAATGAGGAGTTGTTAATTTCCAGCGCCACGCGATGTTTCGCTGCCGCCCGGGCAACGGCCTGAATATCAATCGGATACTTAGGATTACCCGGATGGCTAATAATATGTACGTTACCGCTGGCAATGGTCGCAATCATCGCCGCGGTGTTGGTTTCTTTATCCTGCGGCGCAAAGACCGGCTCATGGAAACCTGCCAGGATGAGGTCTAACGAGGTCAGCATCGGACCGGTGCAGTCGATTTCACCGTCGATATTTTTGATATTCGCTTCGATGCCGCGCAGTATCCCGATGCCGTCCACCAGGCGTGGCCAGATACGCATATTCACAAAATGCCAGTAGTGCGGCGCATCCGCCATATCGGGGCCATGATCGGTAATCGCAAACAGCTTGATGCCTTTGATCTTAGCCTGGGCGATATAATCATGGAGGTTGCTATACGCGTGGGTACTGGCGACGGTGTGCATATGCAGGTCTACGGGATACATCTTTCTCTCCTCTGCTGTTTTTCCCAAGGATAGCAGTTATCGGTCGCTATTATTAGCAAAAACCCGGCTAACGCCGGGTTTGACTCAGTATCCTCGCTGTCTGTCGACCTGTCCGGTGACCGGGTTGCCCTTCTCCATTTCGCTAATGGTGTGGGTTATATAGGCCACCGCTTCCGCCGGACGGGTCACGGCTGCCACATGGGGCGTCATCGCCACGCGCGGGTGCGCCCAGAGCGGGCTTTCCGTCGGCAACGGCTCGCGGCTATAGACATCCAGCATCGCCCCTTTGAGCTTGCCGCTGTTCAGAGCGGCCAGTAGATCCGCCTCAACTAGATGCACGCCGCGCGCCAGGTTCATGACGTAGCTCTGGTCGGCAAGCTGATTCAGGAGCGCACCGTTTATGATTCCCACCGTTTCCGCCGTATTGGGCAGCAGGTTGATGAGCACGCGCGTGCCTTTCAGGAACGCAGGCAGCTCATCTGCACCGGCAAAACTTTCGACGCCGGGGTAATCCTTGCGGGTGCGGCTCCAGCAGCGCAGCGGGAACCCCCACGGCGCAAGCGCTTCTGCCACTTTTGATCCGAGCACGCCAGCGCCGAGGATCCCGATGGTAAACGCTTCGCGAGGGTAATCCGGCAGAGGCTCCCAGCGTGACTGCTGCTTGAGCGCCTGGTAATCGTCAAAGCGGCGGAACCAGTGCAGCACCTGACTGACGGCGTACTCCTGCATCTGCTGCCCCATGCCGGTATCTTCCAGGCGAAACAGGGGAATACCCTCTGGCAGCATTTCAGGGTGCGCTTTCAGTTTGCTCAGAATCGAATCCACGCCGGCACCAAGGGCAAACACGGCCTTCAGCTTACGGCCCTGGAGCATGTCAACCGGAGGATGCCAGACCAGCGCATAGTCTGCATGTTCATTATCGCCGTGCTTCCACTCGCGAACGCGAGCGTCGGGCAGCGCAGCCGAAAGCGCGTTGATCCAGTAAGCGGTATCGAATGTAGGGTGATAGAAGATAATATCCATGGTCATTCCTGCCTTTTATTGCGCTGTTTTATTTTCATTTTCAACTGGATTGCCAGCATAACAAATTTATCGGCAAACCGCGTTGTTGATAAAAAAGGCGCTTTCAGCACATTTAGGAATCAGGTTGGCTGAAGTTTGTCTAAATGCGCTAATTTACTGAAAAAGTGGGTTGACGGCAGTTCGGCTTTTCCTTACATTAGCGCCCGTCCCGGCAACACCGGGATGACAATATGGTGAGGTGTCCGAGTGGCTGAAGGAGCACGCCTGGAAAGTGTGTATACGGCAACGTATCGGGGGTTCGAATCCCCCCCTCACCGCCATATTCGAGAAAGAGCTCGTACGCAAGTACGGGCTTTTTTTTCGCATGTTGCACGCCTGCGGGGGGATGAGAATCCCCGACCGGGGTTCGACAACTGGCGACAGCCAGTTGGACAGACTGAGCGCGCAGCGAACAGGCTGCCCGCAGGGCGAGCAAAGCGAGTCAATCCCCCCCTCACCGCCATATTTAAAGAAGAGCTCGCATGAAAATGCGGGCTTTTTTTTTGCATGTTGCACGTTTCTGGGGGGATGAGAATCCCCGACCGGGGTTCGACAACTGGCGGCAGCCAGTTGGACAGACTGAGCGCGCAGCGAACAGGCTGCCCGCAGGGCGAGCGAAGCGAGTCAATCCCCCCCTCACCGCCATATTCGAGAAAGAGCTCGTACGCAAGTACGGGCTTTTTTTTATATTCTCCGAAAGGGGGGGATTCGAACCTTGAAACTCCCTGCGCTCTGCATGTCGGGTGGCGCTGCGCTTACCCGACCTACACAACGCATTACTCTTCGACCATTCGCGCATATTCATCGGTGAGAAAATCCACCAGCGTTCTGACGGACGGCAATAGCCCCCGCCGTGATGGATAGACCGCATGGATCACCTCTCGTCGTGGCTCCCACGCGTCAAGTACCCGAACCAGCTCTCCTGACGCCAGCTGATCCTTCACCATCAGAATCGGCAACTGCACCACGCCCACGCCCGCCATCGCCGCCTCCCGCAGCGCCAGCATGTCGGTGGTGATAAAGCGCGGTGCGAAATGGATCTCCGCCTTTGCCCCTCCCGGCCCGCTGAGTTCCCACTTATGTACCTGCTTCCCGGCCCCCATGCTCAAACCGGGCCATTCGCTGAGTTCAGAAGGCATGGCCGGATTGCCCAGGCGTTCAATAAGCTGCGGTCCGGCGACCAGACAGTGCCCCCGGTCTGCCAGCACCCTTAACACCAGGTCGCTGTCATCAAACGGACGCGGGCGCACGCGGATCGCCACGTCTACGCCCTCGCCGACCAGGTCAACCCGCCGGTTGGTCGCTTCCAGTTGAAGATTGATCCCAGGATAACGCGCCATAAAACGCGCCAGCATAGGCCCAACATGCACGTGCAGCAGCGTTACCGGACAGGTGATCCTGACGACGCCGCGAGGTTCAGCCTGCAGCGCCGCCACGGCCTCCTCTGCCGCTTCGGCTTCTACCAGCATGGCCTTACAGTGCTGATAGAACGTCTGCCCGACCTCCGTCACCGTAAACTGCCGCGTGGTCCGCTGTATCAACCGAACGCCCAGCCGCTCCTCCAGCTGTGCAATCCTGCGGCTCAGCTTCGACTTAGGCTGGTCGAGCGCCCGACCCGCCGCGGCAAACCCGCCATGATCCACTACCTTAACAAACCACACGAAATCATTGAGATCCTGCATACGCCCCCATTGTTCCATTTTCAGAACAGTGAATGTCATTTTCACTATCTACCGGGATATTAACTCTGAATATAAGCTAATTACATCAACGGAACATCAGGAGTTAATCATGAAAAACGTAACAGGCGTGTATACCGCTCCCCGCCAGCACTGGGTTGGCGATGGTTTCCCGGTACGTTCGATGTTTTCTTACCAGACGCACGGCGAACCGCTTAGCCCGTTCCTGCTGCTAGATTATGCAGGTCCGTACACCTTTCCGGCAGACGGTGCCAAACGCGGCGTAGGTAAACATCCTCACCGTGGATTTGAAACGGTCACCGTCGTCTATTCCGGCGAAGTAGAGCATCGTGATTCCACCGGCAGAGGCGGCGTTATTGGTCCCGGCGATGTGCAGTGGATGACGGCTGGCGCTGGCATTCTGCATGAAGAGTTTCACTCCCGCGCCTTCTCGCAAAAAGGGGGCGAGCTCAAAATGCTGCAGCTGTGGGTCAACCTGCCGGCAAAAGACAAGATGGCGACCCCCGGGTATCAGAGCATCACCAGCAGCGACATCCCGGTTGTGACGTTACCGGACAATAGCGGAACGCTGCGGGTTATCGCGGGTCGCTACAACGACGTAACAGGCCCGGCGCATACGTTCTCGCCGCTGAATGTCTGGGATGTTTCCCTGAGGCAGGGGCACCATCTAACACTCGCTCAGCCCGACGGCTGGAGCACCGCGCTGGTCATTCTTGAAGGTAACGTCACGGTGAACGGCACGGCCCAGGCGGGAGAAGCGCAGCTCGTGGTGCTGAGTCAGGAAGGGGACAAACTGCATCTGGAAGCCAGCAGCGATGCCAAAATTCTGCTGATGGCCGGGGAACCGCTTAATGAGCCAGTGGTGGGTTACGGCCCGTTTGTGATGAACAGTAAAACGGAAATCGCGGAAGCCATTCGTGATTTCAACTCCGGCCGCTTCGGCCAGATCTGAACGTAATAAAGGAGAGAAAAAATGTCTACCCCAGCTAATTTTAACGGCGCTCGTCCGGCTATTGACGTGAACGACGCGGTGATGCTGCTCATTGACCACCAGAGCGGGCTGTTCCAGACCGTCGGTGACATGCCCATGCCGGAACTGCGCGCCCGTGCGGCAGCGCTGGCGAAAATCGCCACCCTTGCGAAGATCCCGGTGATCACCACGGCGTCCGTTCCGCAAGGGCCGAATGGACCGCTTATCCCGGAGATCCATGCCAACGCGCCCCACGCGCAGTACGTTGCGCGCAAAGGCGAGATTAACGCCTGGGATAACCCGGAATTTGTGGCGGCGGTAAACGCCACCGGGCGTAAAACGCTGATTATTGCGGGAACGATCACCAGCGTCTGCATGGCGTTCCCGTCAATCAGCGCCGTGGCGGATGGCTATAAAGTGTTTGCGGTGATTGATGCTTCGGGCACCTACAGCAAAATGGCGCAGGAGATCACCCTGGCGCGCGTGGTGCAGGCTGGCGTAGTGCCGATGGATACGGCGGCGGTAGCCTCTGAGATCCAGCGGACATGGAACCGGGAAGATGCTGCAGAATGGGCTGAAGTCTACACCCATATCTTCCCTGCCTATCAGTTACTGATCGAAAGCTACGGCAAGGCGCAGGAAGTGGTGAAAAACAGCGAAGTGCTCGATTCGCAGAGTTGATTACAGGCTTTGCGGTAAAAGCTGATTAAGGCTTAACCGAACGCGCATTAAAGCTGAAAATCTGCTTGACCGTTTTAGCGCAACTCCCTATAGTAGCGCCCCGTTGCCCCCCAAGCGGTCAGGCAGCAAAACAATATGGTGAGGTGTCCGAGTGGCTGAAGGAGCACGCCTGGAAAGTGTGTATACGGCAACGTATCGGGGGTTCGAATCCCCCCCTCACCGCCATATTTAAAGAAGAGATCG